>OQWM01000281.1_pt1 | contig 30826 bp, 26 predicted proteins | sample 1691531 | NCBI WGS metagenome assembly OQWM01 (sample SAMN03418257, study PRJEB22391) | human gut metagenome | biome: human-gut; feature: organic feature; material: feces | host: Homo sapiens | place: Tanzania | collected 2013-01
TTGCCCCCACCCCGGCTAAATACCCCGCCGGTCCGCCACGGCCTCTTCCGCCCGGGCGGTGACGCACTGGGCGTTGACCCCCAGCTGGGGGAGAATCTCTTTCAGCCAGTTCACCCGCTTGCCCAGGCTGTCCAGCAGAGTCACCTGGGTCTGGGGGGAGGCAATGGCCAGAGGCACCCCGGGGAAGCCCGCCCCGCAGCCCACATCGATGAGGCTTTTTCCTCTCAGGTCCAGGGCGGAGAGCACCGTCAGGCTGTCCAGCAGGTGGAGCTTGGCTACCTGCTGGGGCTCTGTAATGGCCGTCAGGTTCATGACCTGATTCTGGTCGATGACCGCCTGGCCGAAGGCGCAGAGGGTATCGGTCTGGGCCTGGGTCAGGTCCAGCTTCAGTTCCGGCAGGCCGGAAATCAGGGTCTGCTTCATATCCATCAGCCCACACCTCCCGCGTGTACGATCCCCGTCAGGTCCACCTGGGTCTTGTCCAGGGGGTTGAAGGGATCCTCTTCCTCTGCCAGACTGGGCAGCAAGATCTCCTGGATATGCCAGCTCACCAGCAGGTCGCAGACCTCGCCGTAGGACTGGAGGCCCGCGCTGTCGCCGCTGGTTTTCAGGTAGGTATTGTTCACGGCGTTTCCGGCCTTGGTGGCCTTGTCGTTTTTCTTGGTCCGGTAGAAGGCATCGTACTGGGCCATGTCGTAGCGCAGAGCGTCGCTGACTCCCTGCTCCACCCGGGTCCGGGCATCCACAGCCGCCTGGCTGGATACGGTGGACAGGGCAGAGATGCAGTAGCGGTAGGCCATAAAGTAGGCAGAATACCGGAACTGGGGATCGGAATTGCTGGAGGCCGCCAGGAAAGCGGCGAAATTGGCATCCCGCTCGTTGGCAATGCACATCCGGTGAGCCATTTCGTGGCACATGGTAAAGGGCAGGCTCACGTCCGGGGCCTGGGGATTCACGGCGGCCTCCCCGGTGAGGGCGAAGGTGAAGCCCGTAATGCCCATGGACACATACATATCGGACCAGCCCAGCTTCTTGACGGGCAGGGTGGACCCGGCGAAAATGGGATAGTGCTTCTCGTAGGTCAGAGTCTTGAAGCCCTCCCCGGCCTGGGCCGCCAGCTGGTCAAAGGTCTGGAAGGACACGTTGCCGTCACTGGTTCTCGGCACCTGGCCGGCCAGGGTATTGGCCTCGTTCCGGTAGTATTCCGTGGCCTCCGTCAGCTCCTCCAGGGTATAGGGGGACATATCCAGCCGCAGATCCTCGGAAATGGGACCGGCGTAGTAATTGAGGCCGAACAGGGCCGTATGGAGGCAGTAGATGGCGCTGAACACCGCCAGCACCCAGCCCCCCCACTGGATGGCGTTCCACTTGAGGACCACCATAAGCACAATGCTGCAAAGGATCAGGGCCCCCAGGGCCACTGCCAGCAGCTGCCACAGGCACAGATCCACCTGGCTGCTCCATTGGGCCAGAATGCCCTGCAAATTCCGGGTCACATAGGGGTAGACCATATCCACGATGGTAGAGAACCGCTGGGCGTAGGCCATCAGCACCCAGGTAATGGCCCCAAAGATCCCGGCGGCCAGATATCCGCGTAAATATTTCAAAAGGAAAGCCCTCCTTCAAGATAAACCTAATCAGTATACTAGTATAACACAGAAAGAGACGGTTGTCTTCCCCTTATTTTTGAATTTTTTGGACATGGGACGCAAACAGCCGCCCCGGTGGGGCGGCTGCGGCGTGTTATGGGGTTTACTTGACGGTGAGCTTCAGGGTAACGGTGCCGTTGGGCAGCGGCTCACCCTTGGCATTGGTGCGGATCGCCATGCCCCGGACAAAGACGTTCAGCTTGATGCTGGTGGTCTTGATCTTCTGGGGGTTGGCGCCGGAGGGACGGAGCTCGAACCAGCCGTCGCCCAGGGCCTCGATGTTGTACATGGTGGCCAGGGTCTTATCCACAATGGTGACCTTCTCCACGCTGTTCAGGTTCTTGTCGGAGCTGGTGAGCCGGAACTTGTGGCCGGCCTTCAGGTCGGACTTGTAGACGGTCACGGTGCGGTCAGGCTTCACGGAGCAGCTGCCGGCCCTGACCTTCAAAACGGCCTTGGCGGGGGTCACATCCAGGCCATTGGTGTCCTTCAGGGTCACCTGGACCTGATACTTGAGTTCGCTGTTCAGCACGGCTTCCGGCAGCTTCAGGATGGAGTAGGTGCTGGCCCGGCTGGTGCTGGGCCGGATCTCAAAGAGGCCAGACACATCCGTCCAGCCGGTGCGGCCGTTGGGGGAGGCCCAGACCGTTACCTCGGGGTAGACGGGATCGCCGTTTTCGTCCACGGCATCCACGAAGTTGAAGTTGCTGGCTCTGTACTTCACGTACACCTTGGTGGAATCCCGGGTGGGATCGATGGTGCCGGAGGTAGAGGCGGAGAGCCGGATCCTGGAGTTGGTCTTGTTGGCGATCTGGACGTTCAGAGTAGCGGCTCTGTCGGTTTCGGAGGCCTTGACGAAGACCTTGTAGGTCTTGCCGTAGACGGCACCCGCACCGGCGGTGAGCTTGATGGTCTGGTTGTCTTCATCGATCTCCACGATGTCCACGGCATCCGCAGGGGAGACGGTGACGATGGGCTTGTCCGCCTTCTTCACGTTGTCGCCGCTGGGGCTGACGGTGTAGGAGATCTTCAGGATCTGGGCGGCATCCTTGTTCAGGGTCAGGGTGGACTTGCTCAGGCGGATGTTGACGGCAGTGCGCTTCACGGTCAGGTTTGCGGAACCGGAGCAGGCAACCACGTCCTCATCATTCTTGGCGTAGACCAGGATGGTCAGCTTGTCCCCGGCCTTCAGGTCAGCATCTTCCTTCAGGAGATACTCGCCGTCGTCGTTCTTGGCCTGGAAGTAGTCGAAGAAGTCTACAGGGGCGGCGTTGTTCTTGCGGACCTTGTATTCGATGATGTCCACATCGCCGAACATATTCCGGAAGGTCTCGGTGAGCTTGATGCCCTTCTTGTAGTAGGTCAGGTCCAGAGAGCCGGTGACCTTCAGGGTCACGGTGGGCTTGGTGTTCTTGGCCAGGGTCTTGACGGCGATGACCACAGGCTTCTGGCCTACGGGATTCAGAGTGACCCGGTAATTGGCGCCGGGCTCGGTGGAGGCGTTGGTGGAAATGGAGACGGTCTTCTTCTCCGGGTCGTAGGTCACCTCCAGCTCGCCGTCGACTTCCACGTACTTGCTGCCCTTGCGGCAGGTGATGACGAGGGGATTCTCCTCCTCCAGCTCCGGCACGGCGGCATCGGCGGGGGTCATGTGGATGTCCAGGTCGGCATTGTCGCCGTAGAGGGTGTTCAGGGTCACGTTGGTTCTGCTGACCCGCATCTCGGGGGCTCTCATGTTGACAGTCAGGGGCAGTACCAAATCTCTGTTGGAGCCCTCAATGTCCACATAGACGTTGGTCTTGAAGGTGCCCTTGTAGGAATCGGAGTTGGGGTAGAAGGTCAGCTGGTAGTTTTCCGCGTCATACTCCGCAATCAGCCGGTCATCCTCTACCCTGGCGTCGGTCACGCCCAGGGCCTTCAGATCCAGGGACTTGTCCTGGCTGATGAGCTTATCCTTGACGCCGTAGCTATCGGACTGGGAGATGGTGATGCCGGAGGAAGCCAGCTTGACGGCGGGAGCCTGGTAAATGAGCTTCACGGGAAGCTGGACAGAGGCGGGAATGGCCCACTGCTCCGTCTCCACGCTGAGCCAGACCTTGGCGTTGGCGGTCTTGGTGGTGGCATCGGAGTTGACACCAATCTGTCCGTCCGGGCCCTCGTCAATGCCCAGCCACTCAGGCCAGCTGTTGGCGTGGTCCTCTTCCATGTAAATGCCGGTGACGGTAGCGCCCTTGATATCCGGCATATAGGTCTTCTCGTTATAGAAGCCGTTGATGGTCAGCTGGGAAGCGGTGAGCTTGGGCAGGTTCTTCTGAACGCTGATGTTCAGGGTCTCCTCGGTAAGGAGATCCTGGTCCGCGGTGTGGAGAACGATCTTGCTCTTGTAGCTGCTCTTGACCTTGTCCGGGTTCTCCCGGGCGTAGTCCGTGGGGATCAGCCACAGGGACCAGTCGTCCATGACCTCCAGATCGAAGAGGTCGTTCATATCGTCGTTGGGGACGATGTCATCATTCTTATCCTTGGAGCCAAACTCGGCAGACTGGATCAGATGGCCCAGGGCCTCCTCGGCATCGTAGGAATCCACCGTGTCGGCATCATAGGCATAGGTGCTGGCCTTATTGCCCAGCTGGGGATGGATCCGCAGCTGGAAGCCGCTGGTCTTGTAGAGCTCCAGGGCGGCGTTGGTGCTGATGAGAGTCACATCAGACAGCTCCTCAGCCTTTTCGTTGACAACCAGCACACGGCAGGTGGTGCTGAACTCGTAGGTGCCGTGCTTGACAGTGGCCTTGACATAGGCGGTACCGGCGGTGATGGGGGTGAGATTGCCCTCTTCATCCACGTCCAGAATGCCCTCGGGGGTGACGGACCACTCCAGTTCCCCGGCCCACTGGACGGGGGTGACCTCTGCCCGGAGCTGATAGCTTGCGGTTTCTTCTCCCAGCTTCAGGGTCAGGTTGGCCACGGTGCCGTTTTCGCCCATGGTCGCGTCCAGGTCGCTGCCATCGTGACGCCGGCGATGTTGCCCGTGCCGACGGTGGAGGCAAGGGCCGTGGACACGGCCTGCAGGGGCGTAATTTCGCCCTCCGAGGTAGAGATGGATGCCGCGCTTGTTGGCCAGGCCGTAGAGCTGGACCAGCACATCCTCGTGGGTGGTCACTTCATAGGTAAAGCTCAGGCTGCCGCTGGATCCGGCCACCTTCTGATTGGTGTAGACCAGGTTCTCCTCGTCCACCATCTGGCTCAGGGCGGCAGGATCCTCTACGGGAGCGCCGGTGAGCTTGGTCACCACGATCTGGTAGGGCTGGCCGGGCATCAGGCCGGTAAAGGTGGTGGTCCGGTCGGCCTGCTTGCCGGTGGTCTTTCCGGAGAAAGCGGCCATCTCTTCGGCGGCAGCGGCATCCTCAGCCTGAGCACCCTCCGGCAGGACCATGTAGCCATCGGCGGCGGCCTCTTCCAGGGTCATGCTCTCCTGCTCTTCCAGGGTCTCTTCTTCGGCCTCGGTCTGCTCCGTGGGCTCGGTATTCTCCGTGGGCTCGGCATCCTCGTAGCTGTTGCTGCCCTCGGTGCCGGACACAATGGTGCCCTTGTCGGTGCTGTCGGTCATGCGGATGGTGGTGGTCTCCAGGAAGGCACCAACAGGGGCGCCGATGGCATCCCATTGGGCCTTGGTGCCCTCAAAGGAAACGGTGTTGCCCCCCAGGGACTCCAGGGCAAAGGCGCTGTCGCCAATGGACTCCAGCTTGCCGGTGCGGAGGGTGACCTGGGTCAGCCTGGTATTGGCCACAAAGGCATTCTCGCCGATGTTCTTCACACCGCCGATGTCCAGGGTGTTCAGGTTGGTAAAGGAATCAAAAGCGCCGGCCTCCAAAGTCTCAAAGCTGGCGTTGGGATCCACAACGATGCTGGTCACGGCGGTCAGGTCGATGTCCTTGGGCCAGTTGACGCTGCCGTCCAGGGTGCCGCTGCCGCCGACCCACAGGGAGCCGTTCTTCATCCCGGCGGTGATGTTGTTGCCGGGCTTGGTCTCTTCGGGCTCGGTGGGCTCCGTGGTCTCCTCGGCCTTCTTCAGCACGCCCATGTTCACCTCGGCATACTTGCACACAGGGATCAGGGTGTCCTCCTCCAGCAGGAAGGCCCGGGCCACGCACTCGCCGTCGCCGGCCACGTCGTCGGGCAGGGTGACTTCCTCGCCCTTGGCATAGGCGATCATGCGCTTGCCGCCCCGGTCATAAATGGCCGTCAGCACCATTCCCTGTCCGGAGGCGCTGGCCGTCGCGGTCCGGCCATCGGCGTAAATGTCGATGAGGGAGGTCTCCTCCCCGGCGTAGGCCGCCCCGTCGGTGTCCTCGGCAAAAATGCCCATCGGAAGCACCGACAGCAGCATTGCCGCCACCAGAAGTACGGACAATAGCTTTTTCATCATAAATCATCCTTCTTTCATGGGTAATTTAAATTACAGGAACGATACCATTATGATACCATTTGTAACCTCTTTTGTCAACGTAATTTTCCAGTTTTGGCGGAGTTTTCCTGAGAAAAACGCTCCCGGAAGCCAGTTCCGGGAGCGCCCTTCCTTATTCGTGTGTGCCGACCCGGCTTCTCAACGCTGGATCCGTCCGGAGCCGTCGCCGCCGGCCAGCTTTTCCACTTCGGGGACAGTGACCATATTGTAGTCCCCCTCAATGGAGTGCTTCAGAGCGGAAGCCGCCACGGCGAATTCCACCGCCTGCTGGGTGTCCTTGCCGGAGAGCAGGGAGTAGATCAGGCCGCCGCCGAAGGAGTCACCGCCGCCCACACGGTCAATGATGTGCAGGTCGTACTTTTTAGAGAAGCAATACTCATCCTTGGCTGCGTTATAGAGCATGGCAGACCAGCCGTTGTCAAAGGCGGAGTGGCTTTCCCGGAGGGTGATGGCCACCATCTGGAAGCCGAACTTGTCCGCCAGCTGCTTGGCAACAGACTTGTAGCCCTCATGGTTCAGGCTGCCGCCGTAGATGTCGGTAGCTTCGGCCTCGATGCCGAAGACATCTTTGGCGTCCTCCTCGTTGGAGATGCACACGTCTACGTACTGGCACAGGTCGGTCATGGCCTCCCGGGCCTGGGCCCGAGTCCAGAGCTTTCCACGGTAGTTTAAGTCACAGGAAATTTTGCAGCCGTGGGCCTTGGCGGCCTTGCAGGCCTGACGGCAAATTTCTACCACATTTTCACCCAGGGCCGGGGTAATACCGGTGAAGTGGAACCATTCGGCCCCCTCAAAGATCTTGTCCCAGTCGAAGTCAGAGGGTTGGGCCTCCTGGATGGCGGAATGGGCCCGGTCATAGATGCAGACGGAACCCCGCTGGGAAGCGCCCTTCTCATTAAAGTAAATACCCACCCGGTGGCCGCCACGGACGATTTTGGAGGTATCCACACCGTAGCGCCGCAGGCTGTTCACTGCCGCCTGACCGATGGCGTGGGCGGGCAGCTTGGTGACAAAAGCGGCATCCATACCGTAATTGGCCAGAGACACGGCCACGTTGGCCTCGCCGCCGCCGAAGGTGAATTCCACATGGTCACACTGAACAAAGCGCTCGTAGTTGTAGGGCTGCAGCCGCAGCATCAGTTCACCGAACGTAACGATTTTAGCCATTTTGTACCATCCTTTCTTTATTGACCCTGGGCAGCACTGCGGGCTTCCAGGCACAAGTTCGTGATCTTCTCAAAGTTTCCGGACTGAATATCCCCCTTGGGGCAGACCCAGCTGCCGCCGACGGCGAAGATAAAGGGGGCATCCACGTATTCCTTAATATTGCCGGTGTTCACGCCGCCGGTGGGCAGGAACTTGATGCCCACAAAGGGTGCGGACAGATTCTTCATGGCGTTCAGGCCCCCGTAGACGTTGGCGGGGAAGAACTTGACCACCTTGAGGCCGTGGTTCACCGCCATGGTGATCTCCGTGGGGGTCACGCAGCCAGGGGTCACGGCAATGCCGTTTTCAACGCACCAGTCCACTGTTTCAGGGTCAAAGCCCGGGGATACAATGAATTTAGCCCCCATCTCAACGGCCAGCTTGGCTTGCTCCACATTCAGCACGGTACCCGCACCCACCAGCATCTTCGGGCAGCCCTCTGCCACAGCCTGGATGCACTGGGCGGCGCAGGGGGTGCGGAAGGTGATCTCCATGGTATCCACACCACCGGCCAGCAGAGCCCGGGCGGTGGGCAGCGCATCCTCTGCCCGTTCCAGTACCACCACCGGCACTACAACGGAGCTTGCAAGACGTTCCATTACATTCATTTTGTTTGCCTCCCGCAGCTGTTAGAGTCCACCGAGATATGCTTCTCTCACCACATCGGAATTCAGCAGTGCCTCCGCAGTATCCTCCAACACAATTTTTCCAGTTTCCAGTACATATGCACGGTCAGAGTGCTTCAATGCGACCCGGGCGTTCTGTTCTACCAAGAGAATGGTCGTTCCCATATCCCGAATTTTATCGACCATGTCAAAGATCTCTTTGATAATCAGAGGGGCCAGCCCCAGGGAAGGCTCATCCAGCAGAAGAAGACGGGGCTTTCCCATCATAGCTCTGCCAACGGCCAACATCTGCTGCTCACCGCCGGAGAGGGTACCTGCTACTTGTTCCCGACGGTCATAGAGCTTCGGGAACAGGGAGAACACGGTTTCCAAACTGCCTTCCATTTCCTGGTCCGGACGGCTGTATGCACCCATGCGCAGATTGTCCAGCACGGAAAAGCGGGGAAATACCTGTCGGCCTTCCGGTGAAAGGATCATGCCCTTTCGCACCATATACTGGGTGTCCTTATTGGTAATGTCTTCCCCGTTGAAGGTGATCTTTCCCTGGTCGCAGTATTTCAGTCCCATGACCGTCCGCATAGTCGTGCTTTTTCCCGCTCCGTTGGAGCCAATAAGGGTCACGACCTCGCCCTCGTTTACTTCCAGGTTGATTCCACGCAGGGCATTGATGCTGCCATAGTTTACGGTCACATTTTCCAGTTTCAGCAACGCCATGCTCAGTCCTCCTTGCCCAAATAGGCTTCGATCACCACGGGATCCACCTTGATTTCTCCGGGCGTGCCGCTGGCGATCAGGCAGCCGTTGTTCAAAACGTACAGCCGTTCGCAAATATTCATCACGAATTTCATATCGTGCTCGATCAGCAAAATCGTGTAGCCCATTTCCTTCAGGCGGTACACAATATTGGCCAGGTCCGCAGTTTCCTGTTCGTTCATACCGGCTGCCGGTTCATCCAGCAGAAGCAGCTTGGGGTGCGTTGCCAGTGCCCGGGCAATTTCCAGCTTCCGCTGGGCACCGTAGGGAAGGCTGGTGCTCATCTCAAAGCGGAACCGATAGAGGTCCAGCAATTTGAGAATTTCATCCGCTTCTTCCTCGCACTGTTTTTCTTCCAGTCGTTTGGATCTGGTATTGAAAATGGACGAGAGGATCCCGCTTTTGGTATGGCAGTGCATACCGGAAATTACATTGTCACGGACACTCATCCGGGCATAGAGCCGGATATTCTGGAAGGTTCTTGCAAACCCCAACTGTGTGATTTTATGAGGCTTCCAGCCGGTAACATCCTGACCCAGGAGAGACACCTTTCCCTCGGTAGGGCAATAGATGCCGGTGATCACATTGAACAGCGTTGTTTTTCCGGCACCGTTGGGGCCGATGATGCCGATGATTTCTCCGCTATGGACTTCCATGCTGATGTCAGAAAGGGCAACCAGGCCACCGAAGCGCTGGGTAATATGCTCTGTCTTTAGAATGGTATCGGTCATTTTCCCAGTGCCTCCGTTTCTTCCTTTTTCTGTTCCATTCGCTGCCGGATGTACTTGAAATTCACATCACCAAGCAGGCCTTGGGGCTTTACCATCATCAGTAGCACCAGCAGAATTCCGTAAATCAGCTGACGGTATTGGGACATGCCCCGCAGCAATTCCGGAAGCACCGTCAGGACGATTGCTCCGATAAAGCTGCCCACCGTATTGCCAAGGCCGCCGAAAATAACCATGACCAGCATATTGTTCGACTGTGCGGCGGCAAAACTGCTGGGGTCAATATAGCTGGTGTAGGCTGCGTAGAAAGCACCGGCCAATCCAACCATCAGAGAAGAAATAATGAAGACGATCATCTTATAACGGAAAACATGGATGCCCATTGCTTCCGCCGCAAGTTCATCGTCACGGATGGCCAGGATCGCATAGCCGATCCGGGAGTTCATCAAATTGCGGACTGTCAGCGTAGAGAGGACGACCAAAACCAACATAAAGAAATAGATACGGATCGGTGTACTGAACACATACCCAAAAATTGCAGGCTTCGGAATTGCCATAATGCCCAAGGGGCCTCGGGTCAGGCTCATCCAGTTCAGTTCGACCACACGGATGATCTCGCAAAATACCATGGTGATGATGGTAAAATAGTATCCTTTCAGCTTGAGAACAGGCAGTCCCAGCAAAAGGCCAAACAGTCCGGCGACAATTCCCGCCGTTAGGAAGGCGATCAGGAAGGGAACATGATAGGTCACCGTCAGGATGGCAGCCGTGTAGGCACCGATTCCGTAGAACGCCGCATGTCCAAAGGACATCTGGCCCAAGTAGCCCACCATCAGATTCAGGCTCAGCGTGATCATAATATACAGCAAGCTGACCGTTGCGATACGGATAACGTATTTATCCGGGAACACAAAGGGAAGGGCAATTGCGCATGCCAGTGCCAGGGCAATCAGGAAGAACCGATGCTTTACCAGTTTCTGTGCAAATTTTTCCAGCATAACCCTTTCCTCCTTACACTTTATTGATCTGCTTGCTGCCAAACAAGCCGCTGGGCTTGAACAGCAGTACAACGATCAGCACCAAAAAAGCAATGGCATCCCGGTAACCGGAGCTGATATAACCGGCGGCAAAGGTCTCAATGACGCCGACCAGCAGGCCGCCGACCATTGCTCCGGGCAAAACGCCGACACCGCCAAGAATGGCAGAAGCAAAGGTCTTCATACCCACACTGGCACCCATAGTGACACTGACCGTTTGATAATACATGCCTACCAGGTTTCCAGAAATACATGCCAGCACGCCACTGATAATAAACGTAAAGGCAATGACACTGTTGACATTGATGCCCATGAGCCGGGCCGCCTCCGCATTCTGGGCGGTACACAGCATTGCTTTTCCGATTTTTGTTTTATATACAACAAAGGAGAGCAGCAGCATCAGGATGATGGCAGTGATCAGGATAATGATCTGTACCCAGCTGATCACGGCACCGCCAACTTCAAAGGAGCCAAAGTTAAACTGATTGGGGAAAGACTTGGTTTCGCTGCCGAATACCAGCATAATAAAGTTGTCGAAAATCATGGACATTCCCAGCGTGGTGATCAGTGCTGTAAGCTTCGGTGCCTTCTTGTTGCGAAGCCGCCGCAATGCGATCCTGTCCAGAAGGAAACCGGCCGTTCCCGTCAGCAGGATACTCAGGAAAAACGCCAGGAAGAAGGGCATTCTGGTTGATGTGTATAGCATGAGGGACAGGTAAGCACCCAGCATATACAAAGAACCGTTTGCAAAGTTTGTTAACTCCAGCACACCGAATACCATTGTAAAGCCAATGGATACCAGCGCATAAATGCTGCCAATGGTTATGCCGTTGATCAATTGCTGTAAAAACAAATTACCGTCACCGCCTTAATTTCGTTGTAAAAAGCAGGCGGGAGAGCAACATTTTGTGTGCCCTCCCGCTTTTTCAAGCCTTACTCAGCAACAACAAACTGGCCATTCTCGATTTGGAACATGTAAATGCCCTTGACCATTTCTTTGTTCTCGTTGAAATGCATATCATAGCCGGAAACACCCGGGAAGTCACGCAGCTGGGCGATTTCCGTACGCAGGGCAGGAGTATCGGTTCCAACCTTGGCGCAGGCATCCAGAACGATATTGACGGCATCAAAAGCACTTGCCGCAAAACCGTCAGGGATCTCGTTGTACTCTGCCGTATAGCTATCCACAAAGGCCTGCATGGAAGCATCCAGCTTTGCGGTTTCCAGAACGGAGGGAAGGAATGCGGGAACGGAGCTGAGTACCAGGGTGCCGTCAATAGAAGTGCCTACCACGTTCAGGAATTCCTCCGTCAGAGCCATGCCGGGACATACATACTGGCAGTTGATGTTCAGGGCCTTGGCCTGCATGAGGATCTGCGCACAGTCACTGTAAGAAGCGTTGACGTACAGCAGGTCCGGGTTCTTTTCCTTGATTTTGGACAGAACCGGGGAGAAATCCGTGGTCTGGCCGGGGACAAAGGTTTCCTTGCTGACGATGGTGCCGCCCTTTGCCTCATATTCCTTGGTGAACACATCGGTAGCAATAACGCCATGGTCCGTGTTCTGATACAGCAGTGCAATATTCTGGGTTCCAAAACGATTGATCAGTGCATCCGCAAACTCAGCGCCTTCGTACTTCTGGCTCATAACCGCCGAGAACATGTTTTTGCCCATGGAGGGGAAATCCGTGTGAGAGGCGTTGGGGCTGAACAGCAGCAGGTCCGCTTCTTCAAAAACAGGAGCAGCTGCCATGGCACAGGAGGAAGAAAAGCTGCCCATACCGGCAATGACCGTGGGGTCGGAAACGATTTTGTTTGCCACGTTGACGGCCTCGGTGGGGTCACCCTTGTCGTCATATACCTCGATGACGTAGTCGGTGCCATGGGCCTCGTTATACTGCTTCAGTGCCAGCTTTGCGCCGTGGGACAAAGACTCGCCATACTGCATCTGGTCACCGGTCATGGGCAGGAAAAACGCCAGCTTGTTTTTTGCGGAAGCAGTGCTGCCGCCGTTGTCGGTAGAGGCTGGGGCATCAGGGGCCTTGGTTTCAGAGGGGGCTGCGCCACAGCCCGCCAGGGCCAGCAGCATCACCATTGCCAGAATCAGGGAAACCATCTTCATCATGTTCTTCATCATACTGTACATCTCCTTTGTTTTTTGTTGTTGTACGTTCTTGCATTACAATATGTCAACTTGTAATGTATCATCCACTACATCATAACACGCATTTACATTTTGTCAAGATGTTATGCAACATTCTATAAATGGCACAATTTCATATAGTAAGTTTTGTTAATTCTGCCAGTCAACGGGGGTTTTTCTGTTTTTCCTTTCGCACCTGTTCCAGCATGGTAAGCAGTCCGGCAAGTACCACCAGGGCCGCTCCTAGTACAGAAGTGGGCTTGATGGGCTGTCTCAGAAAAATCAGGCCAAACAGCATGGAAAACAGGATTCCGGAATAATTGAATATACTCACCTCTGATGCCTTTGCCATGGTATAGGAGTAGGTAAGCGCCAGCTGACCGCCCAGGGCAAACACACCGATCAGCAGCAGCATGACGAGATCCACCGCCGAGGGAAGCACAAAATTGCGGAGCATGAAAGCAGCCGTAACGACGGTGGAGAAAAAGGAAAAGAAGAATACCGTTACGCAGGGTTCTTCCCGGCCTTTCAGGGCCCCCACTGTTGTGTAGGCGATGCCGGAAAAGAGTGCGGACAAAAATGCAATCAGCATCGTATACCCGCCGGAGCTGAACGTGGGGTTTGACACCGTTACAGCGCCTGCCATTGCCAGCAGCAGTGCCAGGAGCTGCCGCCCGTTGACCTTCTCTCCCAGAAACGCCACCGCCAGCAGCGTTACCAGGAAGGGCGAGAGTTTATTCATCACCGCCACATCCCCCTGGGCGCCGTGGGCACTTGCGTAGAACAGGCACACCATTCCCAAATATCCGGCCACGGAGCGCAGCAACAGCAGCTTGCGGTTGCCCGGTTTCCCGAATGGACTCTGTTTGAGTCGGCGTATCTCTATCAGCGCCACAAAAGACGTCAGCAGGTTCCGGAAAAGCAGTTGCTCAAACAGAGGGATCCTGTCCGCACTCCGGGCGACGACCACTTGCATGGCCGCAAAAGAGGCAGCAGACAGCAGCATCAGCAAGGAAGCTTGTGTACGTTTTGACATAGGCCCCGCCTTACTCCGAGATCATAATGCGAATGATCTCCTCATCCGTCTGCAGCATTCCCTTGCTGGCGATCTCCCCTACGGCACTGATGGTTTCTTCCAGTCCATCCTTCACGATCCCATCTCCCGGTTGGAAGGAGCGCTGTTTCTTTGCCAGCGAATATCCCACCAGTGCCGCCTCTACGGCAGAAGCTATTTTCGCCGCACAGGAAGGCTTTGCGCCGTCGCACAGGATGCCGGAGACATTTGCCAAGGTATTGCTGACGGTCAATTCGATCAGTTCATGGGAAGCACCGTCCAGCCAGGCAATGGCCGCACCGCTTCCTGCGGCAGCGCTGACGGCGCCGCAGTAGGCGGAAAGCCGGCCGACCTTCGATTTTTGATGGATCGCCACCAGGTTGCTGATGGCCAGGGCACGAATCAACCGTTCCCGGGAAGCACCCAGGTGCTGTGCGTAGACAATGACCGGCATAGACACCGTGATCCCCTGGTTTCCGGAGCCGGAATTGATGACGACCGGCAAAACAGAGCCACTCATACGGGCATCTGATCCGGCTGCGGCGGCAGCCCTTGCCTGTGTCCAGACATTTCCGTCAGCGGTTTCCAGCAGGGTCTTTCCCACATTTGCGCCATAGGTATGAAGCAGGCCTTCATTGGAAATGGCAGTGTTGTACCGGATCTGCCGCTCTATTATATTCTCTATCTTGGAAATTTCAACATGTTCCGCAAAGGAAAGGATCCCCTCCACCGACAGAAAATCATAGTCGGTCTGCGGCTTCTCCGGGATTGCTTCCGCACAGGCTTTTTTGAAAAGTGCAGCGCCGTTCCGCTCCAAACGAATGAGGTTGGTATGGGTGTCCCGAATTTCAGCCAGGGCCCTGTCATTTCCGCTGAAGGCTTCCACAATGATGTGCAGCTTGGCATCGGTTTTCAGGTGTTCCACCGTGCAATAACCCGGCTGTTCCAAATACTGTTCCGCCAAGCTGCGGTTCTCCGGAGAAATATCGGACAAAACCTCCAGCTCTTTACCGGCATCTCCGCCAATTGCCCCAAAAATTGCGGCTGCGGCAATGCCCTTCCGGCCATTGGTTCCCGGGACGATCACGCCCTTTACATTTTTAATGATATTGCCGCTGGCATGGACCCGCAGCTTCTGGGGCAGGCATCCCAGGACTTCCCTGGCCTTTGCCGCACAAAACGCCAATGCTATGGGTTCCGTACATCCCTGTGCGGGAACCAGCTCCTCCCGGAGCAGCGAAATATATGCCTGTTCTGTTTTTTCTGTTTGCAATGCGCTCGCTCTCCGTTCATTTGAGGATACCAGCATTATACTCGTCCGCAGCAACTCGCAGCTGATGCACCGCATCCTCTGTAATATCCAGCGGCAGAGAACAGCCGGGTGCAAAAATCAGGCGGTGGTCCTCCGACTCCACAGCCGCTCTTGCGGCCCGTTTGCGAAAACGTTCCAGGATCTCTCCTGTTGTACCGTAAAAATCATGGAACTGGTCGGTGCCGGTGACCAGGACCTTGTCCGTGATCTGCCGTACCTTTGCTACTGTGGAACGTTCTTCTTCCGGAATTTGCAGCGGGGTATTTTCCCAGCTGATGGCCTGCACATTGTAGGTCTTGAATTGGTTCCAGAAGAAATGGCGGGCACCGTGGACATGGATCATGTTAAACCAGGTCCGGTCCTTGATCCGGTCAAGCAGCATTTCATCATAGGGGCGTGCAAAGCGTTCAAACTCCGCCTCCGAGAGAATATCGGAATTGCTGTACCGCTGGGCAAAGAAGAATCCGTCGGCTCCCGCATCGATATAGGCATCCACAAGCTGCAGTTCCGTCTGAACCAACGCCTGAAGCATCCGGTCCACCGCTTCCGGGTGATTTTCATAGTACCAGCGTGCCTTGTCAATGCCGCCTACAAATTCCGGAATGCAGTGCATGGGGGTAAAAATGGTGGGAAGGATGGGCACCGTTCCCTTATAGTGTTCTGCCAGTGCCCGGACATTGGCGATCTCCCGCTGATAGACCCGATTCCTGGACACATCCAGCACAGGAAATGCCTCCATCTGACGGGGCGATTGGATCAGATAGTTGTGGATATGAAAAACCCGTTTTGCTTTCAGATCTTCCAGGGACATTTCTCCGGAAAAATACTCAATATCAGAGCCATAGGCTTCCTGATTGTAAACACCGTTGGGCATGATTTTAATAAAGTCCCAACGGCTGCGGTCGGTCATGCGGATGATTTCAGAGGAGAATACTTCCGCACGATCCCGGTCGGCACCCGGGCTGTGCAGCCAGCCGCTGGCACCGATTTCTGATACCGGTTTCCCTTCCACCATTTGGCGAAGCCGTTCGGTAGCTGTCATAATGACCCTCCTTTTCAGTCCTGCTTCCGTTCCCGCTCACGGAAAGAATAATCCGGATTCAACGTGATCCCACGGCCGCCGCTGACCTCCACAGACGTACCCGTCATAAAGGTAGAGCCGTTGCCGCACAGGAACACGATGGGCTTGGCCACTTCTTCCACACGTCCGGGACGCTGCAGCAGTGTTCCGTGGCAAATATGCTTCATGTTTTCGTCCGTGGTATGCTCCGTATTAAATTCGGTCATGGTATAGCCCGGCAGGACTGTATTGACCCGAACGCCATAGGCGGCATACTCACCGGCCATGGTAACAGAGAGCATGTTGGTCGCCGCTTTCATAGGACCATACAGTGTTGCCGCACCGGTAGTGGGGCAGCGTCCGCCCAAGGAACTGATGTTCACGATAGAGCCGCCTCCGTTGTTCTTCATGGAGCGAAATGCTGCCTGGCAGCCAAACATTGCGGCCTTGAAGCAGATGGCAAAAACACGTTCCATCAGTGCTTCGGAGTATTCTTCCTCCTCCGGTTTCTTGGTGATTTGGGCACCGACATTATTGACCCACGCACTGATGGGACCCAATTCCTTTACAACATGGTCGCCAAAAGCATAGGCCTGCTCCTCCACGGTCATATCCACGACTTCCGCATACACCGTTCCAAGGGGCTTTAATTCCGCCTCCGCCTCCCGAAGATGATTTTCACGGGAGGAGCAGATGGCAACCTTTGCGCCTTCTTTCAGCAGTTCCTTGGCCGTTGCCAAACCAATGCCCTTGCTGGCACCTGTTACTACAACGACCTTTCCATTTAATCCAAAATCCATAAATTAACCTCCAAATTCATCAGATTATGATAAGATCAAAGCCTGTGCTGCAATTCGGTATAGCAGTCCAGCGCATTCCGATAACAGAATTGCTCCGCCACTTCCCGTGCCCGTGCCTTGGTCAAATATCCGTCTTGTGTAAGGGTTTCTAATAGCCGAGCCAGTTGTTTCCGGAAATGATGATGGGCAAACCACGAAACCTCCGGAAACATCACACCGTCGCTTCCATACATGATTTTGTTAAGGGGCGCCCGTTCCAGCAGGGCAGCCATTCGCTCCACGCCTTTCAGGCTGCACAGATAAAAGGTGCCTGAAAAGTCACTGTAGACATTGGAGAACTGGGCCGTCAGATAACTGGTATCCTCCTCATGGGGGTGTCCGCCATGAAGCAGGACGATCCGGACACGGTTCAATACCCGTTTGTCCCAAAGGAAATCCACCATATGGATGGGGTCTAGGGTTTTGAAATCGATCCAGCTACCGCCTCCGGCACCGGTATGGAACTGTACCGGAAGGTCTTTCTCCGCCGCAATATCCATGCTTTCCAGCAGCATAAAGCAGCGCAGACATTTTTCATCTCCCGGCCCGGCCTGACCTCCCCGCATGCGCTCGTAGGCTTTTTCCGCCTGCGATTTTTCCGGTAGCCAGATGTCCAGTCCGCCGTTGTATGCCATGCAGGATTTCAGGCCAATTGCCTGTTCTTCCGAAATCTGATTGCACAGCTCCTCTTGATAGCGGCTGCACAACGTTGAAAAATCCAGGTCCTGAGAAAGCAAGTCGTCCAGAATCCGATCCAGCCGCACAATATTTGCCCGTTTCTCCGGTGGAATGGAGGCATTGAACTCATTCTTTTCTTTCTCGGAGTAGGCAGGCCCGCCGATGGGGCTTCCGATTTCCAGGCAGTGCATGGCTACATTGCAATCGGAAAGCAGCCAGGTGTAATATTTCTGGGGGTCTTCCTGATAACGCCGAAAACGCTCCTGCTCGATCTGCTCCATAGAGGCGTTTTCGCCCATCTCAAATTTTTTCCGCAGCGCCTCCATGACCATGCCGTAGAGGATCGTCTGGCGGCCAAAGGCCTCCTGGCCGGGGCCCTGGATATATCCTCCCCCCAGGTTTCCCCACTGAGGTGCTCTATTCTGATGCACCCGGTGCACGTGGGTGTCGATCAAAGGTATCTGATATAATTCCTGTTCAAGCATCCGTTGTCCTCCTACAGGCAGGCTGTGTATCTCTGTTTTGCCTGTTCCAGTTCCTCTGCCCCCTGGTGGATATGCAGTTCAAAATAAAACTCTTTCCGCTCCATGGGCTTTAAGAATACCAGGTCCTTGTTTTCCCGGGCCTTATCCCGGCCCCAGGTCCGGCAGTTGCAGGGTTCCAGCCCCACCACATAATTCCGTTTTTGCAGGCACTTCCAGAGATTGAACTTGTTCAGATTGTCTGCGGCAAATTTAATGGTGGCACCCAGGCCCAGGGATTCATTCAGAATGGAAGCATAGGCAAATCCCTGGTCATCTGCCAAAACCGTGTGATTATAGGCCCGGGCCTTGTATGTATCATCCGGTGCTGAGATCACGCCGATTTGTGGCAGAGACTCCTCTGCCCAGGAGGAGGTCGGGAAGCAGGCATCGGCGGTCAGATACAGCTTTGCTTGCTCATCCAGCAGCGGATAGCCAAAATTCATATGGTATATCAGCATCAAGGGAGATTCCTGAAAACCCATATTCTCTACAGTATCCTTTACATAGACCACATTTTCGCCCATTTTCACCGTGATCTCTCTGGTCAGGCACAGGTTTTCACCGTAGGGCCGGACCTGGCGGGTTTTGGAGGTGTATTGCAGGTAATACCCATCTTCCTTCCAGAAGCTGCGGCAGTTTATCTCCTCCGACGGTGTATTGGAGATCTCTCCGTGAAGCATCAGCTTTTCGCCGTCATCCACACAGGGCAGACCGGCAGTCGTAAGACCGCAGGTGGCCATCATGCCGCCGCCAAAATTTCGGTCCCACTCAAAATCCCCTTTGTGCCAGAATTCCGGCCCGGAGATCCCCACCCCGGACAGCCAGCACAATGACCGTCCCTGGAATGTAAGCGACGAAATATCAGAGGCACGATCCGGAAGAACCGTCATATACAAACCGTCTCCGTTCCATAGGTCTACAGCGTGAACGCCCCGCTGTCTGCCGTCCTGTAAAACATACCGTTTGATTCCGGCCAACTGTTCCATACGGCCGACCCGTTCATATGCCGCCTGTCGTGTCAAGTGCTTCATGCAACTACCTTCCTTGTCGTTATGTCGTTCGATACTAACATATAATCATTATGTAACTTACAGCTTCATTATAGGGGTGATGTTACATAATGTCAATATATCATATTCCACAAAAAGGAACATCCCGGTTTGTTGAAATTAACAAACCGGGATGTAATATGATGTTTATTTTCTGTCAGACCTGAACAGAGCTTGCTTAAACCTGATAGGCCAGATACACCTTGTCCCCACGGTACCTGGATATGGACCAGCACAGCGGGGTTCCGTCCTCGCTCTGGAGTAAATCCGCAATATACAGCAGGGAAGCCCGTGTACGGTCAATTTCCAACAGTTCAATGTCGTTTTTACTGGCCAGAACCGCTTCAACCTTAACTTTTCCGGAGGAAACCGGCGATTTTGTACAGCGGTTCAGCACGTCAATAAGACTGAATTTCGTAAAGTCCTGGTCTTTAACGGATTCCCAAAGGCTTTCCGGCATATAGGTAGCATTGTAAACGATGGAGCAGTTGCCAACCATCCATTTGCGTTTGAGATAGATAAGCCGTTCACCGGAAGGCAGGTTCAGCCGCTGGTTGATTTCTCCGATTTTATCTACAAGGCAGAAGTCCAGCACCTGAACGGTGCAGTCCCGCCCGGTTTTCTCCATATACTTCTGGAATTGCTCAATGCAGATATTCAGCCCCAATTCGATTTTCGGCTCCGCCACAAAGGTACCGCTGCGTTTTTTCCGTATCAGGATACCCTCGGCCACCAGTTCGTTTAATGCCAGACGAACGGTGGGGCGGCTCAGCTGCAAATATTCGCAGAACTCCGTTTCCGCCGGAAGCTTATCTCCCAACTTCAAATTCCCACTGGCCAGTTCGTTCAAGATCATCCGTTTTACCTGATAGTAAAGCGGAATCGGAATATCCTTATTCAGTCTAAAGCGTTCTTCCCGTAAATCCACAATGATCCCCCTTCTGTTTTTGGTTATAAATAGATTCCCTATACTTAGGATATACCATTTTGACAAAATGTCAACCAGAAATTGTGTTTTAATCCATACTTTTCTTGTTTATGTCCCATTTATGGTTCTTCGGCTACGGTTGTATCCATTGTGTGCCGCAAATGGGTACAGCAAGCACTGACCTGCGTGCTTCCACGAGACACGCAGGCCAGACCCGGTACATTTTATGACACAGGAAGAACGAGCAAATCTTTTGGATATTCGTTCAGACTTTTCGCTCCCTGATCCGTCATCACAAAAATATCCTCGATGCGCACGCCACCTATGGAGGATTTGTAAATTCCAGGCTCTATGGTAAACACCATACCGGGACGGAGGACCGTTTTTTCAGGAGCACTCACATAGGGAAGTTCGTGAATATCCAATCCGATGGAATGGCCGATGCGATGTGTCGCATAGACACCATACCCGGCTTTTTCAAACACCGACGTGCCGATGCGGTCCAATTCCCCAATTGGCATACCCACTTCCGCAGCCTTGGCCGCTACCAGGTGTGCCTCCAAAACCGCAGCATAAACCTCCCGCTGTTCCTGGGATGCCGTCCCATAGAACACGGTCCTTGTCATATCCGAGCGGTAGCGTCCCCAACGGGCACCAATATCCAGAAGAACACTGTCCCCATAGCGCAGCGGTGTATCATCCGCCTGGTGGTGCGCATCCAGCGCATTGGGGCCGTAGGCGATCACGCCGCCGCCTTCAAAGGTTCCCATCCGGCCGCACAGTTCCGGGAAATACCCCGCCAGCTGCCGCTCTGTCAAATCCGGACTAATACGCCGGATCAGCTGGTCCATGACAAAATCGTTTTTCTTTGATGCCTCCTGAAGAATCTCCAGTTCCTCCGGTTCCTTGACCTGACGAACGTATTCAATGCACGGCGAGCCGTTTACAAACCGGCAATCCTGTCTCTGGGCCATGAGCTGAAAGAGAAAGCCTGTATTCCAGTCCCTGTCCACACCTACTACGCAGTTGCCTGGAATGTGCACAGATACCGCTTTGATCCAGTCATCCTGGTCCCGATGGGTCAGAAAGGGCACATCTCCCTCAGCTACAGGCAGCAGACTGTTTCCGATGAAATTCCGCTGCCCTTTTCTGTCCAGTGTCAAAACCAGAAGCCTGCGGCCCGGATTCAACCACTGGCCTGTCAGATAGTAGAGATTTGCGGAACTGCTGAGTATCAGAAAATCGATCCCCTGCAACTCCATCTGTTCCACTATTTTTTGGATCCGCTGTGTGTACATAAGCAACGCTCCCCCTAATGGCTATTGGACAAAGCACCGCTTCCGGCGTTCTTTTTCTTGATTTGAATGGCGGTGTTCATAGCCAGCGACACAAAAATGATTCCGTAAGCCACAAAGACCCGGAAGAATTCACCGACCTGGGCCTCTGCAAAGAGGGCCGTACCAGCCATGGGAGAAATCGCCAGCAAGGAATGGAACAGCAGCACGCCAATGATGGCCTGGGCGTTGGTGGCCCTGGAAATAGAGGCACCGCCTACCAGGATCGCCGCCACAGCCAGCAGACCCACTTGCTCATGGTGGGAATATACATTCATGGTGCCAATGTTTTGCAGGCTGATGATTTGGCCCCAGGCCGCAAAAATCGTGGAGATGATGATGGCAATAATACGGGTCCGGTCAACATCGATACCAGCGGCTGCCGCAACATCCTGGTTCTGACCCACCGTGCGCATATCCTGCCCCAGTTTGGTCTTGAACAGCCAGGTGTTGAACAGACACAGCAGGCCAATGGTGATGAGCGTAGAAACGGAAATGTCGCAGAAGTCCAGGGTAAAGGAGAAATTGGGATCCGTATAATACCGCACGATCCCAAGTGCGCACAGTACCGTCAGCACAATGCGGCACACCATGCTCCGGCTCTTGATTTGCTTTTTCAGAACATCCCGTGTTACTTTCACCAGACACCAGACGATCACAATGACACAAACTGCCACAAAGAACTTTCCTGCCGTTGTCATCCACAGACTGTCCAGAGAATACTTGAACGTACCGGTAAAATCCAGGGTGCTGACAATGCCAACACCGGTATTGATCATCATTTCCTTTTTGGAAAAGGGGATGATCGTACCAACCAGGCACAGAAGCACGAATTGATAGATGCCGTTTGCCAAATAGCCCAGGATCTGGGATGTGATCATCTCATTGCCCTTTGTCTTATTCAAAATCTTGCCGGTGACCCAGCCAAACAGGATCGCAAACGGTACACTCAGCACAATGGCACCGAGGAAGCTGGAAAATCCGGTCATATTCCAGCCCACCACCATGATAATTGCGACCTGGCCTGCCATAGCCCCGATGACAATGCCAAAGTTCAGACCGATACCGGCAATGACCGGCACGATCAGGGACAGTACCAAAAATGCGTTACGCAAAAATCGGGAAATGATTTCCTGCAGGAAGAAACTGGGACGAACGCCGGAAACAGAATAACCGGCCACCGTCAATACCAGCATGATCACGACCACAATATTATTTTTCAGGTATTCCCCGGTCCGGCCTGTCAGAGAAGCCCCACGTTCTTTGTTTCCTTCGATACGCTTCATCTTCTCAGCCCTCCTTTTTGATGGTGGTCAGAGCATAGACAATGATGCCGTTGCTGACAACAACACGGACGATCTCCGCCAGATTGCTCTGAGGCGCAACCGCATTTGCCACGGGCATGGACAGGGCCAGCACGCCGTTAAACAGCAGAGTGCCGATCAGGACATGGCTGATCCCGGCCTTTTTGGTCGTCGCACCGCCAATCAGAATACCCGCTACGGCAGAGAAGCCCATCATCAGCGGAGATTCGTACAGCTGCATGTAGCCATAGCTCTGGGAATAGAACAGGATGCCCACGGCACCCAGAATCGTAGACAGCACGGTTCCAAGGATCCTGGTACGGTTCACGGGAATACCGATGCTGCTGGCAAATGCGGGATTCTCACCGGCAACGGTCATCATGGTGCCGATTCTGGTATTCAGGAACAGCTGAAGCAGGCCGCAAATGGCCAGACACACCAGAATATACCCCAGAGGCAGTCCAAACTCCCCGAATTTTATCAGCCAGAAGTGATCCAGAATGTGACCAAATGTTTTGCTCAAATCAATAGCCTGACGGATACCGCTGCCCATCGTCATAGACAGTGCAGGGTTGGTGATTGGCAGGAACAACCATACAATGCACATCAGAGAAATCAAAGAGAAGCCCACATAGGTCGCAACCATCATTTCAGAACCCTTCAATTTGTTCAGCAGTAACCCGTAAAGGATCCCCACAACGATTGCAAAGGGGATGGACAGCAAAATCGCAACGATCAGGCTGGTCACGCCGGTAAAGCCCCACTCAAGAGACAGTACACCGCCCAGCAGACCGCATACGATGCCCAATGGCAAGCCAAAATTCAATCCCACCCCGGAACGTACCGCCGGAACCATTGCCAGAACCAGGATGCAGTTCATTCCCCAACGAATGCAAACATCACTCATGGTATCTGCGAAAGATAGCCCCAGAACATAGGTGAACACAACCAGCAGCAGGAAGAAGCCTCCAACAATCAGTCTGGCACTGCCGATTTTTTTATAAACCAAGGTCATGTTTTCTTTCATTGCGGTTCCTCCGTTCTTGCGGCTTTGCTGTATGCGCCGGACATCATCAGGCCAAAATCACTGTCCGGTGCGGTGGGCGGCAAAACGCCTTCGATCTTTCCTTTGTTCACGATTGCGATGCGGTCGCACACACTGCGCAGCTCTGCCAATTCAGAGGAAGTAATGATAATGGTAACATTGTTTTCCCGATTCACCTTGGTCAGATAATCAAAGACCAATTTCTTTGCGCCAATATCAATGCCCCGTGTAGGCTCGGACACCAGCAAAATTCGAGGATTCAGCGCCAATGCTCTGGCAAGACAGACTTTCTGTTGATTGCCGCCGCTAAGTCGGCGGGTATTCTGTGCAATGGATGTACATTTGATATTCAGTTCTTCTACAAACCGCTCCGCAACGGCTCTGGCTTTCTTTTCGGAAACCAATTCCACGCATGCCGCCTTATTGAGGAATGCGTGTTGGGCGACGATGCCGCTGATGGTGATGTTGCTCTCGATGGAGCTGTCCAGCAGCAGGCCCCTGCCACGGCGGTCTTCCGAAACGAATGCGCCGCCATGGGCAAAGAGTTCCTGAGGGCTGGGCTTGGATATTTCTTTCCCGTAAATCTCCAGATAGCCTCTGGACGGGTAGATGCCGGCAATACCGTTGGCTACACCAATTTTCCCCTGACCTGCCAACCCGGCAATGCCCAAAATCTCCCCTTCGTGTACTTCCAGGTCGATGCCCCTGCATTCCTCGCCCGGCATATCCACCTGGAAATCCTTCAATTTCAAAACCGCAGGCATTTTTTCCCAGACATAGGGCGTTTCACGGTTATACACCTGCTCCACAGAGCGGCCAACCATCATCTGCGCCAGTGACACGGCATCCGTTTCCCGAACCGGCTTGGTGGCAACCACTTCACCGTCCCGCAAAATGGTGACCCGGTCCGCAACCTGGACGACCTCATCCAGCCGGTGGGTGATAAAAATAATGGCAATTCCGCTTTCTGCCAGTTTCTTCATAATATTCAGCAGAATAGCGGCTTCACTCTCCGTTAATACCGCCGTAGGCTCATCGAACACCAGCAGCTGGACGTTTTTCTTGTCGATCTCACGGGCAATTTCAACAAACTGTTTATAGGCAACAGGCAAATGCTCCACCGTTACCATTGTATCCAGGTCCATACCGATGCGGTCCAGTGCCGCTCTGGAATCCTGGTTCATCCTGTTCCGGTCCAGAAGCTCGATCCGCTCACCAAAGACTTTGGAAAGCACACTTTTCTTCCTGGGTTCACAGTTGAGCTTGATGTTCTCCGCAATGGTGAAGCCGGGGATCAGCATAAATTCCTGGTGGACCATGCCGATCCCAAGCTCCATGGCATGTCGGGGAGAGGCCACTTCCGTGGTCTTCCCTTTCCATAGGATCTCTCCACCGTAGCCGCCTGTATTTCTGATCACAGGCATACCAAAGAGAATATTCATCAGTGTAGACTTGCCCGCACCATTCTCTCCCAGAAGCGCATAGATTTCACCGGGACGGACATCGAAACTAACATTTTTCAATACCGTATTCTCAGCAAATCTTTTCGATATGCCTCGCATCTCCAATAAGCTGTCGGCAGTTGATAGTTCTCTCACAAAAACACTTCCTTTGTACTCTTTCGCTCAGCCACGGCAGAGTGTTGCCGTTTACAGGTCTGCCCAGCCAGGCAGGATCAGAGCATAGTTGTCGAACTTCAAGCCTGTTTCGGGGTTATCGTAAAGTTCAAAATCCACTTCCTCGGGGCTAGACTCCATAATGTCTGCGTAGATGCTGCGCAGAGCATCCATGTCAACTTTGCCGTTGGTCTTTCCTTCAATATAAGCGTTTGCATAAGCCACACTGGTCTTCATCAGATTGATGCCAACAGGGGCAACACGGCAGGAAAACCGTCCAGAGTTGCCGCTTTCTGCCAGGAAGTTTCTGACTTCATCCATCATCCAATCCACATCCGCCTGCTTGTCCTCAGGTACTTCAATACCGAAGGGTGTGGCATACTGGAAGGGGGAAGAATTGCAGGGGTTCGGGTAGATGCCGCCATTCTCCAGCACCGCTTTCGCAACAGCAGGCATGGACAGGGGGTTGGTGTCGTAAAATGCGGTTTTGGGGCCGTACTTTTCGATCTGCTTCGGCACATCTTCCAGGCAGAACTGCTGGGTACCGGCGGTTCCGGCATCGGACTGAGGATCAGGCATGGTCACACGAACAAATTTGACGCCCAGCTTCTCGCTGGTCTCCTCCATCATCCGGCCCTCATAGTTGATTTTATCGATGGCCTGGTGACGGGGGAAAGAGTAGTAAACAAAGGTTTCCGCCCCCAATTCGTAGGCACGCTGGGCCAGGCTTTGGCCGTTCTTATTGGTATTGTTGTCGATAATAATGTCTGCAGCAGCTGCGGCAACCTGAGGGTCTTCTCCAATGCCGGAAGCAATGTACAAAACATCCGGGCGTTTTTCCTTTGCCTTGGCGATTGCCGCAGATGCACCGGAAATTGCTTCAATGAATACAACGGCCTTGATTTCAGGATCGCTGACCAGGCTCATCAGATTGGAGATGACCGTCTCCTGTTCTTTCATAAACTGGACGGGATATGTCTGGATCACCACACGGTCTTCACCGTAGCGTTTTACCATGGCCTCCGCTGTACGGTACAGTTCCTCGTTCAGAGCAACCGTGGCAGTGATAATGCCGATTTTGCCATTGGGGGTCACCGTCTTCGCTGCTTCCTCAAGTTCCTGTGCGGCCTGGGAAGTGTTTTCACCGGCAGACTGATTGGTGCTGCCGCAGGCAACCAGGGTGAACATCATGGCGATCGCCATGATCAGGGAAAGAATGCGTTTCATTTTTTTGTCTCCTTTTTCTTTTATTAAAAGCGGATCATTGTGCCGTATCCGCTCCTTTACAAATTTGTTTGCTGTACCTATGCCTGATACAGTGCTTCATCTGCCTCGATCAGGGCCAGTGCATATACCTTTACCGCATTGAGCAGGTTCTCGATTTTCATGCACTCATCCGGCTGATGGCCGCTGCCCCTTCCGATACCGCCCGGTTGGACCTCTCCCTGGATATGGGGGCCATACGCCAGTGCGTTCGGAATTTTCCGGGCATAAGTACCGCCGCCCATGGTATAGGGAGCATGATCATCCCCCAACACCCGCTGCGCCAGACGAACCAGCCTGCTGACAATGGGATTGTCCAGCGGCATATATGCCGGGGGATTCACATCCAGTACCGTGACCGTGAATCCGCCCTTCCGGAAAAACTGCCGCAGCTGTTCTACCATTGCTTCTTCCGGCTGGGTCACGGCGTAGCGGATATTATAGCCCACCGTCAACACGCCCTCTTTCAGCCGCAGCTTGCTGCACACATGAGTCGTCTTACCGGAGAAGGCATCCTCATACGCAATACCCAGGCCCTGTCCATAATAGTCGGCGCAGCTTTCGCTGATCATCTCCAGGGCTGTTTTCGCCTGACCGGTCAGCAGATGGTGTTCTGTCAGGAACGTTACCAACAGGCCAATGGCATTTACCGTCTGCTCCGGAAACGCCGCATGTCCGCCCTGGCCCATCGCCTGAATTTCCGCACCGGATGCAGTCTCCTGCGCCGTGAATCTGGTGTCACTGCCAATGGCTTTCCGCAGGGTTTCCAGGCTCACGTTGTTGAGAACCGCAACTGCCGTATTGGGAACGATATTGATGGCATGCCCCGCTTCCAGTGCCACCAGATTTCCTGTTTCCAGCTCTTTCTCCGCATACAGCTCAATAATTCCTTTTTCACCGTAACAGGCAGGGAAAGAAGCATCCGGTACAATGGAGAAATCCGGGAAACCGCATTTCTTTCCGTAGTAAACCACATCTTCCATACCATGTTCTTCCGCAGCTCCGCAATATAGCAGCACATCACTTTTCAGCGAATATTTCTGCTCTTGAAGAAACCGCATGGCAAACAGAGAAGATACAATGGCTCCTTTGTTATCCAGTGCCCCCCGACCGTAAATAAATCCGTCCTTTACGCTCGCATTATAGGGTTCGACCGTCCAGTCATCCCCTTCCGGCACCACATCCGCATGGCCAAAGATGCCAATGGTTTTCCTGCCATCCAGCCCTTTCATCCGAGCCGTAGTACAATAATATTCGTGGATTTGTGCCGGAAATCCATAATTATCCCCAACAGCCTTAAAATGTTCCAGGATTCTCCCGCAACACTCCTTTAACGGGTACTTAGCAGCATGATCCGGCTGCGCAACGCTTTTGATGTTTACGGCAGCAATTACCTGCTCCACCAATTCTTCCCGGTGAGCAGAGATCCATTGGTCTAATTCCAGTTCCAATTCTTTATTCTTCATGAATATTCTCCCTCCAGGATCGTATAAATATCTCTTATTTCGGTGATTATGTCAATATGTAATGTCCATAACGAGATAATAGCAACAAAGTGACATATTGTCAATATGGTTCTTTTCCTCGGAAAGCATTTCTATGTTGTTCACAATTCTCCGGGCTTCAAATTGTTGATTTTTACCATCAGACAAAATATACAAAGGCTTACTTTGTGTGTTCATAGCCTGCAATCACAATCGTCATCAACGCCCCCAGAACAACAACTTGTATTTCTATTCACGGTATCATTTACACCGGAAACCTACAGGATCACCAGAGTTTAGATGGATTCGAATCCGCCTTTCGGCAACAAAAAGGGAGCTATCTCAAAACGATTTTTCAAAATCGTTCGAGGCAGCCCCTCTTTTTGGCACATACCAAGGAAAAAGCGACCAATTATACCAAAAAAACAGTACACAAAACCAGAGGGGCAAGGTTTGCCTCTCAAAAAGTGTACTGTTTTTCTTTTTTATACGCTATGCTGCCCCCGGAACAAACAGATGGTTTCCCAACCGGCCTGTTTGTATTTTATGGTGCAGTTTCAGTATGTTAAAAGCCATACTTACAAGATACCATTCTACCATAACATTGGCACTGCCTCTGGTCAGGAAGCGGCGGAAGTTCATGTCTTCCTTGATCATGGCAAACACGCCCTCCGCCTGGATGGAGCGGTTGACTCGGAGTAGAATTCCTTCATCTAATGAGATCTCTCCCCACTGGACCAGCAGCTTGACCATTTGATTCAGCAGACGCGGTGAATACTCAATTCTCCCCAGCCGAGAGTAGGTCGCTGTCAATCTTCTGTAATCCAACTCCTCTGTGACAGCGTTGAGCAATCTCACTGGTTCGTCTGACGGGATAATGATTCCTAAATTCATGGGCAAGCAGACTTGATATTCAGTCCCGTATGCTGTATACTCTACTTGCGTTTTGTTTTGTTTCACACCTAAATAATACGCCAAAACCCGGCTCTAGCAAGAGCCGGGCCTTTGTTTTTTAAGGGGCTGCCTTTTAGTGAACCGCTCCCTGTCAAGTAGACAGACGAAAAAACAAAATGTTTTCTCCAGGATTTCAGAGATGAGATCCTGGTTTTCTTTTATGCAGCTTCCAGCAAGCTGCGGTAATCCATTGGTGCAAGGCAGTTTAGCCGATGCTGACGCCGCTGATAGTTGTAGTAATGAATGAATTGTCCTACCGCATCCACAAGCTCTTCGTAGGTTTCAAAATGGTTGAGGTAGTACATCTCGCATTTCAGGATGCCCCAGAAGCCCTCCATCGGGCCATTGTCAATACATCTGCCAACACGGGACATACTTTGCCGCATTCCCTGTTTTTCCAGCATATCCTTGAACTGCTTGCTCGTGTACTGAAATCCCCGGTCACTGTGAAATAATGGGTGTGCTTCCGGGTACTTCTGGATTGCCAAATCAAAGGTCTCAAATACGAGCTGGTTGTTGTTGTGCCTGCCAATTGCAAAGGAAACGATATCTCTACCCTTCAAGTCCAGAATGGCACTGAGATAGGCTTTTCCACCCTCAGAGCCATATTTCATTTCTGTAACATCGGTACACCATTTCTCGTTTGCGGTCTTGGCCGTGAATTCTCTGTTCAGAATATTCTCGGCAGTTACTTCCGGCTTAGACCGCTGGTATGCCGGACGTTTTCTGCGGATGACAGCAAGTAGGCCGACAATATGTACCAAGCGATAGAACCGTTTCAGGTTGTACTGTTTTTCATGGGTAGCGTTGTACTCGTCCGCAATTCGGCGGTAGCCATAGGTTCCGTTGTGTTCGGCGTAGATCAAGCCAATATCATGCAGCAAAGCCTCGTTCTCAAGCTCGCTGCTGCTCTTGGATCGGTGTGTCCATTTATAGTAACTGGAACGATTCAGGTTCAGAATGTCACAAGTCTCGGTTATTGCATACCCCTCTTCCTGCATTTTCTGAACACAAATGTAGAGATATTCCTGTCTTACTCCGCTCAGCGCCACCTCCTTTCGAGTTCCTCGAGTTTTTTTAGCACTGCATTCTCCGTTTCCAATCTTTTGTTCCGAGCTTCCAGCAATCGATTCTCGGCGCGCAGTTTCTCCACTTCCGTCATCTCAGATTCGGGCTTACGCTTACCACGCTTGTCTACCAGACCTTCCGCACCTTTCTCGTTGTACTTCCTGACCCATGAATAGATTTGCTGGTAGCTCACTCCGTACTTCTCAATGGTGGCAGTGTAGTCATTTCCATGCTCAATGCAGTAGCTGACAATCTCGAGCCGTTCTTCGTATGTAGTTGCTTTTCCTTTGGTCATATAGATATCACTCCCTCGACCTCCGCTGGGTCGTAATTCTCTATGACCATTATACATCTTAATCCAGTTTTGCAACTGTGTTCTTGATGAAATTCCGTACTTTTTACAGATTGATGCCTGACTTCCTTCTCCGCTGAGGTAAGCGTTTACTGCTGATTTCTTTAATTCTCGTGGATAGTTTCTGTGCCCTGTATGTTCAAAACCATCTATGCCAAACGTTTCGTATTTCCTGATCCAATCCTGGAATGTCTGTTGGCTTACGCCTAATCGTTTCGCTTCTGCTCCCTGACTTGTTTCTCCGTTTTTGTATCGTTCTACTGCTTTAATAATCTCGTCCACGTTATTTTTAGACATAATAATGCTCCCCATAGTGTAGTCTCGAATTTTTGTTTTTTCGAGTGTCTACTCTATGGGGA
>OQWM01000284.1_pt1 | contig 30726 bp, 23 predicted proteins | sample 1691531 | NCBI WGS metagenome assembly OQWM01 (sample SAMN03418257, study PRJEB22391) | human gut metagenome | biome: human-gut; feature: organic feature; material: feces | host: Homo sapiens | place: Tanzania | collected 2013-01
AGAAGTTAAGCCCACTTGCGCCGATGGTACTGCAATGCAATGCGGGAGAGTAGGTCGCCGCCTCCTTTCAATGAAGAGCCTCAGATTTCGAAAGATTTCTGAGGCTTTTTTGTTTTTCTTCCCGCGGATCTTTTTCTTCTCCGCTGTTTTTTTCTTCTCGCTGAATATTAGTTTGTCACGCAGATTTCGCAGATGACGCAGATTTTTTCTCATTGATTATTTTAGTCCCACAGATTTCGCAGATTTTCACAGATTTTTTTTCATTGATTATTTAAGTCCCACTGATTTCACGGATTTCCACAGATCTTCTTTGGCTCATTCTTTTTTCTTCTTTTTCTTTTACTTTATAATAAAAAACATTTTCTCTCGTTATTTATTTGAGTTTCAATAAGTATATAAATGATTTGGACAGATAGAATTAGACAAGTTAAGATTTTACTGGTTTCTGCAGCAATCATTATTGCTGCAGCATCTCTTGCCATCTCTCATTTTCTGGTGACTGATTTGGAGAATGAGGAAAAAAATCGTATGGCTGTTTGGGCAGAGGCTATGAGGACTCTTAATAATGCTGATGAAAAAACGGATCTTAATCTTGTACTGAAGGTTATAAATGAAAATAATACAATTCCTGTTGTCGTTCTCGACTCACAAGGAAATGCACAGGTTTTCCGTAATGTCACTCTCAATGGAGCTGATTTTAATGACAGTCTAAAAAATGCGGCTCTATTGGGCAAAAACTTTCTTCGTAAAGGAAGACACATCAAAATCATGCTCAACCAGAATAATAATGATTATATTCAGGTTTGTTATGATGAGTCTCTTATGTTGAAAAGGTTAGCTGCTTATCCTTTGGTTCAGTTGGGTATTGTTCTTATCTTTGTCGTTGTAGCCATCTTTGCTCTTCTTTCTTCTAAAAAAGCTGAACAGAATAAAGTTTGGGTAGGTTTGTCAAAAGAAACTGCTCATCAATTAGGAACTCCGATTTCCAGTCTGATGGCTTGGATAGAAATCTTGAAAGAAACTTATCCAGATGATGACTTAATTCCTGAGATGAATAAGGATGTGAAGCGGCTTCAATTGATAGCAGACCGATTTTCTAAGATCGGTTCTCTTCCAGAACCGGTTCCTTCCAGCTTGAATGAGGTGCTTGATCATGTTATTGACTATATGGATCGCCGTACTTCCAAATCCATACAGATGGTAAAAGAGTTTCCTCAGCATGATGTTATTGTCAAAATCAATGCTTCTCTATTCGAATGGGTCATTGAAAATTTGTCCAAAAATGCAGTTGATGCCATGGGAGGAAAAGTAGGCAGGATTACACTTCGTGTGGAAGAAACAGACTGGAGCGAGTCTTTTGGTGGGGTTTGACGGCATTGAAAATAATATCCGGACGATTGGTCTTAAGGAATTTGAGGAATTGGCATCGGAATTCTCGGTCCCGTCTTTCCCTGACGGAAATCAAATCGCTGATATCCTTTTTACCACAGGAACGACGGGAAAGCCTAAAGGAGTGACATTGACCTATGACAATGAGGCTGCTGCCGCAAGGAACATAAATGAATTCATAGGGAATACTGGGAATGACATTGAACTTCTCGCCCTTCCTGTGAGTCATTCCTTTGGATTGGGACGTGTGAGGTGCTGCCTCTATCAGGGTGCAACATTGATTCTTCTTGGCAGTTTTGCCAATGTCAAGAAATTGTACCGGACAATCGAGGAAGAGAATGTGACTGGATTTACGATGGTCCCGGCCAGCTGGCGATATCTTAAAAAATTGACAGGCAATAAATTGGGGGATTTTAGGTATCAACTCAGATACATAGAGATGGGCAGTGCGTTTTTCTCAAAGGAAGAGAAGGATGAACTTGCCGGTATCCTTCCTGATACCGGAGTATGTATGCACTACGGATTGACTGAAGCATCCCGCTCGACTTTCATGGAGTTCCATCAGGATGCCTCCCATATGGATTCTGTAGGTAAGGCATCGCCGCATACGGAAATCAAGATTTTGGATGAAAATGGAGTCGAGTGCGAAGCGGGCAACGAGGGTGAAATCTGCATAAAGGGAGAGCATGTGACCCATGGATACCTTGACCTTCCTGTCGGGGATTCATTCTTTGGAGATTATTTCAGAACAGGTGACTGGGGGTATAAGACCGAAGACGGATATGTTTATCTGATAAGCAGAAAGAAGGAATTGATCAATGTCGGAGGAAAGAAAGTCAGTCCTATTGAAGTGGAGGAACAGTTGCTCAAGATTCCTGGAGTCGAAGATTGTGCCTGTATTGGTGTCCCAGATGACAATGAGGTGCTTGGAGAGGTCGTCAAGGCCTTTATAGTCAAGGAGAAAGGAAGTGAGATTACTTTTGCCGACATAGACGAACAATTGACAGGAAAACTGGAGTCTTACAAGATGCCCGTCTGCTATGAGTGGATAGATGCCATTCCTAAGACACAGAACGGAAAAATTCAAAGGGGATTACTGAAATGATAGAGATTGAGAATAAAACAGATTGTTGCGGATGTCAGGCATGTGGTGATATATGTCATGCCGGAGCCATATCATTTCATTCGGACCATGAAGGTTTCTGGTATCCTGAGGTCGACAGGAACAAATGTACTGATTGCCATCTGTGCGAAAAGATATGCCCTGTCTTGAACATTGATGCTCTGAAACATCACAATAAGTCAGCACCTAAGGTGTTCGGCGGATACAACAAGGACATTGTCATAAGATTTGACAGTACGTCCGGAGGTGTATTTTCGCTTCTGGCTCAGGCTATGTATAAGCAGAAAGGATACGTCAGCGGAGCAATATATTCAGATGATTTTAAGGTGGTCAATTTCATATCTGATGACAAGAAGGACCTTAGGCGGCTTCGCAGTTCCAAATATGTCCAGAGCAATGCTGAAGGATTATACAAACGCATAAAGTCTTTGCTGGAGTCCGGAGAGAAAGTTTTGGCGTGTGGATCGCCTTGCCAAATGGCTGCCTTGCGCAGTTTTTTACGCAAGGATTATGAAAATCTCATAATCGTCGATTTTCTGTGCAGGGCTACAAATTCTCCTAAGGTATTCGAAAAATATAAAGAATCCCTGGAGTCACGTTACGGTTCCAAGATAGTGGCTATCAAGGATAAGAATAAGGACCACGGATGGCATAGTTTGGCGAGGAAGGTTACTTTTGAGAACGGACAGGTATATTATGGTGAAGGCCACGAAGATGACTATCGGAGAGGATATCATGCAAATGTATTTGAACGTCCGTCATGTTATGAATGCAAATTCAAGGGTATTCCGCGCATAAGTGACATTACTCTCGGGGACTTTTGGGGAATCGGCAGTGTGGACCCGTCTCTTGAACAAAATCTCGGGACATCTCTTGTCATGATAAATTCGGGGAAAGGGGAAAAATACTTTGATATCATCCGGGACAAACTCGTTATGAAAGAGTTCAGTCTTGATGATATTGTGCCGGGCAACAGTACCGCTATCATGGGCGGGAAACTTCCTTATCCTGCCGGCATTGACAGGAATGAATTCTTCAAGTCTCTGGATGAGATGCCATTTGACGAATGTGCTGCCAAGTTTTTCCCATATGTGTCAGAAGAAACTATAACAATCAAACGTAAGATCCGGACAATACTGGGAATCGTCAGGAGAAACATGAAGAATCCGATGCAGCTTTTCCGTATCTTCTACTGGAATTATTGTCATAAGGCTATCCATTCAAATTTGCCTGAAGGAAGGTATGTCAATGTCCTTTCTCATTGCGCTATGGATATTTCCAAAACTGCTGATGTCGAGATTGGCGGATTGGTAAGTCTCAATCAGAAGCGGACTCGCGGCAGCAAAGGGGAATTCCGTCTTCTGGTGGAGGACGGAGCAGCATTGACCTTCGGCAAGGGGCACTCCTATTTTAAGTATGATAGTGACATTCAGGTGTTTAAGGGTGCGCAACTGTTGATTGGACGCTGCTCTACAAATATCGGTTTGAAAATAGTGTGCGCGGAGAAGATTGTCATCGGAAATGATGTACATATCGGTCGTGATGTCTGGATTCGGGATAATAATGGAGGACATTATGTCATTGTCAAGGGCTATAAGGACAAGGCGCCGGTCATCATAGGAGACAATGTCTGGATTTGCTCTAATGTGAGCATTACAAAGGGTGTGACCATAGGTGAGGGTGCTATTATCTCTTCCAATAGTGTTGTGACTACCAATATACCTGCGCATTGCATAGCCTCCGGAAATCCTGCGGAGGTGATAGCTGAAAATGTATATTGGAGGCCTTAAATGATGGGAATGGAATCAGACAATAAACGAATTGCGAAGAACACGATATTTCTCTATCTCCGTTCTTTCCTGATGATGGTAATAGGGCTCTTCTCTTCAAGAGTCATATTGCAGGCATTGGGCGTGGATGATTATGGTCTCTATGGTGCGATCGGAAGTATTGTCGCCATGTTCACCATCATCAATGGAACTTTGTCGGTAGGAACAAGCCGTTTTCTGACATTTGAACTTGGCAGGGGAGATAAGGAGAGGCTGAACAAGACTTTCAATGCCTCATTCACTATGCATGTCCTCGTGGCCATTGTGCTCTTCATATTGATGGAAACCATCGGATTATGGTTTGTCAATAATAAAATGAGCATCCCTCATGGAAGGGAGTTTGCGGCCAATGTAGTCTATCAGTTGTCCATTCTTTCCTGTATGTTCTCTCTTACTCAGGTGCCGTATGGGGCGACAATCATTGCCCATGAGAAGATGGATATATACGCATATGTGGGACTGAGCGAGGCGATTGTCAAGCTGGCATTGATAGTGCTTTTGCTGTATGCTCCATTTCATGATAAACTGATAGCATATGCCGTCATTGTAGCGCTTTGGAGCATAGCACTGCAGATTTTCTACAGAGTATATTGTTATAAGAGGTTCGAGGAAACTCATCTCAAGTTCTGTAGGGACAAAGAAATATACAAAGGAATGCTGTCCTATTCGCTATGGGATACGGTCGGACAGTTCTGTGCGACTGGTAACAGCCAGGGTATCAATATTTTGATCAATATGTTCTTCGGTGTTGCCGTCAATGCTGCCAGGGCTGTTGCCTATCAAGTCGAAAGTGCTGTCAACCAGCTTGCAAGTAATTTCACGACTTCAGTCAACCCTCAGATCGTGAAGAGTTATGCGAGGGGTGATATGGACAGGTTCTTCGAGCTGATTTATGAGGCAGGCAAGTATTCGTATTATCTCATGTTCCTTCTGGCGTTGCCGATATTTCTGGAAGCTGAGTATATCCTGAATTTATGGCTGGTCGAAGTCCCGGAATATGCTGTTCTTTTCCTCCGGTTCGTGATATGCATATCGCTTTATACAATCTTTTCACGAAGTGTAATCAATGGTGTGCATGCAACAGGTGATGTGAAGACTCTTAATCTTACGAGTGGCGTCTATTCGGCCGGAACATTTATTCCAATGGTATATGTGGCCTATAAACTGGGATTGCCTGTATGGAGTTGCTTTGTCATACAGTCTTTTAATCGTATTATTTGTTCAATGCTTGAGGTCAGGGCATTGTGCAAGCAGGTAAAGTTCGATGTGCTGGACTACTTCAAGAAAGTTTATCTGCACTCGATTGCTGTTTCCGCTATAGCGGCAGTTGTTCCTACTCTTGTTTTTTCAATGATGCCTTCAAGTTTTTTGAGATTGACAATTACCGTAGTTGTAAGTGTGCTGTCGACGTTGTTGTGTGTATATACAATCGGAATAAGTCGGTCAATGAGATTGAAAATCAATGATATGATTGCCTCAAAGTTATTTAGACGTTATATATAGATTATTGCAATTCCAAGAAATTATTTTTCAATAAATCGCTATTAAAGTATTAATCAATATGTTAGACAGAATCAAACAAGCGATACGCATAATATTCAAGCGCAAGGAGATTGTCAATTTGAATGTTACGTACAGTGCTCCCAATGCCAGATTTGATGGAAAGAAAGTGATGGTTACAGGAGGAACAAGCGGTATAGGATTGGCTATTGCCAAGGCTTTTTTGGCTGAAGGTGCAAAAGTCCTTATTTGCGCTCGCAAGCAGGAGGGCTTGGACAGGACTCTGGCAACATTGAAGAGCCCGAATTTGAAAGCGATGCGGCTGGATATCTCAGAAATCAATGTATTGAAGGGGAAAATTTGCGAGGCCGCGGATTTGTTGGGTGGCATTGATATTTTTATAAATGCGGCAGGGGTTTCAGCCTATTCGGGAGATATTATGTCTGAACAGATGTATGATTATATCTGTGATATAAATCAAAAAGGTCTATTCTTTATGAACCAGATTGAAGGGGATTACTTCATTGACAACAAGATCGAGGGGAAGATCATAAATCTGACATCCAAAGCTGGCGAGAGAATAGGTTTTGACCCATATACGCTTTCGAAATGGGGAGCGAACTCGATTACCAGAGGAAATGCCAGAAGACTGGCTCCATATCATATAAATGTCAATGGTATTGCTCCCGGTCGTGTCCCGACAAATATTACGGAGGAATTGCAGCAATACATTGATTCTGACAATGTTTATACACCAAATCATTCCACTAAGCGATTCACTATGCCTGAAGAAGTGGCCGAGACTGCACTGTTTCTGGCAAGCGGTGCCGCCAACAATATCGTCGGACAGATTATCGTAATGGACGGCGGAAGCTACAATTAGGTCATGAAAGAAAGAGTTTATCTCTGGGATAACTTGAAAGTTGTTCTGATGATGTTGGTGGTGATAACTCATAGCGTCAACGTCTATCAACTTGATGGTTCGTATTGGGTGCAATATTTATGGGTTTTCATCATGACATTCACAATGCCATTGTTTATGATGATCTCCGGCTTTTGGTTTAAACCGAGTGAGTTGGATTATAGTTTAAAGCACTATCTATACCCGTTCTTGCTCTTTTCTGTACTTAATATCTCATTGGGAGCACTATGTGGGGCTTATCCCAATGGGGTGGTATGGACAAAAGGTGGTTGGGCAATGTGGTATATATGGTCGTTGTTCATTTATAATTTGTTGACTCCGATTCTTCTGGATAAAATGGGATTAAGGAGGTTGTTGCTATGCTCGCTAGTTTTGGCTATAGTTTGCGGTTTTCGTTTTCCTGACAATAATATTGCTGATATTCAAAGAGTAGTGAATTTTTATCCGTTCTTTGTGATAGGTATGGTATTGCGTAAATATCAGAGCCGGGTTTATCTGATGAATCAAAATGGTAAACTGATATCAGGAATAGTTTTTATCATGGCGATATTGAGTTACTTGATATTATGTTATTTCAGACCTGGTTTTTGTTACGGAACAGGCTTTATGCATGTCCATGGTTTATCTATAACAGGATTTGTAAGCAAGTGGCTGAATTTTGCGTTGTGTGTTGCTCTTTCATTTTCCATTATTGCGCTGATGCCTAATCGTAAACTCCCATTCTCGAAATATGGATCAAGGACAATGACAGTTTATATGCTTCATATGAGTATTGTTTTCCCCCTTTGCTGGGTTTTGTTGAGGCCTGTCATGTTTGAGTGGTATGGCTATGTCCTATACATAGTAGGAGTGCCTTTTCTGTGTGCTTTTCTTTTCAATGAAAAGGTGGATTCGATCATGAACGTTATTTTGTCGTTACCGGATAGAGTTTTTAACAAGTGCAGATGAGTAAAGATAATTTGGTGCAAGTCATATTGCGGTTTTTTTCAGGCAGTTATCTGCTTTATCGCACAAGTTGGTATAAGTCAATGTTTGTGGATTTGGCACATGAAACATATCCGGATAAGGTTTGGCTTGGTGCGCACGAAGAACGGGACTTTGATTTGGTGAATTTGGGCAGTAGCGGAGGCAAGTGGGCTTTCGACTACACTGGCATTGACATAAAAGCGATGAATTGGGCGCAGCAGCCTCAGACATTGCTTGAGGATTATAATCTCCTGCGTCATTTCCATTGTATTTTGAAGCCTGGAGGCTACGTGCTGATTACTATTATGCCATTTACTGGGCTCAATAAGAAAACCGGATTAATGGATGCCATGAAGTATGCCAAATTCGATGTGCATGGGGATCCGATACAACCATATATGTTTGAAGAAGCTCAACGTTATGCAATGTATCCGATCCTGTTCAAGAAGCAGGCATTAAAGGCATTGATAAGGTATTTGACGGGCAAAGACAAGCCGTGTGATGCTGAGAGGGAACCGCAGCTTGAACATAATCCTATGGATGTCAATGAATTGGAGTGTGATGCAAAGCGTTGGATAAGCGGCTGGAAAAAACAGTTCGGTATTGATGATATGGATGCGGCATTGACGGAGGAGAACAGACAGGGCAGAGAGTATCGTATTCAGCTCATGAGAAATCTGATTGATTTCTGTGCGGAACATGGATATAAGCCTGTCTATGTTATACCTCCTGTTACTGAGCATCTTGCCAAATACTATACACCTCAGTTTGAGGAAAGGTATATATACGGTTATTTGAAAGATGTCGGTCGGGATGTCATGCTGTTGGATTACAGCAAGGATGACAGGTTCAGACTGGAGGACGACTTGTATTTCAATAGTTTCTTTCTGAGCAAGAGAGGTAGGCAACTCTTCACCAGGCGTGTCCTGAAGGACCTTGGGATTCACTAAACAGGTGACTGAAACCTCCGTTTCGGTCACCTGTATCGAGAATTTACAATCTGCTGAACAAAAATACATTATACGCGACATAGCATAGAAGCATGGCGGCGCCTTCCCATCGGTCTATCCTGTTTCTGCGGCCGGTATATGCCCAAATCAGAAGCAAAACGGAACTGAGGACCAGGGCTGCAATGTCGACAATTGTCATGGACGCGAAAGACAATGGAGTGATTATCGAAGACAACCCGAGGATCAGCATCGCATTGAACACGTTGGAGCCCAATATGTTGCCAAGCGCCAGCTGCTCCTTTCCCTTGATCGCCGCTGTCAGGCTCGTCGCAAGTTCCGGGAGAGAGGTGCCGCCGGCGAGAATCGTGACCGCAATAAATTTGTCGCTCACCCCGATCTGCCGCGCAAGGGCTGTCGCGCTGTCCACGAACAAGTCTCCACCGAAGATGAGACCCGCCAGTCCGGTCAGGGTCAATGCAATTGCTTTGGGGAAAGACAGCGTTGCCTGCTGCGTCTCTGGAAACTCGTCTTTTGAATCTGATTTGAAACAATAGAAAAGGTATACGGAGAACACCAGAAGCATCACGACTCCTTCCCATCGCGAAATGACGGGTCCTGACATAGAACCGGTTATTCCGAGCACAACCAGCAAAATGGTAACGGCAAGGGTAATCGGTATGTCTATGCGTCTATTTTTATCTGTCATGCCCACGGGAAGAACCAGTGCAGTCAATCCTAAGATAAACAACGCATTAAAAATATTTGACCCGACGACATTACCGACAGAAATGTCTGAATTCCCCTCTATCGCTCCAGTAAGACTCACTACGAGTTCAGGACAGGAAGTTCCGAATCCGACAATGGTCAGTCCTATCACAAACTCACTGATTCCGGCTCTTCTGGCGATAGAAGAGGCTCCGTTTACAAGCCAGTCAGCCCCGAGTACTACAAGTCCGAGACCGATAAGCAATAATATAAGATTTATCATTTTTACTTCTTGAGTTTTTGAATTTGCTTATTTCTGTCTGAAAAAGCATGAATAACTAACTTGCTCTCAAAGTGGCAACAAGCCAATGAGTGCAAGAAATGACAGTTTGGTAATAAGACTGTTACTTTACAATCTCAAGAAACAAATTGAATAGATGTATCTGTCTGCGGATAACTTTCCGACCCGTCCGGAAATCATCTCTCCGAGGGAAAAATCGAAAATACGAGGGTTTATACACTTTCCGTTTCTGAAAAGATAATCGCAATGTCTGAATGTGCGGAAAGTCCTCTGGCCCTGAGGTGCGGTCCTGACTGAGAAAATGTTGCTGCTCTTGACTCCAAAAATATCATTAGTCTGAGGCTGAGAGACATAACTCGTCTCCATTACAGAAACGACCTGCTGTGAAACGGCATCACACAACTCCCGCTTGTCGCACGACAAGAACGACAAACAGAGCAATAATATGGCAAAAATCCGTTTCACGGCCCCAAAGATACAACTTATTTTTTAACTCTCACGTGATCTGCATGTCGTCTGCCAGATGGTGCAGTACGGCGGACGTGGCCAACCCACGGCCTCGGGAAGTGGGAGGTGCCTGCCGGAGACAAGTTCTCGCGGGAGCGAGGACGCAGGAAACGGTAGGAGGGCCGAACGGAGCGCAGCGGAGTGAGTTCCGCCGCACTGTGCCACATGACAACGACGATGCTGAGACTGACCAATGATTTACTGCCATGCCACATATTTCAGTAGTTGGCCAAGCCTATATGGCATTGACAATGTTCCAGGGCTATTTGACATGTCAGAGGAAGCCTTACATATGGTGGTCCGGCCACACTAATATGCCTCAGGCACATCTGCCTGGCCATTTCGCGTGGTTACCCTCTGAGTTTTCAATCATCCGTCCACGACGAGTTCCTGCAGGCGGGACGACGCCACGGCCACCTCTGTAATACATTGATAATCAAGCGCCATTTATTTGAAGCGTGGATTTCCAAAGATTTTTTGACCACTAATCCACACGTAATTTTATAACTTTCTATGAATCAGACTATTGCAAAAATAGATGTGGCACCGTCCCGACAACAGACGTAAATCCGGAGACGCTTACACAACAAGAGTAAGCAACCTCGGAATACAGGGTTTCCCCATGACGCGAAAGGGATATTGTCTGCAAATCAGAATCTAAAAAAGGTGGCCGAAACATTGTTTCAGTCACCTTAATTCTGCAGGTGGGGCCGTAAGCCGGTTTCTGTTATTATCCCTATCATTTATCTGCGCAACCTACCCCCTGACATCGGACGGGCAGTCCTCATCTGTCAGTATATTTGGTCTTGCAGGCCCTGGTATCGTACCCGCCCGGCATCACTGACGGACGTCGTGAGCTCTTGCCTCACGTTTTCACCCTCGCCATCCGGTATCGGACGGCAGTTGTTTTCTGTTACGGTTTCATAAGATTACTCCCATCTGCGCTTTCCGCAGCAGGGTGCCCTTTCCTGTCCGGACTTTCCTCACCGGCCACATGGCCAGCGCGATAGAGCGTCCCACCTTTTGACTCTTTGGTTTGTGTGCGTCGTTTCCGACGCGGCTGCAAATATAGTATCTTTTTGCGAAAACCTCATAAAAGTCAATGAAAGACTACATGCGGCTGCGGTAAAATTTCTCTAGCGTCCTGTAGGCATTTTCGCGGGCAGGATCCGCAACCTCCTTTGAGTCAATGTCAATCTGCATCACAGGAGCGGCATCCAGTTTATCATTGATAGGAGTCCAGGCAGGAAGTCCCTCGCCGTTAGGATTACCGGTCTTGCAGAAATTCGCGTAGAAACTCAGGAACAGCTTTGAAATCTTGTAGTCATCTTCAGTCCACGCATAATATTCATTAGTGGAAAGATTGCCCATTGCATATTCAATGTCAGCAGAATGAACCGCACCATTGATGACAGGAGCCGGCTTCTTCTCGGCAGCCTTTTCGTCAGCAGTCTTTTCGCGGACGCCACCGGCAAGAGCCGCTACCTTGTCGCCCATCTTGGCTGAGACCTCAGGACGCGGATGATTGTATTTATATCTGTAAACCGGCTGGTCGGAAGTCTTTGCATGATAATCACATACCTTCCAGGTCGGGAAACCGGTGAAAAGATCTGAAGCAAGGTCAATGCCTTTCTGGCTGACTATGTCAGCATCTGTAAGAAGTCCATAGGCTTCGAAAATTTCATCGGTCATGTCTCCGAACCTTGCGGACATGGCCTTCTTGTAGTTTTCAAGAGTCGGTTCCTGACCGGCCAGAGCCTGAAGAGGGGAGCCTTCCAGAGAATTCCATCCTGCAAGAAGCGGAACTCTGGCCTGTTCACCTTTCTCATATATGGCGTCAGGAGTTTCTGTCATGAAGTAGCCGTCAAGAACGACACTATACATCTTGGTCGGAGGGAGAAGATCCTGAAATTTGTCAGCATCCAAAGCTCTTGCCTCAGCTATGCTCATCAAACCTTTGCTCTCGAGATTCGCCTTGCCCTCTGCCTCTGCTTTGTCCTGAGGCACAGCTGCATAAGGGATGACCTCGGCTCCCGAAGAAAGCATTGCTCCTGCGATTTTGCCCTTGGAAAGAGGTGAAACCATAAGAAGGCTGACTGAGAATGAACCGGCTGATTCACCCACTATAGTGATTCTGTCAGGGTCTCCGCCGAAAGCGGAAATATTGTCCTTTACCCAATCGATAGCTGCAACCTGGTCAAGGAAACCATAGTTTCCGCTTCCGCCATAAGCCGATTCTGCAGTAAGATCAGGATGAGACAGGAATCCGAAAAGACCCTCCCTATAGTTGGCCGTGACGCCGATTACACCCTCTCTGGATATGGCGGCTCCATCATAACGTGGTTCGGAACCGGAACCTGCCATCAAACCGCCTCCATTGAAATAGATGAGGACAGGAAGTTTGTCCTTAGTGGTTTTGGCCGTTGTCCATACATTCAGATAAAGGCAATCCTCACTGCGTTTCGGGCCTCTGAACGACATGTCTCCGAAAATGTTTGGCTGCATAGGGTCATTGCCGAAAGTCTTGGCCTCGCGTACACCATCCCATTTCTGTGGAGCCTGCGGTGCTTTCCAGCGGAGTTCTCCTACAGGTGCCTGGGCAAAAGGGATTCCCAAAAATGTTTTTACGCCATTCTGGTCAAAACCTTCCAGAGTTCCCTGTCGGGTCTTGACTTGCAGACTTACAGTGTCATTTGCGCATGACACCATGGCCATACCGGCCAGAAGTGAAAACAATAATTTTTTCATATCAACAGATTTTTATGTTTTGTGTTGTATTTCGAAACCTGTATTTTGCTGCAAAAATGATTCCTTGGTTTGGTAATCCCGAGAAAATACCGAAAATGAATTTATCTTTGCCGGAGGGATTGCCATGAAGGCGTCCGATGTAATAATAAATGTACCATGAATACCACAATTATTAGCATATTGACAACAATCTCCATTTCGTTCTTTGCGCTCAATGCCAGTGGACAGACATATCCTAGTAAAGATCTCCAGCTGCAGATGCAGAAAGAGGAGACAGCATTCTTGGCAAATATGAAACCGGGATTGCAGCACACCCAGATGTTGGCTGTACGCGACGCCATGAAAGGAGACTATTCAGCATTGGAACAAATCCGCCAGAGCCGCAATCAGGCGTCTGTGCTGCCGGAAACTGTTGAGACAAAGTATATTACGCCCGATATCTGCCTCTTTTCTCCTGTCAATGCCACTGAACGTAAACGTCCTTTATTGCTTTATCTCCATGGCGGAGGATGGTGTTTCGGAAGCATAAACAGTTGCGCCCGCTTTTGTGCGGCACTGGCCGAAGCAGGGGACTGCTGTGTAGCAGCGCTTAACTATCGTCTGGCGCCAAAATATCCGTTTCCAATGCCGCTGAATGATTGCATTGAGGCATTTGAATATTTGAAACAACATGCGGGAGAATGGGGATGCGATTCGTCGCGAATTTCCATCGGAGGCGATAGCGCAGGAGGAAACTTGGCGCTGGCTGCGTCAATGTCATTGACCGGTGTCCATAAAGTGATTCCAATTTATCCGGTGACAAAACTTTTCACCGAGGTTACTTCATCTTGGAAAAAGTATGCCAGGGGTTATGGTGATGATGCCGAGCTTCTGGAAGCATTCAATGAGGCGTATTCTGCCGGAGATTCTCGTAATCCTCTGATATCCGTGGGCTTGGCTAGCGATGAGGCATTGACGGAACTCCCTCCTGTACTCATAATTTCTGCCGGACATGACATACTTTTCGACCAGACGGCAGAACTTGCCCGGAGACTTCAGCACCTTGGTCATCCTCTTTCATATCATGTATTTCCGACTGCGACACATCTCTTTATCACTGTCCCTGGCCAGCCTGCCGCGTTCCAGGAGTCCGTCAGAATTGTCTCCCGCTTCCTGAATGAATAAAGTTTTCTGACATTCTCTTGCGTATCATACAAAAGCATCCCATTTCGTGAAGAATGGAAAATGTGCTATCTTTGGAAAAATAACACTTATCATGGAAGAGCCAATTTTGAATTCACATAACAAAGCTGAATATGAGCCGGCGCACACGGCTGAGCATATACTTAACCGCACGATGGTCAACATGTTCGGGTGCCCGCGTTCCCGCAATGCCCACGTCGAGCGGAAGAAAAGCAAATGCGACTACATCCTCGAAACCTGTCCTACGGACGGGCAGGTTGCCGCAATCGAGGCCAAGGTCAATGAAATCATCAATGCTGCACTGCCGGTCACTATTCGTTTCGTGTCAAAGGAAGAGGCGGCGGATATCGTGGACCTCAGCAAGTTGCCTGATGATGCATCGGAAACCCTGCGCATAGTAAGTATCGGAGACTATGACGATTGCGCATGCATCGGAGCCCATGTGGCCAATACATCAGAAATAGGGGAGTTCAAGATTATAAGTCATGATTTCAATGACGGAATCTGGCGCGTCCGCTGGAAAGTCATCGCTGAATAATCGCGTAATAATCAGATAATTCAAAATTTTGTGTAAATGTAACAGAATAAATACTATATTCGCGTATTAACAATGCTGTTAAACAAATGTGTTAATACGCGGAATATGAAGATATTTCCGTGTAAGGCGCTGAAACATAATGGAATATATGAAAGTAAAAGAAAATACTGAGACGGCAATTTTGGAAGCCGCAGAAAAACTTTTCAAAGAGAACGGCTTCAAAGGCACGACTACGACATTGATAGCAGGTCAGGCTGGCGTTACCCACGCCATGCTCCATTACTATTTCCGGACTAAGGAGCAGATATTCATAAAAGTCCTTGACGGATATATCATGAAGATGCATGGAGATCTGCGGATGTCAATGTCTCCAGAAAAAAGTATCGTGGATACTGTCTGTGAGGTCACTGGGAAACTCTTTGATTTTATGAATATGCATCAGGGCGAACTGCACTTGTTGCTTGAAATAGCGGAAACTCATCCAGAATATCTGACAAAGTATCATGACGGTATCAATATGATGATGGGACAAGCATTCCAGCGGCATGATGAGCGACTTAAAGAGGCTGTCGCTGAGGGACTTATTGTCCCGGTTACAATGGAAAAGCTGATTCTGGAAATGATTTTGGCTGCCTATTCCGTATTTGCCCTATTGCCGATGATACGAATCGCTTTTGGCAATGACAGCGGTAAATTGTCGGCATTCCTCGAGGAACAGAAGGAAAACGCTGTGAGACGTATGAGGGACTATCTCGCTGTGAGAGAATGAATAAATATTTCTAAATACATACATTATGAAACCGATATTGAAAACTTTGTGCGCTTCGCTGGCGGCAATACTTGCCGGTCATGTTGCAGGTGCGCAGACAACTCTCGACGAGTGTATCGGATTGGCCTACGACAATTATCCCCAGATCAAGGAAATGTCGCTCATCGAGATGACAAGAGGCATTGACCTTAAAACCGCGGCTTACGCCTGGCTTCCTCATCTGAATGTCTCCGGAAAGGCGACATGGCAGTCCGAGGTCGTCGAGATGCCGATTGAAATCCCGGGGATGGACATCAGGATCCCTCATGACCAGTACGGTCTGACTGCTGAATTTACCCAGCAGATTTGGGATGGAGGCACAAGCCATAGCCAGCGGGAACTTGCAGAGACAGGCGCAGAGGTGAAGAAGACACAGCTTGAGACCAATCTCTGGGCAATCAGGTCCAGGGTCCAGAATATTTATCTCGGTATAATATTGATTGACAAGCAGATGAGGCTTAACGACCTCCTGCGCGAGAATCTTGAAAGGAACTCTGAAGAAGTAGAGAGCCTCATCAATGGAGGTGTCGCTCTTCCTACGGACCTGGACCAGGTGAGTGTCAATATTTTAAGTTGTCTTCAGCAGCGTGCCTCACTCGAAGCGGACCGCAGGTCCTATGTGAAATTGCTGAGCCTGATGACAGGGCGGGATATGACAGGCGTCGAACTTGAAATTCCACAGGATGCCATTGATTTCCATGATGACGGAGTCCGTGATTTCGCGACTCGTCCGGAAATGGCTCTTTATTCGGCTCAGCTCAGGCAAAATGAATTACAACTCCGTCAGCTGAATACCCTCATTTCACCAAAACTGAATCTTAGTCTTCAAGGCGGTTACGGACGTCCCGGCATGAATATGCTTTCGGGAGATTTCTCGACTTATTTCGTGGCCGGACTTAAACTCCAGTGGAATATCGGTTCTCTCTATACTCGCAGCATGGACAAACGTAAGATAAAAGCTGACGAGCAGAAGATTGAACTCACGAGAAAGACTTTTGTGCTCAATAACTCGATTGAGGCAGAGCAGAAGAACAATGCTATCGTGAAGGCCCGCGATGTGCTCGACCGCGATTCGGAGATAATTGCACTCCGTCAGAGAATCCGCGAGGCCGGAGAAAACCAGTATCGCGAGGGAACGATAAAGATGAATGATTATTTGTCAATGCTGGATGAGGAGTATAAGGCAAAGGCAAATGAGTCGATGCATGAAGTCCAGCTTATGATGGCTGTTTATGACATGAAGAATACCCTCGGAAAATAGTCCGGCATTGACAGAATGATCATGCAAAAAGACATTGGAATACAATAACATTGAAATTAACTTAAGTTATGGTAAGATATGAAATGCTGGCAGCTGCGGCTGCTTTGTCAATATTGGCAGGCTGTCGGAATGACATTGATTTCGATGCTTGCGGACAGATTGATGCTGAGCAGGTTACGGTTTCTGCGGAAGCGAGTGGAAGAATACTTTCTCTCAATGTCAGAGAGGGGGATATGCTCGATGCCGGTTACATGGTGGGTGCCGTGGATTCGGTGCAGACTGCACTTCAGATTCGCGAACTGGAGCAGAGACGGGATGGCGCAAGGTCACGACTCATAGACATTGACCGACAGCAGACTCCTCAGAAAGACCAGCTTGCTAGCCTTGAAAATGATTACAGACGATATAGTTCGTTGCTTGCCAATAATGCTGCAACCCGGAAGCAGGTAGATGACCTGCGCAGCCAAATCGATATCCAGAAAAGTCAGATGGCCGCTCAGAAACAGACATGGGAGAGGAATAACAGCTCGGTGCAGTCGGAAATATTGACTTATGAAATCCAGATTGCCGAGAAGAAAGACCAATTGGCTAAATGCCGGATCTGTGCGCCTGTTGCCGGTACTGTCCTGACCAAATATGCCAATGAAGGTGAGAGTGTTACCGTGGGCAAACCTTTGTTCAAGCTTGCGAATCTCGCCGAAACATATGTGAGAGCATACTTTACCACATCGCAGCTTGCGACTCTGAAGCTGGGCGATGAACTTAAGGTCATTCCTGACGACGGAAGCGCAAGTCCAAAGGAATATACCGGCCGTGTGATATGGATTTCTTCACAGGCGGAGTTTACTCCTAAGGATATCCAGACGAGGGATGAACGTGCCGAACTTGTTTATGCCGTGAAGGTTGCGGTACCTAATGACGGAGCCCTCAGACTCGGGATGTATGCTTACGTAAGAAAATAAATTCAAAGAACATGGATGCGACGATTGTTGCCGATGACCTTTGCAAATCATACAAAGAGATTACGGCCATTAAAGATATCTCCCTGAAAATCGACAAAGGTGAGATTTTTGGTCTGATCGGGCCTGACGGTGCGGGGAAGACCACACTCTTTCGTATCCTTACGACATTGTCTCTCGCAGACAGCGGAACAGCAAGTGTATGCGGACTTGACGTGGTAAAGGACTATGTCAGAATACGTTCCGAAATCGGATACATGCCGGGGCACTTCTCTCTTTACCAAGATTTGAGTGTCGAAGAGAACCTTCAGTTTTATGCGAGCATTTTCGGGATGGATACGAAATCCAGTTATGACAATATCAAAGAAATATATTGCCAGCTCGAACCGTTCAGGAAAAGACGGGCAGGTGCGCTGTCTGGCGGTATGAAGCAGAAACTGGCACTATGCTGCGCATTGGTCCACAAGCCTAAGGTCCTGTTCCTCGACGAGCCCACTACCGGCGTCGATGCGGTCAGTCGAAAAGAGTTCTGGTCAATGCTGAAGAGAATACGAGAAAGCGGGGTAAGTATTTTTGTCTCAACTCCTTACATGGACGAGGCAGCGCGTTGTGACAGGATTGCCATGATTTCCGAGGGAAGCATCATAGGAGGAGGAACACCTGACGAGATATGCAAATCTTTTCCTGACAGATTGTATGCTGCGTGCGGCAACAGTATTTTCGGGATGCTTAAGATTCTTAGGGCGACCCCAGGCGTAAAGGACTGCAATTCATTCGGCTCCATTTGTCATGTGTCCGTGGGGAAAGACGGCCCGGATGCTTCGTTCCTGGAGTCTATCCTGAAGCAGGCCGGATTTGCGGACTGCAAGGTGGAGCCGATCGGAGCCGGAATCGAGGACTGTTTCATGAGGCTTTCGTAAACTTTTAGAATTTAACTACTTACATTGAATTGAACATGATGGCTGATAACATTGACAAGAGCATTAGTGTCCGCGACCTTACTAAGAAATTCGGCAGTTTTACGGCTGTGGACCACATCTCATTCGATGTCCGCAAAGGTGAAATTTTCGGATTCCTCGGAGCGAATGGTGCCGGCAAGACAACTGCCATGAGGATACTCTGCGGACTGAGCATTCCGACATCGGGAGAGGGTACTGTCGCCGGGTTCGATATCAGGACTCAGCAGGAGGAAATCAAGAAGCACATCGGCTATATGAGCCAGCGTTTTACCCTGTATCCTGACCTGAAAGTGTGCGAAAACATCGAATTGTTCGGAGGCATATATGGGCTGAACGACAGGAAAATTGAAGAGAAGAGAGTGTCAATGCTGAAGCGTCTTGGCCTTGATGATGTTTCCGATATGTTTGTAAGGGACATGCCTCTGGGATGGAAACAGAAGCTTGCGTTCAGTATCGCCATGATACATGACCCTGAGATTCTGTTTCTGGACGAGCCTACAGGCGGTGTGGACCCCAAGACAAGAAGGAATTTCTGGGATATGATCAATGAGGCTGCCCAGTCCGGGATGACGATTTTCGTGACGACACACTATATGGATGAGGCGGAATATTGTGACAGGGTTTCCATTATGGTCGACGGAAGGATTGAAGATCTGGACAGCCCGGCTGCATTGAAAGAAAAATATGGCGCGAAAGACATGGACGGAGTTTTAGCTCTGCTTGCCGGACGCGCTGAAAGAGAATAAGTTATGAAGTCGATATTGTCATTGATAAGAAAAGAGTTCCTGCATATTTTCAGGGATTCCAGGACAATGCTCATTGTGCTGGGCATGCCTGTCGTGCAGATTCTTCTTTTCGGCTTTGCCATAAGCACGGAAGTCAAGGATGCGGTAGTCGATATCGTCGGTGATCCTGGCGATGCGACTATCCGTGAGATTGCTCCGAAACTGGAACATAACTCAAGTCTCAGTCTCGGACAGTTTCTCGACACTCCGGCCCAGGCCGAGTCACGTCTTAAAAAGGGCAAATCCAAGGCGGCCATCATCTTCGAGAATCAATATGACCGCGGAAGGGAGTCAGATGAAGGTGCTTCCATCAGTGTGATTTGTGACGGCGCTGACCCGAATACTGCCCAGATGGTCGGGAACTATGTCAAATCTGTTTTGTTGGATGGGCATTCGGTCTCGTTGCCGAGCCCGTCAGTGAAACTGGTCTATAATCCGTCGATGAATTCGTCGTATAACTTTGTCCCTGGAGTTATGGGCTTGATACTCATGCTGATATGCTCCATGATGACGGCCGTTTCCATTGTACGTGAAAAAGAATTCGGTACTATGGAGCTGGTTCTTGTTTCGCCTTTGCGCCCGGCTTGGATCATAATCAGCAAGTTGATTCCTTATCTGGTCATCTCTATCTTCAACTACATCACGATTCTGTTGCTTGCGAGATTTGTAATGGGGGTTCCGATGCAAGGAAGTTTTCTCTTGTTGTCACTTTCATCATTGATATTTGTGGGCACATCACTGGGTCTCGGACTTCTGATTTCCACCATTACATCCACCCAACAGACAGCCTTGCTGATCTGCGGAATGGGACTTACAATGCCGACGATGATGTTTGCCGGAATAATCTTTCCTTGTGAAAGCATGCCGTTCGCGCTGCAGCTTCTTTCAGACATTATACCGGCCAAATGGTACATTGTCATAGCCAAGAAAATTATGATTCAGGGTGCCGGTTTCTCGTCGGTAGCCCCTGAGTTCATGGTACTTGCATTGATGATGATTTTCCTTTTGTTTGTGAGCGTCAAGAAGTTCCAGACCCGTTTGAAATAGTAAGCGTTAAAAAATAAGGTGGTAAAGATTTGTGATGGATTTTCGAGGATAGATTCCTTTTCGAAGAAGGAGTGTACTGGACGTACACGACTGATGAGAAAAGAAATATAGACCGAAAAGACGCGCAAAGATTACCAAGTTATTTTTTAAGGATTACATAGTGTTGTTTCCGTAAAAGAATTTGTCATGACTTTCAAATATTTATTGAAAAAAGAATTCCGCCAGTTCCTCAGGGATCCGGGAATGCCACGTATGGTGATGATGTTCCCGATTCTGATTGTGCTGGTCTTCCCATTCGCGGCTTCCATGGAATTGAGGAATATCAAGCTTGCTGTCATTGACAATGACCGCAGCAGCGAGTCTTCCCTTTTGGTCGAGAAATGCGTCAATTCGGGATATTTCATCCTGAAGGATGTTTGCCGGACTCCGGAGATGGCAAGGTCAATGATGGATAACGGTGACATTGACGCTATCCTTACGATCAATTCCGGTTTTGCGAAGTATATGGGAGGGGGTGCGCAGCAGTCGGACCCGCTTCCGGTAGGTATTTCCGTCAATACCGTGAACGGAACCAGAGGCAGCATCGGTTCCAAGTATCTGACAGGCTGCATATCATCGTTTCTGGTGAAGAACGGCGGTCTTGCAGCCGGTCCGGGGGTATCCGTGGCTCAGGTTTCTGCACCGGACATCGATGTCTCTTACCTGTTCAATCCGTATCTGGACTACAAACTGTTCATGCTCCCGGCATTGATAGTGATATCGATAACCATGATGTGCGGATTCCTGCCGTCGCTGAATATTGTCGGGGAGAAGGAAAAGGGTACAATCGAACAGATCAATGTTACACCGGTCCGCAAGAGCACTTTCATCATCTGCAAGATGGTTCCGTATGTCGTTGTGGCATATACGATTCTGTTCACGTGTCTCCTTCTGACGCGGCTCTCGTATGGCTACAGTTGCCAGGGGAGCGTCCTGCTGATTTCGTTGTTCACATTGGCCCATATTATAGTGATGGCTTCGTTCGGGCTTCTCATTTCGAATTTCAGCGACAATACCCAGCAGGCGATGTTCGTGATCTGGTTTTTCAGTATGGTCTTCATGCTGATGAGCGGTATTTTCACGCCGATAGAGTCAATGCCGAAGTGGGCGGAGATGATTACTTATGCCAATCCGCTCAGGTACTATGCAGATGCCATGCGCTCCATTTACCTCAAGGGTGGCGGTCTGCCGGACACGTGGTTTGACCTGGCCTGCCTGACGGGTATCGGTTCGGTTACAACCTTGTGTGCGATAACGTCTTATAGGAAAACTTCATAATCATCTGCAAGTAAGCTGCAACAGTGGCCGAACTTGCAGATATCTCGATTATTCACTACCTTTCGGAATATGGCTCACTGTGCGGAATACAGTGATTTGCCATATTGGAGTAAATAATTGATAACCTATTGATAATCTGCTTGTATGAAGAAGATACTTTCCTTTGTCGCATTGATGCTCATCGGCTTGTCGCATGTGAATGCACAGACTGTAATGGTCAATGTACTCGCTCCGACAAGCAAGTCGAAATGCGATGTATATAAGTCGAACGAACGATCAGTTTCCATTAGCGGATACAATGTCAAGGGGGGATTTACATTGGGGTCCCCTTCAGGCGGATTGATTGCCGACAATGTCCCGGGAAAGGCTGTGTTCAACCTTAAGGGGGCTTATAGCAAGATGACGCTGATCGTGGGGCCTTTCTCTGTAGGCTCGTCCGATCCCGGGAACTCTATCGTGACTGTTTCCGGAGACGGGAAGAGGCTTCTGGATGAGGTTGTTTACGGATATGACGCGCCGAGATTCTATACTTTCGATGTCGCCGGTGTCAATGAATTGACGTTTACCGTGCCCCGTGGCAGTCTGGACATCTCTTTCGGAAATATCAAGTTGTGGAAGGCGGGCGTTACCCCATCCAATCCCAACACATTGCTTTCCGGTTTGCCGAAGGGGACTGTGGATATGATGAAGACCAATCAGCTTTATTGCATGAAGGGAAATGGCGGAGTGAAGCCTGTCGTGGGAGACCGGTTCAAGTCAAGCATGTCCGAGGTGAAGACGATAAGCATTACCCGTAAGGATTACGACTCGGGAATCCAGTTCTCCGTTTCACAGGCTCTTTCGGGAACGGAACAGGGGACTGCCTGCTTCTGGCTTGACAAGAGGTATGACAAAGTCTCATTTGTCGTGGGACCGAGAGACAACCAGAGCACCAACTCAAGCGCCTGGCTTATTGTCAAGGCAGACAGGAAGACAGTATTTGAAGGAATGATAACGCAGAGAGACCTCGCGAAACAGGTGGTGGTCGATGTGAACGGAGCAACGCAGGTGGCATTTACCTGTGAGTATCGGAACAGTGATTTCCTCGGCGGCATAACCTATGGCGTCGTGGATATCAAGGCTCACCCTCAGGGTGATGCGTCTGTTCCTGCGGAGGGTCTTGTCAATTCCAACAGGGACCGGATCTCCAAGCTTCCGGATATCTGCCCGCTGATGTCCACTATCAAGCCTTATTCTGTACGTGGCGTCAGTACGGCGAACAAGACATTGTTCGAGGGAGAATCACGTCATTACACATTCTCGATGGGAGGTGAACGCTATTGGGAAGGCCTGCTCCTTACGACCGGCAATACATTGTTGGGTGACAGGGTGGATTCCTATGCGGAGTTTGACCTGGCAGGGGAGTATGACTGGATAAGTTTCGATGCGGGATGTCTCAGCAAGAATCACGTACTGGATGATGACAATCTCCGCATCTATGCCGACGGGCAGCTTGTCTTCGACAAGACCATATATTGCACGTGGCCTAACCAGCATTACGAAGTCCCTGTTTCCAAGTGCCGCACGCTCAGGTTCGAGAAGATGGGCAACGGAAAGAACAAACAGACTATCATCGGTTTAGGTGACATTATCCTTTACAGGGGCAAGCCTGTTCCTAATAATGTGTTTGAGCATGACGTGCCGGACTGCCCTTATGAAACAGACCTGATAGACCTTTGCGGCAAGCCTTATTTCCATTATGTCGGAAGGTATGTAAGTGATTTGACCGGATTCAGCATGGATGAATGTTTCCACGACGGAAGCACTATCACGAAGTACTTCCAGATGAAGGACGGAAGGCAGATCAACAAGGGTTTCATGCTCGAGACGAACATTCCTCTCGGACTGGAGAACGTGACGGTCATGGATGCCGTATTCATGGCATTGACAGGAGTCGGCGCGACTATCAGCGGCTCTGACGTTGCGGCATATACAGGCGTCAGCGGCGGAGTCTCAGGCGGAACTCCGACGGCGGGCATCTTCCTGCTTCTGGAGGACAAGAACAGCAAACAGGCTTCGGCTGCGGCGTTCAATCCTTATGGCGAATATGAGAGCTGTACTTTCACTGTTGCCAACAAGATGGAGCACATGGATGAGTTCGATGATGTATTCCAGAACAGGAGTGAAGAGGCGGTGAAGAATCCTGTCAAGCTCAATGTGTTTGCTGATCAGGTACTTGTAGGGGAGTTCTGGCTGGACAACAAGATGCAGCCTCTCACTGTTACAGTCCCGATTTTCAAGTGTCATCAGCTGATGTTCTGGCTTGAGTGCGGGGACAAGCGTTCGGGGCAGTATGTTTTCTATGACTTGAAACTCAGCAAGGCGCCTTGCAACATTGAAATACCTTCTGAATATACTCCTTCCCGGAAGGTTTTGTCTGAAACAGATGCCAAATCCGGGGCTTCTTCGGGTGCGTCGGAGCAGGTCCACGATGACCAGAAATCCAAAAAGACGAAGCAGCGCATCGGGGCGGCCGGCCTGTTCCGGCTTTTGGGCCTATAATCAAACAGACCACTTCATATGAGGTGGTCTGTTTTTTAAATATATGAATGTCAATGTCTTTAGAGACTTTCTCTGAGGACTTGGATGACTTCCTCCCGGGTGAGGATATGGTATCCTCCCTTGCAGATAGGACATGCGTCGGCCATGCCTTCGAGAAGTTCCGGTCTTGCTCCGCATTCTGTGATGTTCATGGCGAGTCCAAGTTCACGCATCCAGTTCTCCATAGTCTCCAGACCCTCCATTGCAATCTCCTCGTCTGTCTTGTTGCCTGTCGTAACGTTCCAGACATTGACGGCAAGTCTTCTGAATCTGGCGACTGCATCCGGGGACTTTCTTACTAGCAGACGATAGTAGGCTCCGCTCACGGCCGAGAGAGTGTGCCCGTGTGTCGCGTCAGTGTATGCTGCAACCGCCTGTCCAAGCATGTGGACCATCCAGTCTGTGGCTTTGCCTCTGTCAATGAGGGAGTTGAGCGCCCATGTGGCGGTCCACATGATGTTCGATCTGGCCTCGTAATCATTGGCATTGACAAGAGCCTTGCGCGAGCTGGTGACGAGCGAACGCATCAGTCCTTCGGAGATGTAGTCGCTGGTGTTGTCGTCGTTGCCGGAGAGATACTGCTCCAGAATGTGGCTCATGATGTCGTAGATGCCCGCTACCATCTGGTATTTCGGGACGGTGAAAGTGAATGTCGGGTTCAGGATGGAGAAATCCGGGTTGCGGAAATTGTAGTGCAGTTTCAGCTTCTCGGTGTGGTTGGTGATGACTGAGCAGTCGTTCATCTCTGAGCCTGTGCCTGCCATGGTGAGCACGCAGCCTACCGGTATCCAGCGGCATGTGAGAGGCTTCCAGTTCTTGAAATAGTCCTCCCAAGGATCTCCGTCGTGCCATGCGCAGCCGGCCACCGCCTTGCAGTAATCGATGGTGGAACCGCCGCCGACGCCGAGGATAAAGTCAATGTTTTCCTGTCTTGCGAGCCTGGCTCCTTCTATGACTTTTTCAATGGTAGGGTTCGGCATGACGCCTGACAATTCGACAACCTGGCTTCCGGCTTTTTTGAGCTCTGCCATCACGAGGTCATAGATGCCGTATTTCTTTATGCTTCCTCCTCCATAGACCAGCATGACTTTTGGTCCGTAGTTCTTCAGTTCCTCACTGAGTCTGCTTAATGAATCCTCTCCGAAAATCAGTTTCGTGGGGTTATGGAATGTGAAATTGCCTAACATGGTTCTTGTTTTTTTGTAAAGATAGGGAGTTTATCTGTAGGATGAGTTACCTTTTGTACGGAATTTTTGCGTAGCCGTATCCGTGGATTTGTGTATAAATGTGCCAAATTGTTAAGGAAGGTGCTGTTTTTATGAATAAATTGAAATTTATATCATAGTTTTTGCTTATGATTTCTTTTAATCTTATATTTGTGCATATAAACTAAAACAATTTATAAACAGATAACAATAATTCGTTATGAGCGAAGAGAAATTCAGAATTGAATCTGACCTTCTTGGTGAACTTCAGGTTCCTGTAGATGCCTATTATGGTGTTCAGACACAGAGGGCTATCAATAACTATAAGATTTCCAACACCAGAATGTGCGATTACCCTGAGTATGTCATCGCAATGGCTTGCATCAAGCTGGCTGCTGCGCAGACTAATAAGGAACTCGGAGCCATGGATGGAAAGATCGCTGATGCTATTGTAGAGGCTTGCCGCGAGATTATCGACGGCAAGTTCCACGACCAGTTCCCTGTGGATATGATGCAGGGCGGTGCAGGAACATCTGTGAACATGAATGCGAACGAGGTCATTGCCAACAGGGCCCTCGAAATCATGGGACACAAGAAAGGCGAATATCAGTTCTGCTCTCCTAACGATCATGTGAACTGTGCCCAGTCCACCAATGACGCATATCCTTCAGCATTCCGTTATGCTTTCATCAGAATGAACAGAAATCTGGAGAAGGCCCTCAAGGATCTCATCGATGCTTTCAAGGCAAAGGGTGAGGAGTTCAAGGATGTGATCAAGATGGGACGTACACAGCTTCAGGATGCCGTTCCTATGACATCCGGACAGGAGTTCCACGCTTATGCGACCAACCTCGAGGAAGAGGTTCTCAACATTGAGAGAAACGTGAACCTTCTCTATGAGATCAATATGGGCGGAACAGCCATCGGAACCGGTCTGAATGCGAAGCCTGGTTTCCCTGAGTTGTGCGCAAAGAAGATGACCGAGCTGACTGGTGAGAAGTTCATCGCAGCTCCGGACCTCGTGGAGGCAACTCCAGACACCGGTGCTTATGTAAGTTACTCAGGCGCTCTGAAGAGACTTGCCGTAAAACTTTCCAAGATTTGCAATGACCTCAGACTCATGGCTTCAGGTCCACGTTGCGGTTTGAAGGAAATCAATCTTCCTCCAATGGCTCCGGGCTCATCTATCATGCCTGGCAAGGTCAATCCTGTTATCCCTGAAGTTACCAACCAGGTTTGCTTCAAGGTTATCGGTAATGATATGACAGTTTCATTTGCGGCAGAGGCCGGACAGCTTCAGCTCAACGTTATGGAGCCGGTTATCGCCGAGTCCATCATGGAGAGCATCACTTGGCTTACCAATGCCATGAACACTCTTCGCGAGAAGTGTATAAACGGCATCACCGTAAACAAGGAACGTTGCTATGAAATGGTCAAGAACAGTATCGGTATCGTGACAGCCCTTAACCCTATCATCGGTTATAAGGCCAGCACGAAGGTTGCCAAAGAGGCGCTCGAAACCAACCGTTCAGTCTATGACATCGTCCTCGAAAGAGGGATCCTCACAAAAGAGGAGCTTGACAAGGCTCTCGATCCTAAAAATATGATAGGATAGTTAGTTGTTAAATAATTATGTGTGACGGCGGCCTGCAAAGAGAAATCCTTGCAGGCCGCCAATTTATATAGAGTTGCTGTCAATCAATAAGTTCGGTTAATTATTTTCCACTGTATAAAATGGGGACAACGTAAAATCCCGGTTGATTTGCATTTCGTAGTGCGTCTGAGGCACAAAGCAAGCGGAGCAGTCCTGGGCTGAGCTGCGCAGTTTGCTTTGTGCAGCCGGCCGGTGTATTTGCCGGCTGCGGTGCCGTGTGTCAGGCAAAGATTGACAAGGCATCATCAGATGCCGTGCAGGACAGCCTCTTGTCGATGAATATCTGAGCAGCGGCATAGCCCGCGGCGAATTGCGAAGCACCTGAGCAAAGCGGGCCTTTGCCGCTGGCAGCGTAATTTCGTGACACGATTTCTTCAGAAGATCCTTGTCTCCATCTGCGTGATTGCCTATGACGTGAACTTCATAGAGGATAGAAAGAGCGTCGCCATAGGTGATTTCTGAACCAATGAGCATCCAGACGAACCTGTAGATACCCATATAACGAACTGATACCCAATCGATTATGCCGATTTGAAGCAGAATGTAAATATGCTCATCACCCTGTTTTTTTATGGGAGTGAGCATATTGAGAAATAGATTAAATCCATATAATAGTCTATACTTCAATAAGTTATAGGCGTTTCGCAGTTTTGGCGATATGCTCATTGGTTCGAAAATACCACCGCAAGCAGATATAATAAAATTCGTAATAGCCGGCGGAGACCAGTAACCTTCTCATAACACCGACACCTTTCCCTTACCAGAAAAGCATTTTGTTTGAGCGTAGGAGCGAAAAATCAGTCTCGCATACCGAAATTTCATCTCAATCAACACAAAAAAAGCCGCAAAAGCCAGTCAGCGGCATAGACCGCTTATCTTAATCCCCCGACCCTATTTTTTTCATTGGGACTCTGTCCCAAGGGTCTTAAACACTCCGACTCCCTTTTCAAGGGAGCGATCAGGCCTTCGTGCGCACCAGAGCGCAGAGCTACCGCTTCGCTGTTCTTCGGCCGGCATCTGATGATGCCTTGTTAAATCCCCCCATCCCCCTTTTCAAGGGGGCGATCAGGGCCTACGGGCTTTCCATCGCCACTGGCTTTCCCTGCCCGCCAGCTCCGGCCCGGCATCTGATGATGCCTTGACGTTTTATTTGGTGCCGAGGAGGAGCAGGATAAGGCTCAAGAGCACAAACAGCAGGTCTAGCGCCTTGGAACGGAGATTTTTCTCGTGAAAGACGACGGCGCCGAAAACGAAGGAAACGAGGACGCTGCTGCGCCTTATCATTGACACGACAGAAATCATTGCTCCGGGCAGTGTCAATGCATACAGGTATGCGAGATCTGCAGCGGTCAATGCGATGGAAATGAACGGGATAGTCCAGTTCCACACGAACGGGACATAATCAGGCTTTTTGACGTCAGTGGCTTCTCTCAATGCATGTTTGCGTTCAGGCAACCACACGAGAATCATGATGACGCTCATGATGATGGCCTGATACAAGTTGTACCATCCCTGCACGAAAAGCCGGTCGAGACCAGCGCCTGAAGATGCCATAAGGTATTTGTCATAAAGTCCGCTGCATGCTCCGAGCACGGCAGATGCGATGAGCAGGAGGACCCATACATTGGATTTGAAGTCAATGCCTTCTTTCTTTCCGCTTCTGCTGAGCAGCCAGAAGGAGAGGATAGCCGTACATACACCTGCCCACTGCAGCAGGTTGAGCCTCTCCCCGAATATCAGCATTGCACCGACAAGTGTCATTACCGGTCTGGTGGCATTGACAGGTCCGACTATGGTAAGAGGCAGTTTCTTTATGGCGAAATAGCCGCAAATCCAGGATGACAATACGACGAAAGCCTTGATGATGACCAATTTATGTTCGTGCCATCCTCCGTTTGGAATATACAGACTGCTTTCCGGCGGGATTGTTCCGGTCATTGAACCGATAATGGACGGCAGGAAAAACAATGTACAGATTACGGTGTTGATAAGCAACACCGGTATCACGGCATTTCCCTGCAGGGATTTCTTCTTGAAAACGTCATATAGCCCGAGCAATGCTGCTGAGACCAATGCATATGCAACCCACATTTCTGTATCTCCTTTCTATTTTTTCTCTGCGTTTTTCACGTTACGTGATTGATGAGCCCGCAAAAATAGCAAAATTGTTTCTATTTCCGTTTTTGTTGTTTGTTTCCTGCATCTGTCAGATGGATGATATTCTTAAATGACGACCGCTTGTGGTGTTGCACCTGCACGCAGGACGTTGGGGATAGCCTAATTTTTCATTGGGACTCTGTCCCAAACCCTGACACTCCGTGCGGCCTTTGCGTCCTCCACGTATTTGCTGTCGCAAATACCCGGACCCGGCCGGTCGTCTGATGACGACTTGTTAATCCTCCCATCTTCCTATCCCCCTTTTCAAGGGGGCGATCAGGCCTCCGTGCGCACCAGAGCGCAGGTCCATCGCTTCGCTGTTCTTCGGCCGGCATCTGAGGATGCCCTAATAAAGACACTCCGCGCGGCCTTTGCGTCCTCCACGTATCGCAAATACCCGGACCCGCTTGTCTCAATCCCCCTAACCCCCTTTTCAAGGGGGCACATCAGGGCCTCCGGGCTTTCCATCGCCTCATGGCTTTCCCTGCCCGCCAACTCCGGCCCGGCATCTGATGATGCCTGGTAACCCTTCGGACTGTTCGTCAAGCGCGAATAGACTCTAACAGGAGGAAAGCACTAAACCGCCCTGATAAACGGAACCAATGAGCATATCCCTAAAGTCGTAAAAATACCTGTAATCTATTGAACCATAGGATGTTATGTGGGTTTAGGCTGGCATTCAATGATGCTCACTCCCATAAAAAAACAGTGGGATGAGCATCTTTCTGTTTGGGCTGTAAGGTGCGTAACTAATTGTAGGATAGCGGATTGAACGGCTATTTGCTCTGCTGTCGATATGCTCATTGGTACGAAACGCTGTGAATCCTCAGGCCGGTAAATTCACAGTTACAACATTCCCCGGAGTAAATCTCTGTCTATTTGTATAATCCTGGACAATGTCGGCAGAGATATTCCGTAACGCCGTCTCATTATCGATGCTAAAGATATTCTTTCTTCTACCGATAACTGCATAATACTTTTCTTTCCGTATTTCTCACGAATAAAGATATCTCTCGACGCACAAAGTTCATCATCACTATACCGGCTCTTGGTTAATATCCCAGTGTCAGCTTCAAGTTCGGCATCATTGTTTTTAAGAATGTAGAAGAGAAGCTGCATAGGGCGGACGAATATTGTTTCAACAGTCTTGTAATCAACATAGTCGCCGGGGAAAATCATACCATTCATATCTATACGCCATTCAGCTGGAAATTTAAAACGACTTCCAGTTATTTCTCTCATTTTGACGACAGGCAGACTTGATATCGGTGTATAATTCTGTAACACGAATGAGCGTGAAGCAAAGTACAAATTTGTGGAACTCCACATGTATT
>OQWM01000285.1_pt1 | contig 30687 bp, 30 predicted proteins | sample 1691531 | NCBI WGS metagenome assembly OQWM01 (sample SAMN03418257, study PRJEB22391) | human gut metagenome | biome: human-gut; feature: organic feature; material: feces | host: Homo sapiens | place: Tanzania | collected 2013-01
GCGCCAGCATTTTCTGGATATGGGCATGATCCCCGGCGCGGAGGTGACGGTGGTGAAGCTGGCCCCCATGGGTGACCCTATGGAGGTGCAGGTACACGGCTATGAGCTGACGCTGCGTCTGGCGGAGGCCGATCAGATCGAGATCGAGCCCATCAGGCAGCGCAGCCGCAGCCATGTCGGCGTAGACCGCGCCCGTGACCCGGATCACCCCGGTCTGGGTGAAAGCGGCAAGTACCACAGCAAGGCGGGGGAGCATCCCCTGCCGGAGGGCACCATCCTGACCTACGCGCTGGTGGGCAACCAGAACTGCGGCAAGACCACCCTGTTCAACCAGCTCACCGGCTCCAAGCAGCACGTGGGCAACTTCCCCGGCGTTACGGTGGACCGGAAATCCGGCGTCATCCGGGGGTATCCCGACACGGAGGTCACCGACCTGCCGGGCATCTACTCTATGTCCCCCTTCAGCAGCGAGGAGATCGTGTCCCGGAATTTCGTTTTGCAGGACAAGCCCAAGGCCATCATCAACATCGTGGACGCCACCAACATCGAGCGGAACCTGTACCTGACCATGCAGCTTCTGGAGATGGGCATCCCCATGGTGGTAGCGCTGAACATGATGGACGAGCTGGTGGGCAATCAGGGCTCCATCGACATCAACGCCATGGAGTCCATGCTGGGCGTGCCGGTGATCCCCATCTCTGCCGCCAAGAACGAGGGCGTGGACGAGCTGATCCGCCACGCCATCCACGTTGCCAAGTATCAGGAGCCGCCGCTGAAGCAGGATTTCTGCGACCGGGACGACCACGGCGGCGCCGTCCACCGCTGCATCCACGCGGTGGTGCATCTCATCGAGGATCACGCCGAGCAGGCGGGTCTGCCGGTGCGCTTCGCCGCTACCAAGGCCATCGAGGGAGATCCCCTTATTCTCGAGCAGCTGGCGCTGGACGAGAATGAGCAGGAGATGCTGGAGCATATCGTCCGGCAGATGGAGACGGAGCGTGGTCTGGACCGCAGCGCCGCCATTGCGGATATGCGCTTCGACTTCATCGAGCGGCTGTGCGAGCAGACGGTCATCAAGCCCCGGGAGAGCCGGGAGCGCATCCGCAGCGAGAAGATCGACCGCATCCTCACCGGGCGGCACACCGCCATCCCCTGCTTCATCGGCATCATGGTGCTGGTGTTCTATCTGACATTCAACGTCATCGGCAAGTGGCTCCAGACCTTGCTGGCGATGGGCATCGACAAGCTGTCCGCCCTGACGGACAGCGCCCTGACGGGCATGGGCGTGAACCCCGTCATCCACAGTCTGGTCATCGACGGCATCTTCACCGGCGTAGGCAGTGTGCTGAGCTTCCTGCCCGTTATCGTGACGCTGTTTTTCTTCCTGTCCCTGATGGAGGACAGCGGCTACATCGCCCGCGTGGCCTTCGTCATGGACAAGCTGCTGCGCAAGATCGGTCTGTCCGGCAAGAGCATCGTCCCCATGCTCATCGGCTTCGGCTGCACCGTGCCGGCAGTGATGGCCACACGCACCCTGACCAGTGAACGGGATCGGAAAATGACCATCCTGCTGACGCCGTTTATGAGCTGCACGGCCAAGCTGCCCATCTACTCCTTCTTCGTCAGCGTGTTCTTCCCCGGCAAGGGCGGCCTCATTATGGCGGGTCTGTACCTGCTGGGTATTCTAGTGGGTATTCTGGCGGCGCTTCTCTATAAGGATACGCTATTCCGGGGCGAGCCCATCCCCTTTGTGATGGAGCTGCCCAACTACCGCCTGCCCAGCATCAAGAACGTGGCGCAGCTTCTGTGGGAAAAGGCCAAGGACTTTTTGCAGCGCGCCTTCTCCGTCATTCTCATCGCCACGGTGGTGGTGTGGTTCCTCCAGAGCTTTGACCTGCACCTGAACATGGTGTCCGACTCGGCGGACAGTATGCTGGCCATGGTGGCCGGTGTGCTGGTGCCGCTGTTCGCGCCGCTGGGCCTTGGCGACTGGCGCATCTGCACCGCGCTCCTCAGCGGCTTCATGGCCAAGGAGAGCGTAGTGGCCACACTGGAGGTGCTGTTCGGCGGCAGCATCGCCACCCTGCTGTCGCCGCTGGCGGCGGCGTCCCTGCTGGTGTTCAGCCTGCTGTACACGCCGTGCATCGCGGCGGTGGCCTCCGTCCGACGTGAGCTGGGCGGCAAATGGGCGGTGGGTCTTGCCCTGTGGCAGTGCCTCATCGCGTGGGTGGCAGCCTTCGTAACACACGGCATCGGGCTGCTGCTATGAATATCTGGGATATTCTTATCCTCGCGGCGATCGGGATCGCGCTGTTCTTCGCCCTCCGCACCGCCGTTCGGAACCGAAAGAACTGCTGCGGTAACTGCCGCGGCTGCGAGAAATGCGGCGGCTCGTGTCCATCATGCCATTCCGAGAAAAAGGAGGAACACCATGAAGAAACACCGTAAGCCCTTCCCCCGCCCTCGTGACCTGCGGGGTACCATCCGCCGTCAGCCGGCGGTGTTCACCGTCTATCTGGTACTGCGTCTTATCGTACTGGCCACGCTGGTGTCCTCCGTCATCCGGGGCGAGTACGAGAGCGCGTTCATCTGCTTGCTGGTGCTGGCACTGTTCATGCTGCCCTTTTTCATCCAGCAGAACTTTGGCATTGAGCTGCCGTCCACGCTGGAGATCATCATCCTGCTGTTCATCTTCGCGGCGGAGATCTTAGGCGAGCTGGAGTGCTATTTCATCACCTATCCCCATTGGGACTCCATGCTCCACACCACCACGGGCTTTCTCTGCGCCGCCACGGGCTTCGCCCTCATCGACATTCTCAACCGCAACAGCCGCATCAAATTTGAGCTGTCCCCCATCTATGTGGCGCTGGCGGCGTTCTGCTTCTCCATGACCGTCGGCGTGCTGTGGGAGTTCTTCGAGTTCGGCATGGACCGTCTGTTCCACATGGATATGCAGAAGGACACGGTGGTGCAGTCCGTCACCTCCGTCATGCTGGATCCCACCAACCGCAACATTCCCGTCACCATCGACGGCATCCACTCTGTCGCCGTCAACGGGCAGGACCTGGGCTTCGACGGGTATCTGGATATCGGTCTGTACGACACCATGGCGGATCTGTTCGTCAATTTCATCGGCGCGGTGGTGTTCAGCACCATCGGGTACTTCTATATCAAGCAGCGTGGCAAGGGGCGGCTGGCCAAGGCGTTTATCCCCACCATCACGGAGGACGCCTCCGCCCGGACGCAGGAGAACGCATCGCCGGAGGATACGCCGGGCGCGCCGTAAAAAATTCGCAAACTGCAAAAATGCCAAAAAAGCGCAAAACCTCCGGTCAGACGACCGGAGGTCTTTTTTTATGGCTACCATCCTACGCCCGGTGCTTTGACGGCAAAAAATGGTCAATGGCGCTTCGTGCATATTCATTTCCCGCGGCGCGGATACTACACTTGTAAAATTTGCTTTGACTGGAGGAATTTCATATATGAAAGCAACCGGGATCGTGCGCCGGATCGATGATCTGGGACGTGTCGTCATCCCCAAGGAGATCCGCCGCACCATGCGTATCCGCGAGGGCGACCCATCACAGATGACATTGGCCCCGTGGCAGCGGTTCTGCGGCGGGATGCTGGAGTTGGGGAGACGGATGGGGGGATAATACATCGAAGCTTTCGTATAGCCCTGTTGTAATTTCCTCATTGATTGCACATAGCAGAAAAATATACAGGGCTCTCTGCTAATTCCAGTCTATATTAATTATGGTGGCCGGCAGAAACGGAAGAATTCCGACTGAGAGATAGTTGAACCCGTCGATTGTTTGCGGTTATACTATACCTCAAGAGCATAAAAGCCATTGAAATGGTATTATGAGGGCGGAAAAGAATCAAAAACAGGACTGTATTTGTCAAGGAAAAGAAGACACACAAAAAGGAATTAGCAGAGGCCCAGTTCGGTCTTGTACTGAACTGGGCTTCTGTAACTCAAGGCGGAAGCAAGGCGATGATGATTAAAGAAATCAATGTAAGAATCCAGAAAAGTCGCAACATCTATAGTGTGAGCTATATCAAAGTCAAGGAACAGTTCTTCTTTCATTTAGCCGTTTAACGCTTCAATAATTGGATTATCTGTAAGAGTTCCTACTTGCGACATGGAACGAAGTATATTGTAATGATCGTGGGCTTGGCAGAAAGCCTGTGAAGAGCAAACAGCTCCCTGGTCGGTTGTGGAAGACTACCGGGGACGCCTGCTCTTCTCTTTTCTTATAAAGTACATCAACATCAAGGCAATAATAGTATGGCATAATGAAACACCCCACTTGTTAGATAGTGTACCATACTTGTCTAACAAGTGGGGTGCAGTTCAATGCCGCAGCGCGTCCTTTTTATTGTTATTGCCGCAAACCTTAATGCGCTAACGCCCTTATTGCGCTTTGAGCCCCAGTTCTTCCATTATATCAGCAATCTGCGCATCAGCAGAAGCGGTGTATTTTTCGAACTCCTCCGTTTCTTGGATATGGATCTCAAAGCCGTTTTCTTTGGCATATTCCTTAAATTCATCGGTTTGGGCAGCGGCGATAAATTGTTCACTCAGCCATTTTACAGCCTCGTCGCTGGTGCCGGCTTTAACGGAGATGCCCCGGTACATAGTCAGGTCGCAATCAATATTAAACTCGCTCAGTACAGGCACATCGGGCAGGCAGGCGATGCGCTCGGGGGCAATGACAGCCAAGGCGCGGCAGCTTCCCGCCTGAATCTGCGGAAGGAACTCAGCTGCGATCGACATAGAGACGTCTACCTGGTTGCCCAACAGCGGGACAACAACCGAGCCGTTGTCATGGCAGGCATTCAGATCGAGCCCCGCCGCTTTGGCAAAATTGGCGGCACAGAGATGATCAAAAGAACCGATTGACCCCATCAGGACCTTGACCTCACCGGGGCGGGCCTTGGCGTCATTATAAAAATCCTCAAAGGTCTGGTAGGGGGAGTCGGCCGAAACGGCGATGATGGAAGGCTCAATTGTCAGACCGCAAACCGCTTTGAAAGCGGTATAGTCCTGTCCTTCAGGCATGTTGCCATTATGATAGGCAGTGCTGATCGAGGTGGAGTTCCAGCAGATGTTATAGCCGTCCTCCGACTGGTTGAGAATATACTGGTAGCCAACTGAACCGCCGCCGCCCGTGCGGTTGTTGACAACAAATTTGACGTCGGTAGTCTTTTCAATGATGTCTGTCAGTTTTCTGAGCCCCAGGTCGGCGCTGCATCCGGCAGAGAAGAGCACGGTCACATCAATGTTTTTGTCGGGATACGCCTTAGGGGAGGAAGAGCAGCCGCTAAAGACACAAAGAACGGCCAACAACAGCGCTATGATCGAAATCGCTTTTTTCATTTTTGGTACCTCTTTCCTTTTTTGATTTTTTTCCTTTACTAAAAGAACATCCCGGTGGGAAGCGGAACATTCAGAAGGAACTGGAACAACAGCACGATACCTGCCACAGTGACCAGTGAGAAAAGAATGGATTTGAGAGGCCTCCAGTGCATCAGCATCAGGCAGCCGCACTCACCAATGAACGCGCCGACCGCAAAACCAAGATACCGTATCAGAAAAACCGCAATACCGATCACGGCCAGGAATAACAGGGCGCTCTTCAAGTCTTCCGGTGCTTTTGTGGCCTCCTCACCCTCGCCATAGGGCTTAAAACTCTCCACCAAAAGAATTACCAACAGGATGGCGATGGCGACCAGAGTCACCGTGGGCATAAAGCGGGGACCCATGTCACTTGCGGTAGCGGATGCGGGCAGGGTCGTATAGGTCTGCCACAGGAAGAAGGCTACCAAAACAAGAAGAACGACCGCCACGATAAAATTATCTTTGCGATGGATTTTCATGCTTGCACCTCCTCTTTCTTGCGGTAAGATCGGATCCTATTAATCAGAGGCAAAAGAAGAATTACAAGGGCGATTCCCAGAAAGACCAGGGACAGGGGCTGTTCGGTAAAGATTGAAAGACTGCCATTGGTCAGGCTCAAAGCAGCGCGCAGCCGGGATTCCATCGTACCGCCCAGCACCACGCCGAGAATCAGGGGCATAGAGGGATAGCCATAATGCCGCATAAAGTAAGAGGCGAATCCGGACAGGAACATGACCACAATGCTGACGAAATTCAGGTCGATTGCGTAAGCGCCAACAAAGGCCAGCACCAGGATGACTGACATCAACTGAACTTTGGGCACGGCCAAAATTTTCATCAATGCCTTGATACCCCAGAATTGCAGTCCTAAGGCCATTAGATAAATTACGACCAGCGCGATGAATACGGCGTAGACAAAGGCCCCGTCATTCTGGAATAGCAACGGGCCGGGGGCAAAGCCGTGAATCGTAAATGCTGCTAGGATAATAGCTGAACAGCTGTCACACGGGATGCCCAGAGCCATCATCGGGATCATAGCGCCGCCCTGGGTGGCATTATTGGCGGCTTCGGGAGCGGCCACGCCCTGAATGACACCGGTACCCATGTCGGGGGTAAAGCGTTTACAGTGGTCATAAGCCATAAACGGGGCCATCGGGCCGGCGCAGCCGGGAATAAAGCCCAGGCAGGTCCCCAGCACGGAGGAATAAAGGAGCTGTTTGCGGCAGCTCCATATTTCCTTGAGCGAGGGGAAAGGGGCTCGGACATTTTTGGTGTCGGGTGCGATACTGTCTAAATGGCCGCCGGCCTTACGCCCTTCCACAAAAACGTTTATAATTTCGGGTAAGGCAAATATACCGATCAATACAGGCATGGAGTTGATGCCGGCCAGGAGATTGACGTTGCCAAACGTAAACCGGGCCGAGCCAACCACGGGATCGGATCCAATGCAGCAGAGGAACAATCCGACAAAACCAGACAGAAGTCCCTTGATCAGCTCTTTTCCGCTCAGAGAGACCACACAGCTAAACCCCAGAATAACCAGCGAAAAGATAACCGGTGCGCCGAATTTTACCGCGACTTTGGCAATCTGGGGCGCCAGCAGCATCAGGACGACCAGGCTGAAAACGCCGCCGAAAACCGAGGAAAAAGCGGCTATACCACAGGCCTTGTCCCCCTGCCCTTTAAGGGTCATTTTGTGTCCGTCGAAAACCGTGGCCGCAGCGGATGGGGTCCCCGGAATACCGAGCAGGATGGCAGAAAACGCACCGCCGCACATACCGCCGGCATAAACCCCCATCATCAGCCCGACAGCCCCTATGGGCTCCAGGCCAAAGGTAAATGGGACCAGCAGAACCATCGCAGTTGAAAAAGTTAAGCCGGGAATGACGGCAAAAATCATACCTGCCAACGTACCCACAATCATCATTAGGAGTGTCTGCAAATTGGCCAGAGCCATCAATCCGCCTAAAAACATGTCCATGGAACATACTCCTTTCTTTTATTTTTCGGTTGCCCAAACGTTTTTACGCTCTGGCCCAGGCCCGCTGGACATTGCGTTTCGTGTTGGCCAAAATCAGTTCGGGGGTCTCGCTGTCAACCAAGGGGCGAACCTCCGCCGTAACAACAGGGCGTTTGTCAGGTCCGATCAGCTCTAGATCATTCAGAATACGGAAGTAGTTTACGATGTCATCGTTGGTGTGGGCGCCGTTGGGAACGCCAAACCGGGGCTGCCAGTCACCATAAATGGGGTTGAGCGGGTCACCGGTGTTGATTGTGTTTCCCAGATGGAAGGCTTTAACATAATCTTTAAGGGCCGTCAGTGTCTCCCTGGGGTCTTCGCGCAACAGCGGGAAGTGGGACAGGTCGGTCAGCAGACCGAACTTCGGGTAAGTCGGGCAGATCTGCCTGGCAATATCCAATGCGTCCTCGCACTTGCCGATGAGCTGGCAGGCGTCAAAATCATAGTCAAAAATCTTCATGGTAATGAGCGGAATGTCATATTTTTCGGCCTTCTCCATGATCTGGGCGATGGAATCGCACAGGAGCTTTTTGGCCTCCTCTTTATCGTTTGGATCGTCGGGCATATAACCGCTGGTCATGCGCATCGCCGTAGCACGTAGATCATGGGCCTCCCGCATACATTTTTCAAAAACGGCAATCGCCGCTTTGCGCAGCTCAGGGTTTGTGCTGCAAAGGCTGTAGCGGGTATCATTGGTATGGCCAGAATGGGAGAAGAAGAGGGGCTGGGTAGCGTAAACCACTTCCATATCTGCGTATTCGAAAATTTTAGAAACCCGGGTGCGATAGAGCACATCTTTGATGGTGCCCACTTCGACAACTTCAAAGAAAGTATCTTGCGCGATTTGCTCAGCACGCCGGATGATTTCCTGAAAATTGGTTCCAGGCTCGCACTCCGGGAACGATTTGAAAAATACCGTGCCGGGCTTACAATAGTTGTAGATGGAGTCTTTCATTCTGTTCTTCTTCCTTTCAATGTTGGATAATTGATGGTACGGATCGAGAGTTGAAAATACGTTTGTCAAGGACGGTGGCAATGCGGCCAAGGATATGGCAAAGAAGTTTGGCTTGTTCTCCGTGATCTGCTGGGACTGGAGGTTCAGGTCTTCGATGATATTCGTCGATATTCGTCTGGCATATAATTTTCTAGATCTCAGGCAGGTATTCGTAGAGTGTACTCAGGACATTTCCGTTTTCCTCTCAGCTTTTCATGCGGGAGGGATACTGTTTATGCCAGGTTCCCTCAAACCGGAGCGGGGTTCCCTCATGTCCTCCTGACATTATCACCCAAGGAATGATTTCTCTCGGAATCTTTTGCCTCTTTTGAGGAGGTGATTTTAATGGGGTCATCCCTGCTCCATTTACCAGATTTGACGCTTATCTCACAGTCGCTCCACCGTACCCTCCCAGGTGTCCATTTCGTTCTTGTGGGAATGCTCATCATACCAGTGCTTTGTGACGGTCTTGGCCCTGGTATAGAAACGAACGCCGTCCAGACCCAGAACATGCTGGTCGCCAAAGAAAGAGTCCTTGTTGCCGGAGAAGGGGAAATATGCGGAGGGCACGGGAATACCCACATTCACACCGACCATGCCGCCATCAGTGAGCAACTCAAACTGCCGGGCATAGTAGCCGTTCTGTGTGAAAATAACGGAGCCGTTGGCAAAGGGGTTGGCGTTCATCACCGAAAGACCTTCCTCGAAGTTCTTGACGCGTTTAATGAGGGTAACGGGCCCAAAAATCTCGCGATTGCCCACGGTCATCTCCGGTGTCACATGGTCCAGAATGGTGGGGCCGACAAAGAAGCCCTTCTCATAGCCGGGGACCACGATGTTCCGGCCGTCCAAAACTAGCTCCGCCCCCTCGTCAACGCCCTTTTGAATCCAATCGCAGATAGACTGCTTGTGCTTCTCGTTGACAACGGGCCCCAGGTTTGTCTCGGGGTCATAGGCACAGCCCACCTTTAGAGCCATGGCGTTTTTCTTCAGCAGCGCTACAAACCGGTCGGCAATGGACTCCTGCACCACAACCACAGGCAGTGCCATACAGCGCATGCCGGCGCAGCCGTAGGTGGAATTGATGATAGCCTTGACGGAGCTCTCCAGATCGCAGTCCTCCAGGACGAGGGCGTGGTTCTTCGCTTCGCACTGGGCCTGGACACGTTTACCGTGGGCGGCGGCGATGGAATAGATGTGCTTGCCAATCTCGGTACTGCCGACGAAAGTGACCGCCTTGATGCGGGGGTCGGTCAGCAGCACCTCGGACTCGTTGCGGCTACAGGTGACCAGATTCACCACGCCTTTGGGGAAACCGCCCTCCTCATAGAACAGCTCCATAATGCGCATCGAGGTCAGCGGGGTAAAGGAAGCCGCTTTCAGCACCACCGTATTGCCGGTGGCGATGGCCAGGGGAACCATCCAGCCCCAGGGAATCATGGCGGGGAAATTGAAAGGCACGATGCCGGCCACAACGCCCAGAGGGACGCGATACGTGGCTGTGTCAAAGCCGGTGGTAACCTGCAAGGAGGCGCTGCCCTGGGAGATAAACGGCGTGGCACAGGCCAGCTCCGTGGGCTCGATGGCCTTGAGGACATCGCCCCTGGCCTCATTGAGGTTCTTGCCCAGTTCCTTAGCGCACAACAGGGTCAGCTCATCTAAATGGGCCTGCAGAATATTGCGCCATTTAAACATCATCTGCGTACGGGTACTGATCGACATCTGAGACCAGGCGGGGAATGCGGCGTGGGCCGAGGCGATTGCCTCCTCCAGCTCGTCCTGGGTGCAGCAGGGAACCTCCGCGATCAGCTCGCCGGTGGAAGAGTCAGAGACGGGAAGCCACTTGGAGGTTTTCGACTCTTTCCACTCGCCGTTGACGCAGTATTTCATCCTTCTTACTTCATTCATAATCCTTACACTCCTTATTGTCAAATGGATTTCACTCACCGCTTTTTACGCTTCAGGACTCGCAGAACCTTTTCCACAATAAAGGGGGCCGTCAACCCAAACCTCTCCTCCAGATAACTTTGGGGGCCGACTTCGCCGAATTCATCCCGCACGCCAACGCGCTCCATCGGGACGGGGTCAGACTCCACCAGCACCTCGGCCACTGCGCTGCCCAGTCCGCCGATGACGCTCTCGTTCTCGCAGGTGACAATGGCGCCGGTCTCAGCCGCGCATTTCCGGACGCACGCGGCGTCAATGGGCTTCACAGTAAACATATCCACCACTCTGGCGTTGACGCCCTTGGCGGCCAGCGTCTCTGCCGCCAGCAGCGCCTGGCGGACCTCCAGACCGATGGCGATGATGGTCACATCGCCTCCCTCCCGGATCACCTCGGCTTTGCCGATGGTAAATTCCGAATCGGGCGCATAGAGATCATAAACCGTCTTACGGGGCATCCGCAGATAGAATACGCCGTCGGTTTCCGCAATCTGCCGGACCACGGAGCGCATCATCGTGGGGTCGGAGGGCTCCACGATGGTCACATGAGGCATTACCCGCATGATTCCCACGTCCTCGAAAGCCATATGAGTGCCGCCGTTGTAGGCGGCGCTGACGCCGGAGTCACAGCCCACAATCTTCACATTCTGGCCGGCATAGGCGCAGGATAGGAAAATCTGGTCGTAGATCCGCCGGGAGGCAAACACCGCGAAAGTGTGCAGGAACGGGACCATCCCCGACCTTGCCAAACCGCCGGCCATGCCGCAGGCATTCTGCTCCTGAATGCCCAGGTTGAAGGCGCGGTCCGGGAAGGCCGCCTTAAAGCCTTTTGTGCCGCAGGAGTTGCTCAAATCGCAGTCCAATGCCACGATTTTCTCATTCTTCCGCGCCTCTTCTACCAGCGCGCCGCAGTAGGCTGCGCGCATTTCCTCCGGGGAAACCTGAATCGCGCCGCGCAGTTTCACCATTTGAAATCACCTCCAGGGTAAGTGCCGTTTTGGAATCGTTTTTCAATCTCTTCGCAGGACTTCCGCGCCTCTTCGGGGCCAAAGGTCAAATAATGGTTGAACTCTTTCTCCTCGGCCAGCGGTACGCCCAATCCCTTGATCGTGTCCAGGACAATGCAGTGCGGCTTTCCCTGAACCGATTTGGCCGCCTCCACGGCATTCCAGATCGCCTCCACGTCATAGCCTTTCACCGTCACGGCGTCAAAGCCGAAAGCGCGGAATTTCGCCTCCAGGTCCATGGGCTTGCAGATGTCCTCCAAGCGGCCGTCCAGCTGCTTCTTGTTCCAGTCCACAAACACGATAAAATGATCCAGAGCCAGATGATTGGCGGCCTCGCAGGCCTCCCAGACCTCGCCCTCATTGGTCTCTCCGTCACCCACAATACAGTACGTCCAGCTGTCCCGTCCCTGGAGACGGTTCCCCAGCGCGATGCCCGCCGCAGAGGAGATCCCCTGCCCCAGAGAACCGGTGGTCATATCGATACCGGGCGTCTTCCGGCAGTCGGCGTGACTGGGGAGCCGGGTGCCCGGCTGATTGACCGTCTGGAGCCAATCCATGGGGAAGTACCCCACCAGCGCCAGCGTGGCGTAGAGTGCCGGACCGCAATGTCCCTTGGACAAAACCATCCAGTCCCGCTCCGGCCAATCGGGATTTTTCGGGTCAATGCGCATCATGCCGCCATAGAGCACCGCCAGCACATCCGCGATGGACGCCGCACCGCCGATGTGGCCGAATCCGGCCGCGCCGATGGCTTTGGTGGTCTCGATCCGGATGTCCGCACTAAGGCGGCGAATCCTGTCAAAGTTCTGTTCCATATCAAATCTCCTTTCTGAGCGCTCCCCGACGCAGGCGGAAGCGTTCTCACCCTGCCAGGTCAGGGGTCTTCGCCGGATTCCCGCCCTCCCGCGACGAATGCCCGGGAGGGCGGTCTCCCGCTGCCTCAATACAATCCGGTGATCGTTCCGATGCCGTACATTCCGGCGGCAACAACCACACAGGCCACCACGGACATCAAAAGCCCCTTGCCGAAATTGCTCTTCAGGGGCTTCAGTCCCTCCTCCAGGAGGGCCTTGGCCAGCGGCATCAGCATAGCGGCCACAGCCATATTGGAAACCCACATGGACGCCGGAAACATGACGCTCCTAATTAAAATCATGATGGCAAAAGCAATGCCAATGTATATCCACCTTTTTGCGGTCAGGCTTAGGCCCCCCTGTTTTCGTGGACGCATTATTGTGTTTACTCATCTAATTTTCTCTATCTAGATGCCTGGAAACTACCTCGATTAAATAACCTTAGCCGTTTGCTTTGTCAGTGCATTCAGAATTTTTTCCGGACTCGCCGGGAGCGAGGTAACCCGCACACCCACCGCGTCGTAAATCGCGTTGATGATCGCTGGCACCGTCGGCAGTGGAGCGGGTTCCCCAATTCCCTTTGCACCCAGAGGGCTGAATGGATCCCGATCCTCCACCAGGCAGGAGTGAAACGCCGGGATGTCCACACAGGTTGGCAGGATATACTTGGCGAAGCTCCTCTGCTGGGGCACGCCTTCCGAAAACGTGAACTCCTCCATAATGGCCTGTCCGACGCTCTGCACCGCACCTCCCTCAATCTGTCCCTCCACGCCCCGGGGGTTGACAGCTCTTCCCACGTCGTGGGCAGCCCAGATGCCCAGGACATGCACTTCTCCCGTGCTGGTGTCCACCGCCACCTCCGCAACCTGGCTTCCATAGACATAGGCCTGCCAGGGATTGCCCTTTCCGGTCTTGGGGTCCAGACTCTCATGGTGCGCCGTATAGATACCGGAGCCAAGGGGAACAACGCCCCGGACCTTTTTGCAGATGTCCACCGCTTCTTCCAGCGGGAGGTCATAATTTGCGTGTCCCTCCACGAAGATCCGCCTGTTTCGCATGCGGATCGAGGTGGCTTCCACGTTCCAGTATTCCGCAATCTCCCGGATGAACTTGTCCTTGGCGTCCCGGCAGGCGTTCAGCACGGCGTTGCCGATCATATAGGTCTGACGGCTGGCGCCGGCGTGCGCCGCCTCGGGCACCCGGGCAGTATCGTTGTCGCCGATGGTAACATCCTCGGGATAAATACCCAGCTCCTCCGCCGCGATCTGCGTCAGGACCGTCAGCAGACCCTCTCCGATCTCCGTAGCGCCGGTAAGCACCATGGCGGTGCCTCCGTCATCGATCTCAACGAATGCGCCGGCCTTGTCCACCGTCGCGCAGCGGCCGATGCCGTACCATGCGGTTCCCACGCCCCGGCCATACCGGAATCTGGATTTGCACAGCGCCAGCGCCGCGGGGGATTTGAATTCACAGCCCGGAATATAGGGCTGCACAATTTCTCCGCCGTTTACGTCCTTTCGCTCTGGACCTCGCATCCGGGACGGACCCGGTTCCCAGCCGGAGAGTTCTCTGCACCGGCGCAGCGTCTCGCAATAAGCCACATGACCAAGCGCCTGCTGGGTGTGGGTTTTGCTGCCGTCTTTCAAGCCGTTCAGCAGACGCAGTTCAAAGGGGTCGATCCCCAGGCGTTCCGAGCAGATATCCATCGTGGATTCAATGGCAAAGGTGGGTTGCAGAACGCCGAAGGTACGCATGGCGCCGGAGGGCGTATTGTTGGTATAATAGCCTTTTGCGATCACTTTTACGTTCTCGATCTCATAGGGACCCGCACCCATGATCGCGCCCTTGGCGACCGTGCCCTTTGTGGAAAAGCAGTATGCCCCTCCATCCGCGTCCAGCGTGATTTCGAGGGCGCGGATCCTGCCGTCCCTGCTCAATCCGATTTTGTGATGAATGCGGACCGGGTGGCGCTTCGCGCTGCCGATCAGGGAATCTTGCCTGGAAAAGACCAACTTCACGGGGCGCCTCGTCTTCAGCGCGGCAATCGCCAGAATGGCCTGATAAATCATGTCCTCCTTGCCGCCGAAGCCGCCTCCCACCGGAGTCATGATGACACGAATCTTGTTAATGGGCCGGCCCAGTAGCTTGGACAGGAGCGTCCGGTGGTGGGTGATGTCCTGGTCGCTGGACTTTACAACCAGCACGCCGTCGGGATCCAGATAGGCCAGGCCCGCCTCCGTCTCCAGGTAGGCGTGCTCCACGCACTGGGTCGCGTAGTCCTGCTCAATGACGACATCGCTGCCGCAAAAGCCGTTCTCCACGTCTCCTTTTACCACAAGAGTCTCCGAGACGACATTGTCAGGATGATCCTCATGGACCACCGCCTTTCGCTGAGCAGCGTCATCCACACTGGAGACAACCGGGAGCTTTTTGTATGTGACCTCCACGCATTTGGCTGCTTCCTCCGCCTCCTCCAAGGTCTCGGCCACAATGGCCGCCACCGGCTCACCGTAGAAGCGGACCTTGCCCTTTGCCAAAACGGGCTGATCGTGGTAATATACGCCGAAGCCGTCCTCGCCGGGCACATCCGCACTGGTGAGCACGGTTTCCACCCCGGGCATCTTCAGCGCCTTTTCGCAGTCGAGCTTCAAGATCTCGGCATGTGCCTCCCGGCTTCGGACCAGGCAGATATGGAGCATTCGGGGCATCACCATGTCGCCCGCATATTCCAGCGCACCGGTTACTTTGCCCCGGGCGTCCACCCGCTCGACGCAGGAACCGATGATCTTGCCGGTGTCCGGCACTGCGCTCTCCAGGCAGTCCGCACTTTTTTCCCCGTTCAGAATATCCCGGGCCAGTTCGATGGCCTCAATGATCTTCGCATAGCCGGTGCACCGGCAGATATTGCCGCCCAAACCTCTCCGGATTTCCACCCGGTCCGGGTGCCGGTTTGCCTTCAGGATGGAGGTTGCGGCCATCACCATGCCGGGGGTACAGTAGCCGCACTGAACCGCGCCGACTTTCACAAAGCAACGCTGAATCACGCTCAGACCCTCGGTGCCGATTCCCTCAATGGTCACGATTTCACAGTGGTCCGCTTTGACGGCCGGAATCAGGCAGCTTTTTTTCAACACACCGTCGATCAGCACGGAGCAAGTCCCGCACTCTCCTGCGTTGCAGCCCTTTTTCGTCCCGATCAAATGAAGCTCGTCCCGCAGGAAATCCGCAAGCCTCATAGACGGGGGAATGGTCCTGCAAACGGTTTTCCCGTTGACTTTCATTTCAACTCTTACAAGTTCTACACTCATAATCTTCCTCGTTACTCCGGCAAAATACCGATTTCAGCAAGGGATTCCAAGAGTCCCGCCGTTAGGAAATTCCGAACCACCGTCTTCCGGTATTCCTGCCTGCTCCGGGACCGGACGATGTCGTCCGGAATATAGTCCGCCATCTCTTGAATTTGTGCCTTCGAAATACGTGCGCCTTTCAGTTTTTCCTCCACCGCCCTCAGCCTGGCGGGCACTGGGGCAATTCCGCCGAAAGCGATCCGAACGTCCTCAAAATACCGGCCGCTGGAATCCACTTTTACCAGGAAGGCGGAATTCACCGTTGAAATGCAAAGGGACCGCCTGAGCCCCACCTTCTTGAAAGCGCACCCATACCCCTCCAGAACCGGGCAGGAAACGGACGCAATTACCTCGCTCCTGGCCAGCGGTGTCTTCCCGACACCCTGGATGAAATTGGATACCGGGATGTCCCTTCCACCGGTTTTCCCCGCCTCCAGCCTGAGGGTGTGGACCACCGCGTTCAGCGCCAGGAGCGGCGGGATCATATCGCCTGTGGGGGAGGCGTTTGCCAGGTTGCCGCCGATCGTCGCGCTCTCCCGGATTTGCTGATCGGCAAAATAGCTGGCGGCGTGCCGCAGCATGGGAACACACTCGATCAATTCCTGATCATTCAGAAACTGCTGAATCCGCGTATTCGCGCCAATGACAAGCACATCGCCCTTGCGTTCAATCCTGGAAAACGCCTCGATTCTGCTGATGTCAATTGCGGCGTCCGGGTGCCTGGACGAGTCTTTTTCTCTTGCAAAGCAGTCGGTTCCCCCAGAAACGATGTCAACTGCGCCGTCATTCCGCTCCAGGAGACGGAACAGTTCCTCGATCGTCTGCGGCACGGCATAATTTTTGTATTGAAGCATGTGATTCTTCTCCTCAATCAGTTCGAAATTATCGTTTCCGTGGGGCAAGCGCACTTCGGTACCCGCCCAGGCTCTGCTGGGGTCCCAGCGGAGCCTGGGCGTTCTGCCTGCGTTCGGGAACGCCCTATCTGCGGACGAAGAGGGGTGCCCTTACCCGGGAATCTTGACGACAACCTTGATAGCGTCTTCAATCCTCTCCTTGGAATATTTCAGCGCCGTAGGCAAATCGTTGAAGCCGAAAGTGTGGGTGTGAATCAGGGAGGCATCAAAACGCTTCTCGCTAATGAGGGAGGCCGCGCGGTGAACGGCGCTCCGGCCCTCGCCGCGGATGGTCAGCAGACAGATGTTGTTGCGGACCAGAGCCGCCACGTCCACCTCCACGGGCTTGGCCGGGAAAGCGCAGAGGCAGATCTTGCCGCCCCGCTTGATCATATTGGTGCTCTCGTTGATTGCGTTGGGCGCACCGGAGCACTCCATCACATAGTTGACGCCTTCGCCGTTTGTAATCTCCCTCACTGCCGCGACTACGTCCTGGTTCCGGACATTGACGGTGTAGTCTGCGCCCAGCTTCTTGCCCAGCTCCAGACGGTTGTCCCGGGTGCCGGTCAGGATCACAGGGTTTGCACCCAAGGCCTTGGCCACGCCCACGGCCATCAGGCCGATAGGACCGGGGCCGGTGACCACCAGCGGCTGGCCGGCCACCAGTCCACCCAGCATATCCAAGCCGTACATAGCCGTTCCGGCGGTGACGATCAACGTGGCTTCCTCATCGGTGACATTGTCTCCGATTTTGGTCAGGGTTTTGATGCTGTTGATAGCATATTCCGCAAAGCCGCCGTCCGTGGTGAAGCCGTTGGCCCGGTGGCCCTTGTCGTTGCCTTCATAGTTTCTGCCATAGTTTAGGCAGGCAGTGTACATGCCCTCACGACAGCGCTCGCAGGTATTACAGCCCGCGTGGATCTCCACCGCCACACGGTCGCCCACCTTGTATTCGTCCACGCCGGGGCCAAGCTTAACGATGGTACCCATATACTCGTGACCGGGGATGAAGCCCTTGTTGAAAGGTAAGCCGCCCTGAATCATGGCGGGTGTGCCCCGCTCGATAACTTCCAGGTCCGTCGCACAGATGGCAACCGCGTCAATGCGGACCAGGACCTCGGTTTTACCCGGCTGTGGAACGGGTTTTTCCTCCATGGTGAGGACTCCAGGATCCCCCAAAACCCAAGCCCTCATTTTCTCCGGAATCTGATAAGTCATAACATATCTCCCTTCTTTTTGAGTACAGTTTTTTATTTGTCGGTGGATAGAAGCTACTGGTATACTCAAAACATTTGAAAATCGGAATTCCGATTTTCAAGGCGGGCATCGCCCGCCGACACATAACATGTGCCGTGTTTTGACTATGAAGTTCACCGCAAAGCCGTTTTATGGCTTCTGGTGCGCGTACGTACGCCAGGGCTGAAAAGAAGTATTTACTTCTTTTCAACTGCGGTGATTATAATTCGCAGGCCGACGCACCGCACCGACGACCCTCCGCGTGGACACTGAGAGATGGGGCCTCCCTTGGACCTCCTCAAAAACCGATGGTGTGCTTGAGCTTCTGGACCCGCTCACACCAATTGCCAACATTCCAGTCACCGAAAGAACCCAGGCCCGCTTCATCTTCCGTCCCGTAGTACACGGGAACATGGACCAGGGACAGCCCGTTGTAGGCAAAGGCCTCTTTCAGCGTCTGTTCAAGGCTCTCCGGCGTCTCTCCGCCGTAAAAGGCCTTGACACCCTTGACCGCTTCCGCCATCTGGACGTAGTCCACCTCTACCATGTCGTCCGTCTTGAACTCCACACCATATTGCGAGTATTGTAGGCTGGTAATGGCACCCATGCGCCGGTTGTCAAACAGAACAATCATGCCCCTCAGGCCATGCTGGACGGCGTCAATCAAAATTTGGGGATTCATCATAAAACTGCCATCGCCCGTAAAGGCCATGGGATAATCCTGGTTCCCGGCCAGCGCAAAAGCCAGCATGGAGGAAACCGCGAAGCCCATGTAGGACGAACCGCTGTCCGTGATAGTCTGACCCGGCTTTTCATCAGTCACGATCTGGAAGCCGTTGGCCTGGACATCGCCGGCGTCGAAGATCTTGACGCAGCTCTTTGCGTCGGCGAAATCCACCGCTTTCTTGATGGCGGCAGGCTCGGTCAGGATCGCCCGGCCCCGCTTCTTGTCTATCAGGACCGGATGGTCATACCGCAGCTGCTTGAAAGCCTCCCACTCGGCGCGCTTCTCCGCGCACTCCCTCAGCCACGCAGGGTCCGAGGCTTCTCCGGGCTTCTCTTTCAGCAACTCGATCAATCGGAGCAGCACAGCCTCGGCGTCTCCTTGAATCCGCACACTGTTGTTGTACTGGCCCAGATCCTCGTAATCGCAGTTGATATTGAGGATCTTCTTGGCCTTACGGAAGGCAGTGCCGGAGGAATCCCACTGGCAAACGCCCCGGGCACCGATGATGATCATCAAATCGCACTCGTTCATCGCGTAATTGCCGGAGATTGAACCCTTGGATCCGCCCACGCTCATATTACGCGGCTTGGAGTATGGATACAGGCCGGGAACCTGGGGACCATGCACGTATACCGCGTCGGTGAGCTCCAGGAATTCCTCCAGTACCGCAGGAGAAAGGCCGGCGGCGCCGCCGCCCGTCTTCACCGTGATGCGGGAGGCATTTCGAATTGTCTCCGCCGCCGTGTCAAACAGACGCGCGTCGGTGCTGATGATCCTGGACGCCACCGAACGGGTGGGAAATTCCAATAGATTGCAGCTTTCCATCACTTTGGGCTGGATGTTCATGGGAAGCAGCATATAAAAGGGAGACTGCTTCACGTTGCCGTTGACCGTGGTGTCTCCCCGCTTCAGGGCCGTAAACACGGCCTCCGGCGTATGCAGGGAATAGGCGTGGCCCATTGTAGACAGAAGGCGGAGGAACAGCTCCTGTTCCCGCTTGGGGATCTGCTGCATATTGGGGCCCTCGCTGTGACTGGTCTCGTCGCCCATCAGGTAGTACACGCCCAGGCCATTGGACAGCGGAACCAGGGACCCCGCCGCCGCGTGCATGGCCCCGGGGCCAATCGAGGTGAATACCGCCGAAACCTCGCCGTACTTCCAGCGGAGCATCGCCGCCGCGTGGGATGCCTCTACCTCGTTCCGGACGTTGATCGTACGAAGTGCCTGCTCCTCCTCGTAGACCCGCATCACTTCTCCCACATCTGTCATCCCGTGTCCAAAAATGCCAATGAAGGTCTTGACCTCCTGATTCAATAGCCCCAGGACGACGGCCTCGCTGAGGCTGAGATCCTGGAACTGCTCCAATTCCCCAGCCTCCACCGCCTTTTGAAGCGTGCCGTGTGTATGAATTGCCCGTGCGCGCGCTCTTCTCTTTTCCATCATTTCGCTCATTGTCGTTCGTTCCTTTCCGTGTTCCGGGGTCAAGTCTCAAGATATGTCCGCAGCCTCGCCTGCGTCTGTGGGTCCAGCACGTCCAGAAAGCCGGGGAAGCTCACCGCCCGCCGGACGATCTCCCGAGGCAGATCGTCCAGCATCTCAAAGAACGGCCGGTGGGCAGTGCAGGAAATCTCCTCCAAAATACCTCTGGACGCCTGCTGGGACTCCCTCCGGTTCTCGGGGTAGCCGCAGCCCCGCTCCACGCTGAAAATACGGTCAAAGATGAATCGGAGATTCTCGTCTGCGGCCCAGCCATAGCCTTGATTCAGCTGCAGGGAAATGCAGTTCCCGCCGTTGATCTGAGTAAACAGCCAAGCATCCAGCGGGGAAGAGATCAGCCCGCAGAAGACGCCAGGATACTGCACAGCCGCGTTGAGATAGCCCTGTCCCGTGCCGCAGCCGCCCACCACAAAGTCCGCGGCATTGGCATTCAGCAGAATACCGGTCATCAGGCCCGTGTGAATGTAGGTCAGCTCCGGCAGATTCGGGTTCCCGGTCATGCCCAGATTCAGCACCTCGTGTCCCCGGCCCTCCAGTGCCTTGAGGATGTCTCCGTTTTTCTGCTGAGCGCTTACTTCATTGATGATTGCGATTCGCATAGATATCTCCGCCTTTCGAATGACGTGAATTTGCACCGCGCCGTTTCTATAACTGCGGTTGTTTTATGTGTTTACTATGACAGGAATCTGCGATAAAATCAATGCGTAATATGCACCTGCGTTGTTTAATACGCAACGTATGTGATTTTCTATTTATTTTACAAATCTTTTTAAGCCAACTTGTAAAGAATACCTAACCAAGTTTGGAGCGACGGGCAGTAACCCTGGCAAATCGCCTTGGGATTCGAGGGATCTGCCTCTGCAGGATTTGTGGTATCTGCGGGTATCTGTGTATAATTTCCTTGCAAACATGGGGTGTAAATGTTAGAATCAAAAAAAAACATTTGCAGAGACAAGCAAAGCCAATACTCCGTGGGAGAGGAAAAGGAAGTAGTGGGAAAAGCGGAGGCTCAGCGAAAAAAGGCGAAAAGGTCAGCAAAGTTTTTGGTGTAGACCGCCGTGACCATCGGGAGTCTTTCCGCCTTTGCGCACGGCAGGGACGGCGTCACGGATTGAATCACCGGCAGAGAGTCTCTTCGGATATTTGGAAATTGTGCTTGTTCAGTGGAAGCATAGATACTTCCTGGTAGACATCTTTTTCCTGGTTATAGACTACATTCACACCATAGCTCTTGCTGCCCGGGAGGGCACACTCCAGCGGGGAAAGGAGGGTGCTGGCGGCGGCGAATATTATCTGAAAACAAAGGCAGAATCCGCCGCATTGGCGGGAGGGACCAGCTCGTAAAGAGGTGGTCCACCGGGATATGGTTTTTGTATCCCTGTAAATTTTTGTGTAAACGGCAGCGGATGACAGCATGAAAAAGTTCGGCACAGTTAAGAGTAGGAACACCAATAAAAAATGAACGCTGTTCTCACGGAATCTGTTGAAAGCGTACGTCAAAAGCCAACCATCCAGCAGTTCAGCGGAGATTACCACCGCTGTGAGGGAGATGTTCCGGGACGTGGTCCGAACCGCCGCGGAGGCGGATATCAAGATTCCCCGGGACCGGGACGGCATCTTTGAACCGGGGTCATCGCGGATACATCTGGAACACAGACGGTATGGAGGAGAAGATTCTGCCCCTCTATTCCTGCGTCATGAGTCAGCTGGCGGCCGGCCTCCCTCCAATTGAGTTTTCTTTCAGGTCGATTTTAGCAAAAGGGGCCCCGTTTTCTGCAATATCAGAATGATTTCCGGTTTTGGCCATGGCCGGAGACCTCTGTAATTTCTCAACTTTTTTTATTGTTTTGCTCATGGCTGCCACAGATGAGATGAGGAGGGGTAAGATTTGGTACAGTCTCTTGATCGTGGAATGAAGATCCTGTCAATCCTGGAGCATAAGGACAGCGCTGGCGTAACGGAGATTGCGGAGGAGCTGGGTGTAAACAAAAGCACCGCCTCCCGCCTATTGGACACACTGCGACAGCACGACATGGTACAGATGGACCCTGTCACCAAAAAATACCGTTTGGGCTTTCATATTCTGTATTTAGGGGAAGGCATCAAGCGGAATATCAACGTAATCGCCACTGCCAGGCCCTTTCTGTCAGAGCTTTGCGATGAGCTTTGCGAGAGCGTGCACCTATGCTTCTTTAGCAATGGCACGGTCTATGTTGTAGACCAGGTGAGGTCAAAGAATACATACAATCTGTCCGCCAACGTGGGCATGGCGGAGCCTCTGCACAGTTCCTCCGTGGGCAAATGCATCCTCGCTTTCAAGCCTCCGTTCATGGTGGAACAGCTCCTGAAAAATTATCAGTTTACCGCGTATACTCCCAAGACGATCACCAACCTCAATGACCTGATGAGGCATCTGGCGATGGTGCGGGAGCAGGGCTATGCCATTGATAACGAGGAACTGACCTTGGGCATCCGGTGCATCGCTGCCCCAATTTACAATTACCGGGGCAATGTGAATTACAGTCTGGGCGTTTCAGGCCCGGCCAGCCACATCAAACCCTCTACCCTGGACCGGTATGTCTCCGCGCTGTTGTCCGCCAGCAGAAAAATCAGCGTGCGCCTCGGGTCGTAAGAAACACTCTGACCGCGTAAAGATTTCCGGCGAAACGAAAGAATTTCCCACTTTTGAAAAAGCCATCCACAGCTTGTCAAAAAAGCTCGCCAAAAGGTGAATTTTTTGGCATACTAGAAGCGGGGGCGAAAGCAGATGGAAAGGTGGGGAAAAGGTAGTAGGAAAGAAGTGGATATAGCAGATATCGACAGGATTGTGTCTAAAGAATATCTGTTGTGGAAAATAGAACGAGTCATGGATCACGAATGAATACATGAACGGATGAAATTATATTATTGCGCAAACAACAGGAGGCCCGGAATAGACCCGGTGGTGTTGACTAAAATGGAGCTGACTCAGCAGTTGTTTAGAGCCCCATCACTGCGGAAAACGTATCGGGAAATCCGGGTAAATGTGGCATACTGTGGTTTCTGAGATACAATTTGTTGGGGGAGATCCCACGTTTTGCAACGGTAAGCTGCTTATTCCGCGACCGGTTTGTTTCAGAGTTAAGCGAGGGAATCTTTGAGCATATCCCAAACAAAGCGCTGCATAACCGAATGGTAGAACCCAAGATGGTATTTATGGACGGAGCGCACATCAAGGCATCTGGCAATAAAAGAATTCCAAAAGAAACAAGTGGTGCAAACCGCGAAGGTGTATGAGTAACGGCTTCGCCAGAAAGCGGCAGCAGAACGGGAGAAGCCCGGGAAGGAAAATGACGATATAAACCAACTGGTGGTTCCGGGGACAGGGGCGGTGAGCGAAGCGGTGTCCACTGTTGATCCAGGCCGCGGGATGTTTGCCAAGAGTTCCTACGGGCGGCAGTTTGCTTACTAGGTCCATACCGCCCGTGACCGACTTGGATGGATTCCGAGAATGAAGGTAACCGCCAAAAATATAAATGACAGTACAGCATGGGCCCGCAGTGTACGGCTAGATAACAGACAAATTTCCAGAAGCTGACTTTATCGTCGTGGGCGCGGACTACAAAACACTCTGGGGTGCGGAAAGGGCCTTGGAGGACAACTGTATTCGAGTATCTTTGCACCCCTGACCCTCCGGAACGGTGTAGATGTAAAAACTGCCTCCAGTATGCTGAGCCACTATGCTGCCAGACCTACCGGACGGTAGATGTGGAATCACTTCTGACAAATTTTTCCATAAAAGAAGCGGACGTTCATCTCAGCGCAAAGGTGGGATGGACGTCTGCTCTATAAAGTGGGCAAGGAATTGCACCCTGCCAAGACTTTTCCACTTCAATTGACGAAAGGGACTATGCGTTCAGAACGCAAAGGCTCATTTTCAGCTAATACTTAAGGCAACACCGTACAATTCCCCACAAAAGCGAAATGGAAGATTAAGCGCAGTCATAGGTCAGAAAGCAGCTCTGGAAACAGGTCAAGGAGCAGGACAAATCAAGCCGCCAGGCAGGGCCTGTCAGCCAGGATCAGATTTGCCAGAGCAAACACGATGTTCAATTTGGCAGCTTGCTTTAGCAGACCTCGGTATCGTGTTTTGCGGTATCTGAATCTGCCCTTGACTACTGCGAAAACATGCTCGACTTTTGCTCTGATAGAGGATTTTTCTCGCTCACGGCGCTTGGTCTGAGCCCCGGAACGGGTGGACGACTTTTTCGCCTGAGAAGGGCGGCGATTGATTTTATAGCGGATCTTCTTGCCGCCCTTATTCCGCAGTACAGCATTTTCCCGTTTCTCAGTTCCAAGATAGCCGCTGTCGCCATGAACCGTTTCTTCCTCCCCGGTAAGCAGCTGCGCTGTCATGGTCACATCGTGGACATTGGCAGCAGTGACCCGCAGGGTATGCACCAGCCCAGTGTCCCTGTCCACGCCAATGTGTGCCTTGTAGCCGAAGTGCCAAGTGTTTCCCTTTTTCGTTGAATGCGCCTCTTTATCCCGTTTCTTTTCCGCGTTTTTGGTGCTTGATGGCGCCGAAATCAGGGTCGAATCCACGATTGTTCCCTTTTTCAGCAACAGTCCTCGCTCCTGTAGCAGTTCTGTCACCTGGGTAAACAGTTTTTCCTGTATCCCATTGCGGATCAACAGATTTCAGAACCGTCCCAAGGTATCTCCGTCCGGTACCTGGTTATTGGATTCCACTCCGCAGAAGTCGGAGAACGCACGGCTGTCTATCACTTCCGCCACCGTTCCCTCGTCTGACAGCGTATACAGATTTTGCAGCACATACAGTCGCAGCATCAACTCGATTCCGTAGGGCTTGTTCCCGCGCTCTCCTTTATAATACCGATATAATACCGACCTGAACGAAGACAAAATTATTGCATTGTATGGAAAGCGATGGGATATTGAGGCGTTTCAGAATGGAGAACCAAACCCCGCTAAGACTCTTCTTCCACTTCTGCCTCACCAGTCAAAGAGATCTCCGCCGCGGCCCGAAGCACCCGGGCCAGCAGTTCCGTCTCAGTATCCGGCTCCCCAGAGGCCAGCTCCTCCAGTTTCCGGGCAGAGGCCTCCAAATCTTCGGGTGTATCCGTCCGATACCTGTCATGGAGACTTGTGTGTCCGCCACGGGCACAGAGGATCTGGCTCTTGGCGGTGATAATCTCCCATGTAGGCTCATCCCCCCGAAGATCCAGAAAATCTGTGTCCATAAAGAGGCCATCGGAAACGAAGTCCATGGCCCGCTTGATAGAATCCCGCCAGGGCGTCTCATCCGGCGGGGGCAGTTCGGTCCGCTCCGCATCATAGGAAACCAGTTCCTCGCCGGGATCAATCCGCCGCAAGAACTCCCCAGCGGAGATACGCCCCGTCTGATAGTTCCGCTTCGTCTCCCGCGCAAGATCCAGCCAAGCGGCGTACTGATCCCGATCAAAGGGAATCAGGCGGTCTTCCGCGCCGGGCGGTGCCAGCTCCAGCCGGTTGGCCCACTCCTCCAGTCTACGCCGCAGGCGCTCGTAGGCAGCCAGCCCCCCGTCGGTATCGGCCCGGAGCCTCCGCATATTCCTGGGCCCAATCTCCTTGCACGGTCTCCCGTCTGCCGCGTCGTAGCAGTACCGGGACTCCGCCTCCGTCCTGGGGATAAAATACCGCCAGCAGTTCTCGCACCGCGCAATCCGCTGTTTACTCTGCTGGAAGTAGAGGGACAGCTCCGCAAGGCACAGTTCGTACAAATCCGACAGTGCATACTCTCTGGCCTGTCCCACAGGAGCAGTCTTGTCCCCAGTTGGCAAAAAGCAGACGGATGAAGCTGCGGTCTATGATGCCGGGTCAGGTGTTTTCCAACGCCCGGAACCGCTCCTGCTGCGTGCCGCGCTCGAAATCAGCAAAGGCGCTCTCAAATATATTTCTCATACGGTTTTGCAGAAAATAGGGCCGCCGCAGGGCCGTCAGGACGGCGAAGGCCTTGCGGGAGGCAAAGATCGGTTCACCATCGTCCGTCATTCCCTCGGCAAGCGCAGCATAATGCTGGACATCCCAGTATGCGGTGGGAGCAGCCGCATGGAGCAGTTCCGCCAGAGGAACGGCCTGTGCGGCGAAGTCCTCGTAGTCGGCGTAGGGCACCTCGTCCCGCTCCTCAAATACGCAGTGTTCCTCCCACAGTTCCTCTACCTGGGAACGGTAGTCACCAAAGTCAAAACCCACGAAGTCCACCAATGCCTCCGCGGGCGACTGCCGGGGCAGGCGGGTCTCCCGGCCGTCCATCCAAGTCAAAATGATCTCCACGTTATTTCCGGTATCTGTCAGCAGATAGATACCGGGTTCTCTTTTTTTGCCCAAAGTGCGCACCTCCTCCGTCGCAGGAACTTTCCGAAAAAAATGGAGAGTTCCTTTCCCATGTAAGTTTTTCCTCTGTGATTCTATCATGAAAGCGGCCAAAGGGGAACCGCTTTTCCCAGACAGCGGTTCGGCCAAGGGGAGGCGGTGAACGATGTGAGAAATGATTTGAAGCTGATCTCCATGAAGGATGTACAGGCAGAGGAAGTGCGGTGGCTGTGGTATCCCTACATCCCGTTGGGAAAGCTGACCATCGTCCAGGGCGACCCCGGCGAGGGCAAGACCACCTTCGTGCTGGCGGTAGTGGCGGCGCTGACCCAGGGCGAGGCTCTGCCGGAGAGTGAACAGGCGCGGGCCCCCATGAGCGTGATCTACCAGACGGCGGAGGACGGTCTGGCGGATACCATCAAGCCGAGGCTGGAGGCCTCCGGTGCCGATTGCGCACGAGTGCTGGTCATTGACGAGAGCAATCGGGAGCTGACGCTCTGTGATGACCGGCTGGAGCCGTTCCTCCAGCTGATCCGGTGACCAGGCACGGGGAACGCAAAGCCCTCGCCAAGGAGAGGGAGAAGAAGATTGCCCTGGGCCACAAGCCGGACGACCACGAGGAGCAGAACATAACCCTGTCTATGTGAATAAACCCGTAGAAACAGCGGAAAATACTGGCAGGGAGAAAGGAGTGTGACGCGGCGTTGGAGATTCATGTCAGGGACAGCAGCAAGCTGGTAGAGGTCTGGCTCACCAATTCCGAAAAGCGGGACGCGGAGCTGCGGAAACGGCTCAAGCCGCTGTACCGGGAGTACAAGGAGAAGGACTACCTGGTGGCGGTGTTTGAGTCGGGAACGCAGGATCTGACGGAACTGACCAGCGGCTTGCTCTGCGACCACCGCCGGCGCAGCGCCCAGCGGGAAGTAAAGCTGGAGCGGCAAGGCGGGATGGTCATGGAGCTGTGACCCCGGCTGACAACTGACAACCAACGCGGGCCGACCAGGCTGAATGGCCGCAGCCGCCTCGCCCGCGTTTTTGGAGGTCAGGGTATTTCCTGCCTTGGCCTCTTTTTGATGTTGCCTTGTGAGAAAAGACGTGATACAATATTATCTGATAATGATGGTTTTGATTCCATACAATAAGGGAGAGATGTAAATGGGTGAGGAACTGAATCGGAGCGGGGAAATACTGCTCTACAACAACGGCGGGGAGAAAGAGTTTATCAGCGTGGTTTTTAAGGACGAGACCTTCTGGCTGACACAAAGCAGTATGGCGGAGCTGTTTGACTGCTCCGCTGACAATATTTCCCTGCACCTAAAGAATATCTACAACGAAGGGGAACTGGCCCCGGAGGCAACTACCGAGAAATTCTCGGTGGTTCGCAAGGAGGGAAGTCGGGAAGTCCGCCGCACATTGGACCACTACAATCTGGATGTCATCATCGCCGTGGGCTACCGGGTCAACTCCAAGAAAGCCACCCGCTTCCGCCAGTGGGCCACCAAGACGCTGAAAGAGTACATCACCAAGGGCTTTGTTCTCAACGATGAGCTGATGAAAAACAGCCGTCCCTTCGGCAGGGACTATTTTGACGAGCTGCTGGAGCGCATCCGGGAGATCAGGGCTAGCGAACGCCGGGCCTACCAAAAAATCGCGGACATCTTCGAGCAGTGCAGCTACGACTATGACAAAAACAGCGAAACTACCAAAGCCTTCTATGCTTTCGTTCAGAATAAGCTCCACTTCGCCGTGACCGGCAAGACAGCGGCGGAGCTGATCGTGGAGCGGGCCACGCTGGACAGTCCCACTATGGGCCTTACCACCTGGAAAGGGGCGCCGGACGGGAAAATTCTCAAGAGTGATACGCTGGTAGCCAAGAACTACCTCAACGAGAAAGAAATTGCTCGTCTCAATCGTTTGGTGACCATGTTCATCGACTACGCCGAGCTCATGGCGGAGGACGAGGTCCCCATGTCCATGAAGGACTGGTTGGCCGAGACAGACCGCTTCCTCATCAATAACCGCCGCAAGGTGCTGGAGAGCAAGGGTAAGATTTCCCGTGAGGCCGCGGAGAAGAAGGTCAGCGACATTTATGCGGAGTTCCGCAAAAAACAGGACGCCGACTACATCTCGGAGTTTGACCGCCAGACGGCGAAATATTTAAAAGGTGAAACGGATGATTGAAAAATTTAACATTGCCGGCTACTGCCGCATCTCGGTGGACGAGGAGCTGGACCGGGACAACACCTCTATCGAGAACCAGAAGGCCATTATTGAGGACTTCGTGAGGCAAAAATTCCCCGACTCCACCCTGGCCTTCTATGAGGACCGAGACAAGTCCGGCTACACCTTCGACCAGCGGCCCAGCTACCAGAAAATGCGCCGGGAGCTGATGGACCACCGAAAGGACATCCTCATCATCAAGGACTTCTCCCGCTTCTCCCGCCGGAACAGCCGGGGTCTGGTGGAGTTGGAGGACCTGCGGGACGCGGGCGTCCGCATCATCTCCATCGGGGACAACATCGACTTTCCCAACGACGATGACTGGCTGAAAATTCAATTTCAGTTTCTTATCAACGAAATGCCGGTGACGGACACCAGCAAGAAGGTAAAGTCCGTCATCCGTCGCCGCCAGGCAGACGGCGCGTGGCTTTGCGCCGCGCCCTATGGCTACATTCTCAACAAACAAAAGCAGTTTGAGATCGTCCCCACGGAGGCGGAGATCGTGCGGGAAATCTTCCGGCTCTATCTGGACGGCTGGGGATATAAGAAAATCGCCAACCACCTGACAGATACTGGTGTGCCCACCCCTCGGATGTCAGAGCAACTTCGCAAAGAGGCGGAGGGGGAGGAATCCCGCCGCACAGCGAAAAAGGACTGGGCTATTGTCACGGTGCAGGGTATTCTGGACAATGATTTTTACATCGGCACGCTCCGGCAGGGCAAGTACACCCGTGCCAAAATCAACGGTAAGGATGTCAAGCGGGATGAGTTGGAACACATTGTTATTGAACACCACCATCAGGCCATCATCGACTACCGCACCTTTGCCACCGTCCGCGCCCTGCGGGAACAGCGCTCTACCAACCACTACCGCGGGAAGAAAATCAATGACAATGTGTACTCAGGTTTTCTGGAATGCGGTGACTGCGGCAGTCCCATGTTTGCTATGAGCCGCCGGGATCTGCGCCCTGCCTACACCTGCGGCACCTATCACCGCCGGGGACTGTCCGGCTGCACCAGCCACCACATCCGGGTGGACAAGCTGGACGAGTTGATGAAGCTGTATCTCAAAAAGGTAAAGGACAACTCCGCCAATATGCTGGAGCGTCTCAACGCCGACCTTGCCCACGAGCAGGAGGACATAAGTGAAACGGAACGCACTGCGGAGAATCTGGAAACCCTGCTGCTGGACGCACAGGAGGAACTGAAAGCCACCAAGCGCCAGCGTATCCGGGATATGGCGCGGCACCCGGAGCAGGAGGCCATTTTGGAGGAGACCTATGACGAGCTGGAGCATGACCTGATTCAGCGCATCAACGGCTTGCAAAATCAGCTGCAAATGGCGGCGGACAAACGCAATACCATTATCCAAGTGAACCGTGCGGCGAAAACCGCCATGGAGGTCTTTGATGATCTGCTGAGCAAGGAACATCTTGACCGCAAGGATCTACAGCTTATCATTGAGAAAATCAAGGTCTATGAGGATCATCTGGAAATTCGGCTGAAAGCCGACATTGACTGTCTGCTCCGCTGCGGAGAGCTGCCGCATGAGGAGGACTTCGTTGCCGCCATGGCCCGTCAGGGGGGCAACGTAAATTTTCCTGACGGCACGGGAGATATCTCAACCATTACCATCGTCCAAAGCGCAAAAATGCGTCCGGACAAGGTCTTTCGTGCCAATGTTATCAGTGACGGTGACCCGCTGGAGATCTATACCAGCCGGGATGGTGAGGTCATCTTCAAAAAGTATTCCCTCATGGGCGGGTTGGATGATTTTGCGGCCCAGCTTTGCGAGACTATGAGTCGCTCCACCGGGGCCATCTGTGCCGTGACAGACCGGGACAGCGTCATTGCCGTGGCCGGCGGCGCCAAGCGGGAGCTGCTGGGCAAGGGCATTACCGCCCAACTGGAGCAGGTTATGGAAAACCGCCGCATCTACCAATATGACGGTCAAGGGCCCCAGATCCCGGTATCCGACAGCAGTGACCGCCTGATGGCCATTGTGGCCGCGCCGATCCTTTCGGAGGGAGATCTGCTGGGACTGGTGCTGTTCATCAGCGACAGCCCCACTGCTGCCGGGGACGCGGAGTACAAGCTGGCCCAGACCGTTGCGGCCTTTTTAGGTCGGCACATGGAAAACTGAAGAGATCGACAGATGCAGGATGTAAGAAAGCGCTTACATTCATGCGC
>OQWM01000286.1_pt1 | contig 30679 bp, 28 predicted proteins | sample 1691531 | NCBI WGS metagenome assembly OQWM01 (sample SAMN03418257, study PRJEB22391) | human gut metagenome | biome: human-gut; feature: organic feature; material: feces | host: Homo sapiens | place: Tanzania | collected 2013-01
CTTCCGAATAAAAAAACAAGAAGATTCAACAACATTACGCAGCTGATGATTTTTTCCAACAACATGGAATACGACAACATGGGCGGAATTACTCCTGTTCAGGGTGCGTTTTACTGCACAGGCGGATATAAAGCTCCTCCTTTCAACTGTTTCCGCGAGGAAAATCCGCAGCATCTTGAAGTTGAGCCGTATATTCAAAATTATCCTTACAAAGAAGTTCCAGAAGAAGTCGAAAAATCACTGCTGGAAGAATTCAATGTTCAGGTTTACAAAAGTTCTGATGAATATAAAAAGAACAAAAACGTTACCACGCCAACAAACAAAATTCTCACTTCAATGTGCGAGCTTAGTCGGCTTCTTTATATTCTGAAATACGGAATCGTTTATGTTCATGCGCAAAAGAAACTTGATGACGGCTCTGTTACAGTTGAGCTTCAAAAGCACATTATGCGCTACCAGCAGCTTTTTGCATCTTTTGCGGTTACAAAGACTTTGGATAATGGGATTAAAAAGGGCGTAATCTGGCACACTCAAGGCTCAGGAAAAACAGCCCTCAGCTATTACCTTGTGAACATTCTTACTGATTATTACGCAAAAAAGAATATTGTCCCAAAATTCTATTTTATCGTTGACCGTATAGACTTAAAGAAGCAGGCCGCAAAAGAATTTGAAATGCGTGGATTGTCAGTCCAAAGCGCGGAAACCCGGGAAGAACTTATGAAACAGTTTGACGAGCAGAATTCTCTTTCTGGAAACAGCGGCAAAAAAGAAATCACTGTCATAAACATTCAGAGATTTGATGAGCGGAAGAAGGAAAGAATAGACCTGCCTGATTACAACACAAATCTGCAGAGAATTTTTATTATTGATGAGGCGCACAGAAGCTATGACCCTAAAGGCTCGTTCCTTGCAAATCTTCTTGATGCTGACAGAAACTCTGTCCGCATTGCCCTTACAGGAACTCCGCTTATTGGAGACGAGCTGAAAACAACAGATATTTTTGGAAACTACATTCACACATATTATTACGACAAGTCTATTCTTGACGGATACACTCTGAAAATTCTCCGTGAAGAAATTGAAACTTCTTATAAGAACAAGCTTAAAGAAATCTACGAGGACCTTGAAAAAATCGAGCTTCCAAAGAATCATAAAACCCGCGAGATAATCGACATAAAAAGCCATCCAAGATATGTGAAGGAACTTTTGCGCTATATCATTTCAGACCTAAAAAAATTCAGAAACCTTTACCATGAAGATGACGGCGAGCAGGTTGGCGGAATGATTATCTGTGATTCTTCCGAGCAGGCCAGGGCGCTTTACGGGCGTTTCATGGAAATCCAGATGGAGCTGAATGAAAAGGATAAAGATAAATCAGCAATGAAGCCTGCACTGATTCTTTATGACAGCGATGACAAGGATGTGCAGCAGGACTACATAGATACTTTTAAAAGCGGAACCAACGTTGATGTTCTTATCGTTTTCAATATGCTTCTTACAGGCTTTGACGCTCCACGCCTTAAGCGTTTGTATCTAGGACGAAAGCTCAAAGACCATGGACTTTTGCAGGCGATTACCCGCGTGAACAGAACCTACAGAAAGCACACTTACGGCTATATTGTTGATTTTGCGGATATTAAAGAAAATTTTGAGCAGACAAATGAAAATTATCTAAGGGAACTGAACAAATTCAATAATCCAAAAGATGCTCCTGACAAGCAGGTTCCGGAAACATTCTCCGCAATTTTTGAAGAGCCTCAGAAAATCGTAGAGCAGATTGATGACGCTTATGAAAAAATGTTCAGCTATAATATGGAAAACGTTGAAAGCTTTGTTGAGCAGATAAGCAGAATTGAAGAAAAAAAGCCTTTGCTTGAGCTTAGAAATTCTTTGACTACAATCAGAAACCTTGCAAACGTTGTGCGCTCTTTTGGCTCTGAAAAAATAAAGGATGAAAAAGTCCTTGAATATGTAAGCAATCTTGACCTTGCAAGAATTCCCCAGCTTTTGACAGAAGTAAACCGCAGAATTGATTTAATCAACTTCAAGGCAATTCAAAATCCTTCCGCCGAAACTCTGGATATGATTGCCGATGTTCTTGACGGAATTGAATTCCATTTTTCAAAAGTCGGAACAGAAGAGCTTGTGATTAAAGCCAACTGTGAGACTATAAAAGACAAAATCAGAAGAACAGCCAGCAGTCTGAGCGGTTACTTTGACCAGGAAGACCCGGAATATATAACGCTTAAAGATTTGTTTATGCAGGCTTTGGCAAAGACCGATTTTGTTGAGTACGATTACGCAAAGTTCACTCAGCAGAACAAAGATTTTGATGAGATACTTGAACGTCTTAGCCAGCTTAAACAGAAGACAGAAAATCTTTTTGAAAAATACAAAGGCGACGCAAAATTTGTCCGCGTTCACAAGCGGATTCACGAAGAAAACAAAAGACGAGCTTCTGCCTCTCCAAATGCAAGTGCGCAAAACTGGATTTTGGACGATAAGGATTTGACAATTTACCGCACGCTTATGTCTCTTAAAAATACAATCGATATGCAGGTTTACAACCAGGAAGCGATTCTAAAAAGCGACCCTTATTTTGAAAAAACTGTAATGAGCCTTGTTGGAAACGGAATGGCAGAGCTGAATATTCAAAGCCCGCGCGCAGACCGCGAATTTATAAAAGATAAAATCGTTGCGCAGTATCTTAATCAGTATCATGCAACCTACGGGAGAAATTGATGACAGTAGAACAAATAAAAAAAGAAACATTCAGCCTTATAGATGCCCTAAAAGCAACCTGCCAGCAATACGGCATGGGAAACGACGGCAACGAGTACAAAATCATTACTCAGGTTTTTCTTTATAAATTCCTGAACGACAAATTCTGCTTTGAAGTAAAGAAGCTGAATTCTCCAATTGTAAAAAAAATTCTGGAATCGGAAAGCTTTGAAAAAGGCTATGCCTCTCTTTCAGAAGATGAGCGTCTTGACCTGCTTGATTTACTGGATGCGAATATTCCACGTCTTAAGCCGGAACACTTGATTGGCAATTTATGGAGCCAGCAGTCAAAAGAAACTTTCGACACAATTTTTGACGCTACAATGCGAAATATTGCAGATGAAAATATTGAAATTTTTAATACGCATACTTCTGATGAAACCAAAATTCCGATTTTTGAGGACCTTACAATTTTTGTTACTGACACTGCGCAAAGGCCGGCTTTTGCGCGCGCCTTAGTTGACAAGCTCATAAAATTCAGTTTTGAGGAAGTCTTTGCACAGCGTTACGATTTTTTTGCCGCAATCTTTGAATATCTTATAAAGGACTACAACACCGCAGGTGGTGGAAAATATGCGGAATATTACACGCCACATTCCATTGCAACAATTATGGCTCGCCTTTTGGTCGGAAATGCAAAAGACCTTCATAATATTGAATGTTACGACCCGAGCGCAGGAACTGGCACTTTGCTTATGGCTTTGGCGCATCAGGTAGGCGAGGACAAGTGCACCATTTATTCTCAGGACATCAGCCAGCGTTCAAACAAAATGCTAAAGCTTAATCTTCTTCTGAACAATCTTGTGCTTTCTTTGGACAAGGTGATTCAGGGCGACACTCTTGTAAATCCGTACCATAAGAGCAATGACGGAAACAGCCTGCGCAAATTTGATTATGTTGTTTCCAATCCGCCGTTCAAGATGGATTTTAGCGACACAAGAGAAAAAATCGCTTTGCAAACGCAAAGATTCTGGGCAGGAGTTCCGAATGTGCCTGCAAAGAAAAAAGAAAGCATGGCGATTTACACCTGCTTTATTCAGCACGTCATAAATTCCCTGAAAGATTCCGGAAAAGGCGCAATTGTAGTTCCAGCAGGATTCATAACTGCAAAAAGCGGAATTGAAAACAAGATTCTAAAAAAAATCGTGGATGAAAAGATTGTAAGCGGCGTTGTGAGCATGCCGAGCAATGTTTTTGCCACAACAGGAACAAATGTCTCTGTCATTTTTTTTGACAAGTCCAAAAAAGATGAAAACGCGAAAGTAATTTTAATTGATGCCTCAAAAACCGGCGAGGAATACAAGGAAGGCAGCAACCAGAAACGCCGTCTGCGGGACTTTGAAATTGACAAGATAGTTGATACATTCCTTAAAAAAGAAGCCGTGGAAGATTTCAGCGCGCAAATGAAAGCCGACACAGAAGAACTTTCCGCAATGTTTAAGGAAAGGCACAAGCTGGAGGAAGAAATTCAGACGCAGCTGAAAAGCTTGAAGTTTAATGATTGAAGGCGGAAAATTATACATAAACTATGTCTTTAGGATTTCCTGCTTTTCTATGGAAAAAAACAAAAATAAAGTGTATAGTTTATACAAATAAGGAATTGTATTCCGAATTTGTATAAAAGAGGTCGTATGATTTTTCATAGAAATGTTTTGGGCAGGCTTTCTTTCATGGCGGCTCATTTTCCGGTTGTAATGGTTTGCGGCGCGCGTCAGGTTGGAAAGACTACGCTTTTAAAAGAATTTGCTCAGAAAAACGGCGAAATAAATTATGTCACGCTTGACTATCCTAATGTGAGGGAACTTGCAAAGTCAGACCCGGCGCTTTTTTTGAAGCAGTATAAAAAAGAAAATGTGCCTCTTATTATTGATGAGATTCAGTATGTCCCAGAAATTCTTTCGTATATAAAAATCTATGTTGACGAAAATGCGCTTTCTGAAAATTGCAGCGGACAGTTTTTTTTGACAGGCTCGCAGATGTTCTATCTTATGAAAAATGTGAGCGAGTCTCTGGCCGGGCGTGTTGGAATTATTTCGCTTTATTCGTTCAGCCGCCGGGAAATTTTCAGCCTTGATTCTGTTCCTTTTTTGCCGGCGAATGATTTTTCAAAAATCAAAAAGACTTCCGGAAAATCTTCCGTTTTTGATGATATTTACCGCGGCGGAATGCCAAAAATGATTACAGATCCGGAGCTTTCTCCGGAGGATTTTTTTGGCTCTTATATGCAGACTTATTTGGAGCGCGACATCCGCGATTTAATCAACATAAAAAACGAGTCAAAATTCCTGAAATTTATTTCGTGCGTGGCCGCAAGAACTGCCCAGGAGGTGAATCTGTCTGATATTTCAAAAGATGTCGGAATCGACGGAAAGACGGCCGAAAGCTATCTGAGCATTCTTGTCTCATCCGGAATCGTCTACCTTCTTTCGCCTTATTCCGCAAACACGATAAAGCGGATTGTAAAGCGTCCAAAGCTTTATTTTATGGACACGGGGCTTTGCTGCTATTTAAGTCTCTGGAACAATCCGCAGGCTTTGGAAGTTTCCGCGATGGCAGGAAATATGTTTGAGACATACGTTGTTTCGGAAATCATAAAAAGCTATGCGAATGCCGGAATTGATGTGCGCAACAGGCTTTTTTATTACCGGGACAACAACAAAAAAGAAATCGACCTGCTGATAGTTCAGAACGGAAAAATCTATCCAATCGAGATAAAAAAGGGAGCGAGTCCTACAAAAGAGGCTTTGAAGAATTTCAGCGTGCTTGAAAGCCTTGGAACGGAAACCGGAGACGGCGCGGTAATCTGCCAAAGCGACATGATAGTTCCGCTTGACGAAAAGAACAGCCTGATTCCGTTTGAATATATTTGAAGTGCGATGTGTCAGGCGGATTTTCAGAAAATTGCAAACAGGAAACAAAAATGCAGATGAAGAAATATAAGCTGGGAGAATTGATGAAAGTTACTCGCGGAATGTCTTTGGGCGGAGAATTTTATTCTACACAAGGCGAGCTGATGAGATTGACTTTAGGAAATTTTGACTACAAAAATAATTGTTTCAAAGATGATAATTCAAAGGATAATCTGTTTTTTACAGGAATAGTAAAGCCGGAATTTATCTTGAAAAAAGGCGATATAATCACACCGCTTACTGAGCAGGCAATCGGGCTTTTAGGTTCAACCGCAAGAATTCCTTGCAGCGGAAAATATATTCAAAGTCAGGATGTCGCTCTGATAAAATGTAATGAAAATCTGAATCCAGACTTTGCTTTCTATTTGATTCCGTCAAAATTTGTAAGAAATCAGTTAAGTGCTGCTGCCCAGCAGACAAAAATCAGGCACACTTCGCCGGACAAAATAAAAAACTGCACTGTTTGGATTCCTGAATATTCCGCACAGAAAAAGATTGCAAGCGTTCTTTCCTCATTGGACGAAAAAATCGCCCTGAACCGCCGCATAAACGCAAAGCTGGAGCAGATGGCTAAACGCCTTTACGACTACTGGTTCGTGCAGTTCGACTTTCCGAATTCAGACGGCAAGCCCTACAAGTCCAGCGGCAGAAAAATGGTCTATAACGCAGAGCTGAAAAGAGAAATCCCGGCAGGGTGGGAAGTGAAGTCTTTTTCAGATTTCTTTGAACTTGGAAATGGAAAGGATTATCGCCACTTGCAAAGTGGAAAAATTCCTGTTTATGGTTCTGGTGGTTTTATGTGTGGTATAACGGATTTTCTTTTTGATGGAGAATCTGTTCTTTTTCCAAAAAAGGGAACTTTGAATAATATCATGTATAAGAATGAAAAATTTTGGACTGTAGATAAACCAAAATTGAATTGAGCATAAGACTAAACATGTGCAAGATATTGTTATCAATAAATCCGGAGTATTCATCTCAAATTTTACAAGGGACAAAAAAGTATGAATACCGCAGGCAAATTGCAAAACGGGCTGTCGATGAAATCTTGATATATTCAACTGCTCCAGATATGAAAATTATCGGCTCGGTAAAAGTTCGTTCTGTAATAAAAGGAACACCGGCAGAACTTTGGGAAAAAACTGAAAAATATTCCGGGATATGCAGAGAAAAGTTTTTTTCGTATTTTGAAGGAAAAGAAACCGCATTTGCATATAAATTGGGAGAGGTTCAATCATTTAATCCTCCAAGAAATCTGACTGATTACAACATCAAGACAGCTCCGCAATCATTTGTTTATTTGTAAGCTTATATATAAAGAATTGTTCGCTTTGTATTTTTTTCTGAATAAAATCACCAGCTTCCTGGTTCGTTTCTGAAAAACCGAAAATCAGCTCCACAAGCTCATCTTTTGAAAGCGAAAGAAGAAAATCCCTTTTTGTCATAATTTTTATGCGGTTTATTGTATGTTAAAAATAACAAAGTTTGAAGCGGGGAGGTTGTTTTATATGTTTGTTTTTATCAGTTATACTCTCCAAAAATGTGAATTTCCTTGATTTTGGCGACTATAACTGATAAAATTGCCTTATGATAAGCCGCGAAATTTACATGAAAAGAATCAGGCCGTTCATCAACACGGAACTAATCAAAGTCTTTACAGGAATCAGGCGTTCGGGAAAATCCGTAATGCTGGAACTTGTGAAAAACGAGCTTAAAAAATCCGGGGTGAGCGATAAAAATTTTCTCTGCATAAATTTTGAGCAGTTTTCCAATTCCGAGCTGCTAGACGCAAAAATTCTTCACAAAAGAATAGTCGAGTTTCAGAAAACTGCGGACGGAAAAATCTATCTGTTTTTTGACGAGATTCAGGAGGTTGATGGCTGGGAAAAATGCATCAATTCCTGCCGTGTTGATTTCGACTGCGACATTTACATAACAGGCTCGAATGCGAAACTTCTTTCGGGCGAGCTTGCGACTTATCTTGCCGGCCGCTATGTTGAATTTGTGATTTATCCGTTTTCGTTCGCGGAATTCTTGGAGATGAACCGCCAGAAGAATTCTCAGATTGACAAGTCAGCTTGCTTCACGGCTTTCTTGAAAACCGGTGGAATGCCGTTCCTTGCAAATTTTCTTGGCGACGATTCCGCAAAAAATCAGTACCTGATGGACATTTATAATTCCGTTGTTCTGAAAGACGTTGTGAAGCGCAACAACATCCGCGATGTGGACACGCTGGAGCGGATTATCGCGTACGCTTTTTCTAATATCGGACATATTTTCAGTGCAACTTCGCTTTCAAAATATTTTAAGAGCGAGAAGCGGAATATTTCCCACGACACGATTCTGAACTATCTGAAATTCTGCGCAGATGCTTTTCTGATTTATAAAATCAGCCGCTACGATTTGGAGGGAAAAAAGGTTCTGACAGTGAACGAAAAATATTACTGCGCTGATCACGGACTCCGCGAGGCTGTTTTCGGAAAAAATACTCAGAACATCGACCAGATTCTTGAGAACATTGTATGTCTTGAACTTTTGCGCAGGAATTTCAAGGTTTTTGTCGGAAAAAAGGATGAATCTGAAATAGATTTTATCGCAGAAAGGAACGGTGTAAAAATTTATGTTCAGGTGGCGTATCTTTTGGCGAGCGAAGAAACGGTGAGACGAGAATTTTCAGTCTACGATTCAATAAAGGACAATTTTCCAAAATATGTTGTTTCCATGGACGAATTTGATTTTTCCCATAACGGAATAATCCATAAGAACATAAGGGATTTTCTGCTTGGGGAGATTTAGGTCAAATATTTTTTGGAATTGAACCAATTGTTTTGATTGTTTCGTTATTTAAATAGCGGACTGAATTTGAATACTTGCACCTCCTTTCACCCCTCCAAAATCCACTCCCTTATATTCTTTCTTACGATTCCGTTTTCGTTTGAGGGCGGAAGGTCGTCCATTGTAAGAATGAGTTTTGGAAAGTTGTCGCCGAGTGACAGAAGCGATTTTAGCGGGCGGAGTTCCCTTTCTTTTGTCTCTTCCGAGTTGATTAGGTATGCGACCTGAACGTAGAGTTTTTCGCCGTTTTTTTCCGTCATAAAGTCAATCTCCATGTCGCCGATTTTTCCGATAAAGATTTTGTAGCCGCGCCGAAGAAGCTCGATGAACACGATGTTTTCAAGAATGCCGTTTATGTAGGTGTCCTTGTAGCCGTGCAGGAATGTCAGCAACCCCTGGTCGGCAAGGTAATATTTTTCCATCGTCTCAAGGATTTTCTTGCCGCGCACGTCATACCGCGGAACTTTGTGCAGGACCAGCGCGTTCTCAAGATATTTTATGTCGTTGTAGATTGTCTCCACGGAAAGCGGGCGTCCGCCGGACTTCATGAAGTCGGAAATCCGTTTTGCGGAAAAAATGTTCCCTGTGTTGTTGGCGATGTACAGAATGATTTTTTCAAGAACCGCAGTGTCGCGGATTCTGTTGCGGGTAATCACGTCTTTCAGAAGAACCGTCGAATAGATTCCTTCCAGATACGAGCGGATTTGGACAGGATTTTCCATCATGTCTTTCAGTCCCGGAAATCCTCCGAATTCAATGAATTTTCTGAACGCCGCCGCAGAGTCGTTTTCAGAATTGAAGTACAAGAATTCCCTGTAGGAAAGCGGCCAGACGTGAATCAGGACATAGCGACCGCTCAGGTAAGTCGCCAGCTCGGAGGAAAGAAGATTTGCGTTCGAGCCTGTTATGTAGATGTCCGCTTCAATCGTGGCGGAAGAGTAGAGCGAGTTCACAAGTTTTTCCCAGCCGCTGACTTCCTGAACCTCATCCAGAAAAAGATAGAGTTTTTTTCCGCTGGCCGCCTCGCTTTTTGATTTTATAAAGTCGTAGAGCTTTTTTGCGTCCAGTAATTCCGCGTTCTCAAAATCTTCCATATTTAATAGAAGAATCTGGTTTTCCGCCGCGCCTTTTTCCATAATCTTTCGTGAAAGAAGCTCAAGCATGAACGACTTTCCCGACCGCCGTATTCCCAGAAGCACTTTTATGACGGACTTGTCCTTGTAAAGAGAAATTATTTCGTCGATTCCGAATCTGTCCAGCGCAATCTGTTTCATTTGTTTCCAGTATAACCGAAAAAGTTCTGAAATTCAAGAAAAGTTTCAGGTATGGCGGAAAGTTTTTGTTTACAAAAGGAGTTGAAGTTCGCAGCTTGAAGTTTTATCTCCCGAATTCTTGCGGTTTGAGAGGCGTTTATTTTATGCTTCGTAGTTTTATATTTTAGGGCTTAAAAAATGTTCCTCTGTATGCAGTCTGTGCGACGTTTGTTTAAATTTTTCTCTTTTACTTTTATCTCCCCAAACCTTTCCGCAGTTTGTGTCAAAAGCCGAACTTTTTCCGGCGGAAGATTCTCGCATTTTCCCGATAATCTATACATCGGGTTCAGGCGTTTGATAAATTTTTTCCTTACTCTGAATATGCATGTCATACCAGTCGTCGTAAAATCATTTTATATTTATGGGAGGAAAAATGAAACTTTCAAAGGTTGTTCTGGGTGGAGCCGCACTTGGCTTGATTACTGGAATATGCGTTTCGGCGATCAGATTTTTTGGAAATTGTGAACGTACGTCAAAAGCTGGTCTGTATTTTTTGACCATGAACGGAAAGGAGCATCAGACGGAATCTGCCCATACCGCTTGCCTGAAAAAATATTTCTGCAATAGAAAAAAGGTGAATGTCATGTTTCTGCTCGGAGAAAAGTCCGGTGAAATCAGAAAAGCAGTCAGCCGTAAATTGAAAAACAGGTGATCATTGTTGTGCTCTGATTTTTCGGTCTGTTTCCTAAAAAATCCTTCTGAAATAAAGGTGCCGGACGAAAATTCCCTTTTAATAGTCGTGCTTCCGCCTGAGAAATTCGGACATGACCTTTTTGTCTCGGCATACAGGAAATTTGAGGAGATAAAAACTTCTGCCGGCGATGGAAACGTCAGGATGATTGAGATGCAGCGTTTTTATGATGAGGATGAATTCTCGGATGATGAGACTGTCCTGAATTCTGTTGAGATGCTCATTGCCAGCGCGGACTTGAACGGCTGGATTTAGGGCGATAATCTTTTTATTTCTTCCGATGTTCCATGCGGAGGACGCATTTTTATAGAATCGGCTTTGTCGGATTAAAGAGAGCGGATGAGGCTGATGATTTTCTGTTTCTGTTCCTCGCGGTCTGAATCTGGAAGTTCAAAAAATATCGACGGCTTTACTGAAAGCGCGTTCGCAATCTTGAATATTGTTGTTACAGTAGGAACTTTGCGGTTTGCCTCAATCATCGCAAGAAATCCCTGAGAGATTCCGGCTTCCAGCGCAAGCTCCATTTGGGACATCTTTCGTTTTTGGCGTTCTTCCTGAATACGTAAGGCGACCATCTTTGTGGCGGTATTAACATCAATATCCATAGAGATAATTTTAGGTCGGCGGAACAGTCTTCTCAAATAATTAAAGAAATAAATAATATTGCTAAAGAAATATTGTGTAATAATTATTTATCGGTTATAATAGACAAGATGGTTTTTCAGCATGAGTGAAAAGAATAAGGACAAAATTTTACAGGCGTACAGAATCCACCGGATTGATGATGAGATCAGGTCCGGAAAATATCCGAATGCGGCGGGGCTTGCAAGGCTGCTTGAGGTTTCCGAGCGTACTATAAACCGGGATTTTGATGTTCTCCGGGATTTCTACAATGCGCCGATGGAATACAGTGCCGAGCACCGCGGATGGCATTATACTGAGCCGAATTTTTTCATCAAATATATTCAGATAAACGAGGGTGAATTCTTCAGCCTTGCGCTTTTTGATCAGCTTCTTCTTCAATATAAAAATACTCCGCTTGAAAAACAGCTCAAGTCAATATTCAGAAAAATAGAAGGAAGCCTTCCGGAAAACGTTTCAATAGACTCAAGGTTCCTTTCCGGCGACATAACGTACATTCCTGACGCGCTCGCTCCGATAGTCACCGAGGTTTTTGATTCTGTCATTGACGCCCTGAAGGAAAGACGTTCCATTATTTTTGATTACCGTCCTCTCCAGAAAACAACCTTTATGGAGCGTCAGCTGGATCCGTACCACATAATCTGCCAGAGGGGAAACTGGTATGTGATTGGAAATTGCCATCTGAAAAAGGAAGTGCGGATTTTCAGCCTTTCAAGAATGAAGAATATACGGCAGACAGATGAGTTTTTTGAGATTCCAGCCGGATTTAACGCAAGGGATTATATTGACCGGACGATGGGAGTCTGGCTTTCATCAAGGACAAGGCATAAAGTCCGGTTTCTGTTCAGCGCGGAAATCGGAACTTTCGCCGCCGAGCATATCTGGCATGAGAATCAGAGTGTAGTCCGAAATGACGACGGAAGCGTGGATGTCAGCTTTGAGACGACTCAGCTGCCTGAGGTGAAACGCTGGGTGCTGGGACAGGGAAGCACTGTAAAAGTTCTTGAGCCGCAGGAGCTGGTTGATGAAGTGACGGACGAGGCGAAAAAACTGCTGGAAATGTACGGACGGGGAAAATGAATTTTCTTCGGAATTAAATATGTATGACGGCGGATGTCGCAGCAAGTGGAGTAGAATATTTTATTGAAGGAGATTTTATTATGGGTGATGATTTGGAATTACAGAAAAACGTAATATCACTGAAAGAAGAAACTGATGATGGTTTTATTGTCAAATATGAAGTTCTGTCGCCTTATAATACGGAAAATTATAGTGATGAGAAGCGAAAAGAAATTATGTCTTCTATATCAGATATAGATAAAATGACTGCTGAATTAGAAGATAAAATTGCAGAATACAATGTAGATATTGAGAGACTTACCAATAAGGCAGACGGTATTGATTATACAGTTGCTGTCGCTTGCGGTGTTCTTTGCGGGTTGCTGGATTCATTTGTGGTAGGTGAGTTTGATTATGAAAAATCACTTGAAAAAAGCAAAGAAAGTGTTAATAATTTTGTTGAACAGAAAGCTGAAAATCTCAGAAGTAAAGAAGCCATAGAAAAAGCGGTTGAAAATGCCAAGAAAAAAGCTGCTGAAAGAGGAGAAAAACTGTCTTCTGAAGAAATTAGAGAATTAAAAGAAAAAGTTTCGCAAGGACTTGATAATACTTTTAATAGGATAAAAAACTCTGATGCTGAAAACGGAACTTCAAAAGCATTGCATCGAGCAATCAATAAACTTGAAGAAATATATAAAATCCCGTCTGATAACCTATTCAGCGGAGCGGACATAGGAGTAGATGCAACTACTCATCACTTGGATGATCTTGCGCATCATCCCACCGTATTGGGTCTTGTGGCCGCTGTTGCTGGAACATTGTTTAGAACAGGAATCTTTTCTAATAAAGCTGGTAAATGGGCGATTAAGTTTGCAAATGCTGACAAGAAAAAAATGCTGCAAATGTGGATTCCTGTTATTGTTTCTGGAATTCTTACATGGTTGTTATTTGTTGTAAAATCAAAATATAAGGACGAAATAGACAGTAAACTTCCGAAGCCAATTCAGAAACTGATTGTTGCTTTAGCTCAAGTCCCTGCCGCTATAACGGTGCTTACGATTGCTAATAATTGGATGGGACATTTAGCAAGTGATATGGCCGGTTCAAGTACATCTTCAAGAAAGGGCAGAGATGGAATGGGAATTCCAGGTTTATTTGTCTCGATGTTTAAGGAAATTTCCAGTATACCTCCATTGAATCTTACTCCATTGCCATCCGTAGTAAACGAAATATTCTCAAATAAAAGATTCGATATGAGGCATGAGCTTGCCTTGCTGTCGGAATTAGGAAGACAGGCAATTCCTGTTATTTTAGGAGATATTACGGTAAGAACCTTTTATTTTATACGTCGCCTTGTAATTGAGCTTAAAGAGCATAAGGACTTGAAATCAGTGAACTGGAGGAATGTTGTGCCATTTAACAATAGGACAATTGCCAGAATGCTTACTGTTGAATCTGGGACATTTACTGCAGTTGATTTGATTGATGCTGCAATACGTTCTGCTGTTGAAGTCGGTCCCCCGGTCTCTCCTGTGTTTTGGAGCAAATTTGTTCTTAAGGTTAATTTTGTTGGAATCGGCCGCTTTGCAATTGCTATTGGTACAGATGTCGGGATTGGAATAAAACGTCAGAAACTCATAAAAGAAAGAATGAAATTCAAAGCCGAACGTAATATGCTTCAAACCGCAAAACTTTTCTATATGCAGAAAGGAATGTGGATTGAAGCAGTTGATACTGAGAAGGCTATAAACGATATGTATGCAACGGCAGAAAAAAGCATGGTTTATTTTGCTGAATCGTGGAACAGCATAGCTGAAAGTTTGGAGAATATTCAGGATATAGACATCAGTCAGGTTGAAAAAAATAATCCGGGACTGGTTGATGAATTAAAAGATATTCTGGAATGGGGGTAAAAAATGAATATAACTGAGCTGTCTCTTAAAAATAATGCTTCTGAAATAAGCATTGAAGACTATCCTTAGATTATTTCGTCACAAATTGAGTCAATTTCTGAATTGGAAAAAAGTATCGAAGATTCTGATTCCACAGCGAAAAATGCTATTGCATACGTTTTTGGAATGAGCCGATACGAAGAAAAAGGTAAAGGAATTTTTAAACATAAATCTGGCAATACAAAGGAGATTATAGATGACACCCAAAATGCTGTTGAAAAATTAGCGAAAGCACAGCAAGTATCTGTTGAAGCATTGAGAAAATCGTTCGAATTTCAGAAAAAACTTTCGGATGTTATAAAATACATTTTTGAGTTGGGGTGTGCGAATATTGCTATGAACGAAACAACAATACGAGTTGTTGAAGCGGAATTGTCTGGAACTTCTAGAAAACAGATTTCCACACTTTGTAAGCAAGAAATGAAGAGTGTTATTAAACGGTTGAAAAATCAGAGGGATATTCTAAAAAGACAGGAAGATTTAAACGGCAAAGTAAAAAAAAATTATGAAAGACTTAATGAAAAAGATGTAATTGATGAAGAACAGTCAAATCAAATAAAACCTCTTAATGATAAACTGCTTACAAAAAACGAACTTGATATAAAGCAGACAAATGATATTCAAGATATAAAAGAAACTTTATCAAGGATGGTTGAGACTAATTCTTCAAAATCAATGGAATTTGAAAAGAAATTTGAAGATTTGAAGAATCAATTGACAAAAATAAAAGAAGAAATCAAAGTTCCGGAAAATATAGATTCAGAATTGGAAGAGTCCATAGGAACTGTTTCTCCTGATTTTAAGAAGAAAGTTTCAAAGTTTTTAAAAAGATATAAATCAGAGTTAAATTCTGGCATAAACCAAATTAATGAAAAGGCAGATAAAGCTTTAAAAAAAATTGCAGATGATAACAATACTTTTAAGAAATCAGTAGAGTCAAAAAACAAAGATTTCAGAACCGAGATAAAATTTGATATATCAAAGTTGGACTCAGAGTTAAAAAAAATAAAACCTGCCAGCAAATTTCCTGTAATGGCAGGAATCCTTGCAATTTTATTGGGTGCAGGAGCTTTTGTTTCTGTTTTTCTTCCATTGAAAATTTATCTTGACAACAAGACAATTGCCATAACCTCGAATTTGGAGTCTACGGTTTTTACTAAAATGGATAAAATTCAGATGGAGATGAATCAGACTTTTTCAGAAAGAGATGAAAAAGAGGCGGAGATGAAAAATCAGTTCTCTGAAGAAATAGGAACATTGAATGAAGTAATTAATGAGAAGAATGAATTAATTGCTTCATTAAAAAATGACTTTGAAAATTTTCAGGCAGAACATAATCAGACTTTAGCTGTTTATGATGAAAAAATATTAAATTTGCAGGCGGACTTTAACGGAGTAATAGAAAGCCAGAAGAAGGAAATTGAAGAGCTTAGAACAAAAATTCTTGATCAGGAAAAACTTATTTCCGAAAACTTAAATAAAAATCAAAATAATTCTACTATGCAGAACAAAGAACAGGATGTTTCGTCTCAGGAAAATAATGATGGTCAGGAATTATTATCTGAAAAGACTGATCCTTTAGCTGATGCAATGGATACGGTCGATGATAAGCCGGTTCTGTCGGATTCCTTTGACAATGAAACTGTGGAATCGGATATTCAGAGTATACAAAATACTGATAACAATATAGAAAACAACATCAGCAAAGATAAAACTTCGGATATCGTTGAAATGAATTCAACGGAAAATGAAAATATAGACCCATCGTCTGTTGAAAAACTGAAACCACAAAAAACAAAGCCCATTCTTTTTATTGCCGGCATTGTAATTTTGGGAATTCTGCTGGCAGGAGGAATTGTGACTTTTATTTTCAGAAGACTTTGATTCATTTGCATGGATTTTATATCGCGGCAGAAAGTTTTCGTTTTGAAAACTTCGGGGGTTTTTGTGTAAAGTATCACAAGTATTAACCGCAATGTTTTGTTTTGTTTCAGCGGAAAAACAAAAACGGCAGCAGAATAATTCCTGTCTGAGTAAAGTCTGCCTGCAAAGTCCCTGCGCCAGTTATCTGCGGACAACGGCATCCACGGAATCTGCTTTTCGCTGTTGCTGCTTGTGCTTGAATAGAATAAAATTTTTTGATAAGTTTCTATTAGAAATTATCCAAAGACTTTGGAATTTTTGCAATAACATTAAAAGGAAGAAAAATGGGTTTTAGACGTGATGTTTATCTCAAGCGTTTGATTGTCCGCGAAAACAACGGTCTTATAAAAATAATCACAGGAACAAGGCGTGCAGGCAAATCTTATTTAATGAACAAGATTTTCTATGAATATCTTAAAAACAAGGGAGTTTCCGAAAATCAAGTCATAAAATTTGCCTTTGATTCTGACGAGGACATAGATTTGCTTGATCCATTTTTTCCGGAAGAAGAAAACCGTCTTATGCAGAAAAACGGAACTTATTTGGTGAATGCTAAAAAATTCCGTGCATTCATAAAAGAAAAAACAAATGAATGTGATACTTTTTATCTGCTTTTGGATGAAGTTCAGCTACTTGAAAATTTTGTCGGAACATTAAACAGCTTTTTGCGGCACGAAAATTTTGATATTTATGTAACCGGTTCAAACTCAAAATTTCTTTCATCTGATATTATTACAGAATTTAAGGGACGCGGCTCAGAAGTGCATATTCTGCCTTTGAGTTTTTCTGAGTATTGCGAAGGCTTAAGTTTAAAACCTGAGGATGCCTGGAAGTCATATATTGTAACAGGCGGAATTCCTTTGGTTGCTTTGATGAAAACTGATGAGGAACGTTTTTCTTATTTAAAGAATTTGTGCGAGGAAACATATTTAAAGGACATAATTGAACACAACGGAATCAGAAAGCAGGCCGAGCTTGCAGAAACGTTTGACATGCTTTCTTCTATGATTGGCTCGCCTGTAAATGCTTTAAAACTTGCCAACACTTTTAAAACGCTCACAAAGAAGGAAATTAGTGACAGCACGATAACAAGTTTTATCGGATATTTTGAAGACGCTTTTTTGGTTTCAAAGGCAAAAAAATTCAGCATAAAAGGAAAGAGATATATTTCCTCTCCATTTAAAATTTATTTTGAAGATATGGGAGTTCGTAACGCAAGACTGAATTTCCGTCAGATTGAAGAAACTCACATCATGGAGAACATTTTATATAACGAGCTTCGCTACCGGGGCTTTTTTGTTGATGTGGGCGAAGTGAACATAAATGAAAAAACAGAACGCATTGATGCCAACGGAAAAAATATCTATGCGCAAAAGCAGCTTGAAGTGGATTTTATAGCAAATTCTGGAAATCAAAAATTTTACATCCAATCAGCTCTTGGCATGGATTCGGCGGAAAAAGAGCTTCAGGAAAAAAAATCACTTTACAACATAGGCGATTCCTTTAAGAAAATCGTAATTACAAAAAACAATCTAAAATCTTCTGTCGATGAAAAAGGCGTTGTTACAGTAGATTTATTTGATTTCCTGCTTAATTTTGATTTTTAACATTTTCCCTTGATTTTTTTTCCAATAAAGCCAGGTGGAATAAAGCTTGCTCATGGGCGTCAAGTGTTTTTGGTTCTGCATATTTTTCCATACCTTTAAAAAGGTGTAATTTTTGCTTGTTGATAATCTAAAAATAGTGTATAATTTAATAAAAATTAAAGTTAAAAAGGTGTAAATATGTATCGAAAGGCATATAAAACTCTCTTAAAATGGAAGGATGAAGAAAAAGGAAAATGTGCCATCATGATTGAAGGCGCTCGCCGTGTTGGAAAAAGCTTTCTTGCGCAGGAATTTGCAAAAAATGAATATGAATCATATATCCTCATAGATTTTTTTTCTGCTCCTGATGAAATCAAAGAACTATTTGAAAAATACCTTTCTGATTTAGACACTCTTTTTATGCACCTTTCTGCCTATTATTCTGTAAAACTGCACGAACGCAACACGCTCTTTATTTTTGATGAGGTTCAGTTTTTTCCAAGAGCCAGAGCCGCAATTAAATATCTTGTTGCTGATGGGCGCTATGATTTTATAGAAACAGGCTCCCTTCTTTCCATTAAAAAAAATACACAGGACATTTTAATTCCATCGGAAGAACATCATTTACAGTTAAATCCCATGGATTTTGAGGAGTTTTTGCTTGCTTTAGGAAATGACACGTTGATTCCTGTTGTAAAAAATTGCTTTGAAAAGAAAATTCCTATGGGGCAGGCTTTGCATAGAAAGGCTATGGATTTATTCAGGCTTTATCTTATAGTCGGTGGAATGCCGCAAGCTGTAAAAGAATATTGTGAATCAAAAAATTTTGAAAAGGTAGATATGATAAAGCGGGAAATTCTGGAGCTGTATCGTAACGATATTCAAAAGCACGCAAAAGGCTCGGAATTAAAAGCGGAATCTATTTTTGATGAAATTCCTTCTCAGCTTTCTAAGCACGAAAAAAAATTTAAGCTGGCTTCCTTAAAAAAAGATGCAAAAATGCGCAATTATGATGACGCGTTTATGTGGCTTAAAGATTCTAGAATCGTAAACATTTGCTACAATGCTGATGAGCCTAATATCGCATTAAAAATGAATATGAGCCGCACCACATTAAAATGCTACATGGCAGATACTGGACTTTTAATTAGCCACGCGTTTGACGAAAATGGTCTTGTCGCTGAAGAAATTTATAAAAAACTGCTTTTTGGAAAGCTTGAAGTAAACGAAGGAATGATTTTTGAAAACATTGTTTCCCAGATGCTTACAGCAAGCGGACACAAACTCTACTTTTATTCAAAGTCTGACAATGAAGATTCTGCTTCCCGCATGGAAATTGATTTTCTTATTACAAAAAATAAGGTTACTTCGCGTCACAACATTCAGGGAATCGAAGTAAAATCCTCAAAGCGTTATACAATTTCTTCGCTTAACAAGTTTAGGAAAAAATTCGCAGAATATACCGATAAATGTTTTGTCATTCACACCTCAGATTTTAAGGAAGAAAACGGCATAATTTATTTACCAGTTTATATGGCAATGTTTTTGTAAAAAATTGCTGGTACCATTTTACGCCGTAGCGTCCGCCTATGAATCCGCCTGCAGTTCGGTCATGTTCAAGTTTACGCTGTATAAGTTTTTCCTTTTCGCTATTTTCGACTGTCAGTATATGCCCCAACTTTCTCTCCGTGCTCACCAAAATACCAGTCTGCATTCTCTGGAGCTTCATAGAGTGTTATGCCGTCATCTTCCAATTTCAATTTCTGTAAAGATGTGATTTTTTCCTTTAACCTTGCGCATATACGAGTCTTAGTTCCTTTTTCATATTTTATTCCATCAATTGTCATATTTGGAGTGCACCATTCTGCACCATGATATTGTTTGAGAGGTTTGCCATTTTCACCGATGCCGATGCTTTTTGGAATTGAGATGCTTTTTACAGTTTTGCTTGCAATTAAGGATAAACTTTTGCAACCAGATTTGTAAACAACCTTCTGAAGTTTTCCCCTCCAGTCCTCATAGTCAATTGCACCGCTGTAGTTTCTCCAGGTGTTTCCAAAATTAATGAATGGCTCGGAATACCAATTTGGTTCAATGACAAAGCTTTCAAAATCATTTCCGCTGAATACGGGATTTGGATATGTCGAATTACTGACATCAGGAATTCCCCAGGTATGAGCAGAAAGCCCCTCGCCATTTTCAAAAATATAATCGACATTCGAAGGAAAATCTAATTTTGTAAGATGATTGTTCTTAAATGCGCCTGCCTTAAATCTCAAATTTTTAGTTCTCGGCAGGACAATCAGATTTTGTATTCCACAATCGGCAAAAGCTTCTCTTCCAATTGTTTCTAAAGAAGAAGGAATAGTTACCGTTTTTATATTTTGATTTTTAAAAGTGTTATCCCCAATTTTTTTTAGTGAATTCGGAAGTACTAGTTCTGTGATTTTATTTTTTTGCGCAAACAAAGAATCTCCGCAATAAATTTCCAAGACAGGATAATTTCCGATTTTTCCGGGAATCTCACATTTTGCCTTATTGCCAATATACTTTGTAATTTGTATGTACTTCCCGATTTTTTTATCAGTATATGAGGTAAATTCAAAATCCGACTCTGAATCAGCAAAGGATACATTTACTGCTATACAAAGCAGAAACAAAAGAATTGTAATCTTTCTCATTTATTTAAGTCCCATAAAAAATCTACGCAAAATAAATCTTTGCGTAGATTTCAGCTTGTTAATTGAAGATGCCTGAAAAGAAAAGCGCAAAAGTTGCCGCCAGGAATATAATCAGTAATAGTATGAAATATTTTTTTATAATTTCGAGCCAAGTTGCTGGCGGCAAAATTGCTGCCCAAATGCCGTACTTGAATTTTCCGATAAGTCTTACAACTCCTTCACTGACAAGAAGTCCACCAACAGCACAAAGAATTAGTTTTATAATAGAATCAGACATATTATTTATTCCTTTGTAAAATTTCAATTTTTTTCAAAGAAAACTATTCCCGCTTTTTCATAACGAACCGCATGGTTCACAGAGCCAGTAATAATATCATCAAGCGTAATTTTTCCCGGTAATTTTTGCTTTAGTCCGATTCTGCTTAATTTATTATTTTCTGCTTTCGTGATTTTTCCAATTCCTGAAAGTTTTTCTATGAATTCTGAAAGAAATTCTTTTGTAGGAAACGTATTCCCATCTTTTATTTTTCCCATCAGATAATCTGTCAAAACTTTGCAAGGAATTGTGTGCTCGTCTGTGGAATAATTTTCAGATGCCTGAACACCTTCTGAAATATAACGAGGTTCTTTTCTAAGCATCATTCCGCCTAGAAGGAACTTAAGCGTGTCGGAAAAAGCTTTCTCCGTGTCTTTTGTACAGATTTCATGCATTTTTAAAAACTGATACAAAAATTCTGCACGTTCCTCGTAATTTGTTTCAACAAAATGCCCGGTCCAAGCCATGACTTGTTTTCCGCTCTGACTTACTTTGCTGTTAGGGCAGCTTTTATTTCTGCGTTTTCAGCATCAATAGTCTTTGTGATTTCTGGAATTTCGTCCATTTTCTGCTTAAACTCTTCATTTCTTAAAGAAAAATCAACCTTAATTTCAGGCTTTCCGTCAATAGGCTTCCACAGTTTGAAGGAATTTGCCTTTTCTAAAAGCGCTGGATATTTTTTTAGATTGATTTTTCCTTTTATTGAAAAAAGGCGTGTTCTTTCTCCTGAGAACGAAAGCCGAATTTTGCAGCTTTTTGCGAAAAACAAAAATCCATTATTCAGATTGATTGAAGCAGAGCATAGTCCGCCGCCAACAGAAACTGTGTTCTTCTTTTCAGTCTGATAACTGCAGATAAGCTTATAGACGGCGAACAAGCCTTTTGCATCTGGCATTTCTGAAAGACTATCCATAAAAGAAAATTTTGAAGATACATTTGATTTATCAGGACCTGGAAATGCGAAATCTTTTTCTGTAAGTCCGAGTCCAACTTGAAAATTTTTGAAACCTTTGTAAGAAGCAAAATTTTCTGCCACACATTTATAGACGAATAATGCGGAGCAACCGTCAAGCAAGTGTTTTTCTATTTGTTTCATTTCGTCAAGCTGCTTATTTGATTTTGTGCGCTTGTATTTGTCATATATGGATTTGTGCTCGTTTTTCTGATTCTTCTTAAGTTTATTTATTGCATTTACAAGCTGCTGTGCCTGTTCCTCTGTAAGCTCAAAATCGGCTGGCATCTTTTTTGAAGCCTCAGCCAAATCAGCGCCGAATTTAAAATCTTCTCCATTCTCCAAATCATATATATCACGAGTAGTATTTCTTAGTCTCTTAAAGAAATTGGAAACCGGAAGATAAAAATATATGAACTCGTCGCCGAAAGCTCCCGCATATTTTTGAGCAGCCTCGCTAGCTGCCGAAAATTCATTGCTTTCAAGAAGCTGCATTACTGCATTTCCTGCAATCTTTCTGGCCTGAGGATCATTTTTATCCTCCTGGACATTTACGACATTTATTTCCGTTTTAGATTCTCCAAAGACACCGCTAAAAATACCCATCTTTTTCCTCCGCGCTTACCGTCCGCCGACTTTCTTAGCTTGAATACTCAAACTTGAAAATCATTCTACAAGGAGGTTTTTATTTTGTATTGAGAGTTAAGCCTTGTAAAAAGCGGGAGTTCAGTCCTGAAAAATCTAAATTCAAAATGATGAAAACAATCATTTAACAAACACGGTTCGGTACATAAAAAATTACTCGCAGGGAATTTCAAGCCGAATCTCTGTTCCGGTTTCCTTGTCGCTTTTTATGTTGAGCTTGCCGCCTAAAAGCTTTGAGCGCATCTCCATTCCGCTCATTCCAAAATGAAGCTCTCCGTGCGTTCCGCTTGCGTTTTTGCGGCTGTTTTCGTCAAAACCTTGCCCGTCGTCAAAAATCATTATAAAAATTGTGCCATTTTCTTTTCGTATCACGACGCTTGTCTCGCTGCAGTTGGCGTGAATTTTTACGTTGTTCAGTGCTTCCTGGATTATCCGCAAAATGTGGTGCCTCTGCCCGGTTGAAAATTTCTCAAGGGGAACATCGGAAGAAACGAAAAATGGGCAGGAAATTCCGCTTTGAGAAGAAAACTGCTCGCACAAATCATTTATCACCGTTTTAAACGGAACGCCTTTTAGGACTGGAAGATTCAAATTCTGAATGACAGAACGCAGTTCAGTCTGATTTTGCTTTTCGAGGCCGATTATTTTTTTTATCTCCGTGCGGATTTTTCCGTCTTTACAGGCAGCTTCAAGTTCTTTTTGTTTTAGCAAAATGGTTTTTATGTTCTGGCTTATTGTGTCGTGCAGCTCCTGGCTGATGCGGCTCCGTTCTTCTTCCTGGGTTTGAATGATTTCCGAAATAAAGTTGCGGTTTTCTTTGAGAAATTTTCTGTTTTTTATGTTGCGTATTAAAATCAGCAGAATTATTATAAAAGATGCAAAGCAGACTGCAATTAAAAATAGAAAAAACGATGTGTAAAGATTAAGGGCAGAAATCAATTCTTCCGTCATGCGTTTCTTCCTCCAAGATTTTTTTCTGCAAAACGGTATATGCCGAAGCCTGCAAAAGTGCAGATAAGCCTGTCCAGCACTGTAAGGGGAATCCGTGGCAATAAGTAGGACAAAAACACGTTGAACTTTAATTTTTGAAATGCGATGGAAAAATTATCAATTGCAGAAAATCTGGAATGTTTTTCAAATAGCGGGCGGATAAATGTGTCGAGAAAGCTTGCGGAAAAACAGCTTAAAAATGATGACGCAAATGCGATTATCAAAAGGTAAAGAACGGTGACTGCGCGGCTAAAGAAAAATTCCTTCTTATTGCGGCTTATTGTCCAGGTTGTAAGAACTATTAAAATTCCGCAGACAGAATACAAAAAATCAAAATAGAAGATTTCTGTTCCGTAAAATGCGCAGCGTAAAACTGTCATCAGAGGATTGGTCAATGCGGCAACGATAATGCCCGGAACAAGTCCTGCGTAAAAAGTGATTGCAACGGTAAAAATTGTGTCAAAAAAAGCGGGAAGTTCAAGCAAGGCGGAAAAAAATGAAGCCGCAATGTTTCCTAGAATAGAAGCGAGAATTAAAGCTGCGGTAAATCCGATTTTTTTCATAGCCGTCCCATTTTTTCCAGGAATTCCAGCTTGTTTTTAACGCCCGCCTTGTCATATAAAATCGTAAGATAATTAACGACTGTCTTTTCTGAAATGCCAAGTGCAGCGGCGACATCGGAGTTTGTATTGTAGAGTGTAAGTGCTTCTGAAATAAGCTTCTCCTTTTTTGTAAAAGTCTGTGTAATGTCGCGGACTTCAAGAAGACCTGTCACGAGTTCCGCCTGAATATATGTTTTTCCAGCTGAGACTGCTTCAAGCGCGGCAAGCAGGACAGTCTCGTCTGCATTTTTAGAAACAAAGCCTTTTGCGCCGACCGCGGTGCTTGTCGCGCGTTCAACAAATCCGCCTGAATCGTGGCTTGAATAGGCGATGCATGGAATGCCAAGAGCGGAAAATGTTTTAATAATTTCAAAACCGCAGTATTCCTCGTGCGCGCTGTTCGTGTATTCCGCTTTAAACGAAATATCAACGATTACAATGCAGCTGGAATCTCCGCTGTTTTTTCGGCTGAACGATTCTGCGATTTTATTACATTCGTCCCATGTTCCGGCCTCGCCCGTAACCTTGAAATTTGAATAAGATTGAATCCAGTTTTTTATTCCGTTTCTCAAAAGCGAGTGGTCGTCGCAAAGAATTACGTTTTTTTGCATGCAGAATATTATACTGCATTTTGCCGAGATTTATAGGGAGTTTAGTCCCGAAATATGCGTAAGAAAGGGCGGAATATAAAAGAGCAGCTGGATTTCAAAAAGAGATAAGGTCTCGGGCTGAATTGCTGAAAAAGACGGAAATGTAATATTTGCATTGAAAATAATTTCGGGTTTTATGATATAATATTTTTTAGGGCAGGAATTTGATATGCTGAACATAATATTCGGAAAAATTGACAATGTGATTTTTAACACGAGTGTTTTCTTTAAGAATTCTTATGAGGAAAGTTGGCTTTTGGAAGAAGAAACTCAGCAGATGATTCTTGATATTGATAAGTCAAAGGTTCTTGGAAACGGTGCGATTGAAAGCCCCGTGATGGGAATAATTCCGCCGACATCACTTTCTGGGGGCGTAAAAACTCTGATTTTGATTTCTCATATTTCAGATAAAATTTTTAACGCTTCAAACTGCGGCAACAACTGCGCCTCATGGCTTTTGAAAATCGGAAAGGAAAAAAATGTTACTGTAAATCTTCGGCATCTGATGGATTTTGGCGACGGCAGTTTTGAGCTCAACGTCGTTAATAAAAATAAAATTGTCCGTTCAATGGATGAACTTTTGGAAATTGCAGGAGATTTGTTATGAAAGGCAAATATTTTATTTCAATTTCCAACAGCAAAGTAAAATACGAGTTTTCAATAAAACGAAACATCACGGTCATTCAGGGAGACAGCGCGACAGGAAAGACAACGCTTGTGGATATGATTCGTGAATTTGAGCAGAACGGATCTGATTCCGGAATTAATCTTTCATCTAAAAAAAAGTGCCGCGTTCTTGAAGGAAACAACTGGCAGGAAAATCTTTCATTGATGAATGACAGCATTGTCTTTATTGATGAGGGAAACAGATTTGTTGAAAGCTCGGATTTTGCAAAAGCCGTAAAAAACAGCGGCAATTATTATGTAATCGTTACGAGGGAAGGCCTTGATAATCTTCCTTATAGTATTGAAGAAATTTATGGAATCCATACATCAGGAAAATATGCGGATTTGAAACAGGTTTATCACGAGTTTTATAGAATCTATGGAAATGAGGTTTATTTATAGAATAAGATTGAATATAGTTCTTCATTCCATATTTCACTCACCAAACTTTTTAATCAGTTCTTCGTGGTTCTTGCAGCCTGTTTTCTGGTAAATTTTGGAAAGGTAATTTTCCAGCGAGCGTTCGACAATATTCAGTTCTTTTGTAATCTGGCTGCGGCTTTTTCGTTCTATCAGTTTTTTGAAAACTGTCTGCTCCTGGCGTGTCAGGCCGTCAAAAACACTTTTATATGTAAAAAGCGGGGCTACAAGAGTCTGCTGTACATAAGTGTCGCCGGCAAGAATTGCTTCAATGGCCGCAAAAAGCTCACTCTCAGGGGCGGATTTTAGAACAAAACCGTCGGCATCGCCTTCTAGCGCAAGAGATACAATTCCCGGTTTTGCGAACATTGAATATACAATGACTTTTACAGAAGGAAGATTGGCCTTTACCTCGCGCAGAATATCAAGTCCGCTTTCGTCGCCAAGGAATAAATCAAGAATCAGAATGTCCGGAAGCCTGGATTCCTTTGCAAGTTCATAAAGTTTTTCAGTGCATTCATCTTTTGAAAAAGCATAGCCACAGCAGGAATATCTGCCGCGCTCGGAAATCAATTCGCGGATTCCCCTGTTTGTGAGTGTATGATCTTCAACTACAAAAAAACTGACTTCATGTCCCATATTCTAATTCATCCTCTTAAAAATACTGATTTGTGTTCCCTCGCCGGGGGCAGAAGAAACTGAAAATTCGGCTCCAATCAGCTGGCATCTTTTTTTCATCCCGATAAGTCCAAATAAAAATGTAAAGACCTTTTTCTTCATTCTCGCTGGAATTTCTAATAAGAATTACCGCTTCGCCGGCATTTGCATGTTTTATTACATTTGTAAGACTTTCCTGCACAATACGGTAAAGGTTCAATATATCATTTTCATTCAAAAAGGAAGTGTCTGTGTCATCGGGCATTGAGATTCTGAATTTTACATCGCAGGTCTGTGCCATAGAAGCGCAGAGGTTTACAAGATTTGCCCTTAAATCCTTTTTTGTAATATCAGCCGGCGAAAGGTTGTAGCTTATAAGGCGCACGTCTGACAAAGATTTTCCCAAAAGCTGAACCGCTTCCGGTATATTTTCCGCACAATTCTTTTTTTCAAGAAGGGTTCTGCAATATCGTAAATCCTGGGCAATTGTATCATGAAGTTCCCGGGCAATTCTGGCACGCTCTTCTTCCTGCCCTTTAATCGTGAACAAAAGATATTCATTGGAGTCTTTCAGACTTTTCTTTGATTTTAAAAATCTGATTAAAAGCAGCACGCTTACAAATAAAACCGCAAAAAACAGAATATCAAAAACAATAAAATAAGTTATGTAGTTGCGAATGATGTCTTCCAGCTCTTCGACAGTCTGAGTTAGGTTCATATTGTTTTTCTCTCTATATATGATGTTCGCAAAGACGATATACTCCGTATCCGGCAAAGGTTGCAATCAGGCGGTCGGCAAATGAAATTGGAATCTGCGCCAGAATGCAGGAGGCAAGCAGACTAAAGCGATGTTGAACAAAAGACTTTGTAAAAGATTTTATCGGATTCATCATGTCTGGCACGTCATAATAAATATAATGGAAATAATCTATAATTCCGCTTGAAATAATGGCGCACAAAGAAGAGAGCAGGGCTATCAAAACCAGGTACAGGGCTGTAATCGCCGCAGAAATCTTAAAGTCATCCTTTCTGCGGGCAAAGAACCAGGTTGAAAAGACAATCAAAATTCCGCAGACAGTATAAGCGAAGATAAAAGGATCAAAGACTCCTTTGTTGCAAATCCATAGAAAAGAATTAATAAGATTGTAGCCGATTGAAACGCAAAGAGCCGGAAGAAGTCCGCAGTAAAATACAACGGCAACAGTAAAAATCGTATCGAAAAAAAGCGGAATCTTCAGCCCATGATAAAAAATTGCCGGAACAATAAAATTCAGGATTTCCGCAATAATACAAATCACAACAGTTCTAAGAGTCTTTGGCATATTGTAGAGTATATCACAAAAATTATTGTTTGTTGATGAAAACATTTTTGCTTTTGCCTGTCCTTTTAGCCGGACCGGAACCGGAGACCGTGCTTGCCTCTCCATCTTGCAAGCAGAATCCGCTGGTCTATGGTTGGAATATAATTTCGGTCTATCCGCTCCTGGACAGTACCTTTTCCGCGGACTTCAACGCAGATTTTATATTCACCATCTTTTGTCACGTATACGATTAGGCATTCCTTGTTTTTTATACGTTCAGAATAACTTGCCACGCAGTTGTGAAGCGCGCTACCGATTTCGCAGAGCTGGTAGGAATCTTTAGGCAGGCGGAATGAATATCCTCTGATTTCATCCTCAAGATTTTTTTCTTCGTCTGTGTATGAAAAAATTATGTTCTTGTTTTCATACCGGTAGGCAAGGCTTGAAAGCGCATTGTGATTAAATTCCGTAAAGCCATCGGTCATAATGTCATTTTTCAGCGTGTCCGGAAGATGCCTGAAATATTTTTCGAACATCTTAAGACTGTCATAAAGATTGACAAAATCATACCGTATATGTTCTGTCCCTCTGAAAATTGTATTCATGGTGGCTTTTTGCCCGCGTTTTTTTATACTGTAACGGCAAAAGAATTCAAGCGATTTGGAATCCACATTGTCTATTATTTCAGATTTTTCTTTGCTTTTTATTACATAGTTATAAAGATTGATGTCGCTGAATCCTGCATCTTTAAGCCGTAAAAATGTGATTAGGACACCCGGCCGTTCTGCAAAAACTTTTCGGAGTGTTTTTGTATTTTTAATTTTGTACTTTTTGCAAAAATGATTGAAGATTTTTGAATCGTTTCTTTTAGCGTGAAAGCGGATTTTTCTTTCCTGAATTTCCTTGTTGTTTAGGATGTCATAAAGCTTGGGGCAGAAGGGCAGCATTGTAAGCGTATAAAATTCATGCAGTTTTATGCGCCTGGTTTTTATTTCCGTGCGAAAAAACTCAAATGAAACGCCGGTAAAAGCTTCTGCAAGCTCAAGAAGTCTTTCGTAGGATTTTTCGATTGCCTCATAAGGCAGAATATCATCAAGCTCAGAACAAAAGTTTTTATTGTCAGCCAAGGAATCTTTTGTAAAATCATCAAAATTGGCGGAGGCGTTTTTCATGTCAAAGACAAGGGATTTTTCCTCAAGGCGCGGAATTTCTGTTTCATAGTGCGGCTGCTCGTTTTTGTCGCGGGAAAATTTTGTAAAGGTGATTTTGAGCAAAAGATTTTCCGTGTCCGTGGTGATTTTTGCCTTGATAAAGTCTTTTTTTATTTTGCGTGAGTCGTAAAAATTTTCACGGTTAAACTTCATCCTGTTCTTATAATTCCGATATATCAGAACCTTAGCCATTTCTTCTGCGGAAAAATCTTCTTTTTCAATGTCTGCGTAAAAAATATCTTCCGCGGAATTTTTAAGATATTGCTCAGCCTTGTAAGGAAACTCTACAAATTCTTCCGAATAGCCCATGCCTGGTTTGCACACAGAAAGGGGAAGCCACTTGTTTTTCTCAAAATCAAAATATTCATCCTGCTTTACGTAATCATTTTTTAATCTTACAGGCAGGATTCTTGATTCTGCTTCAAATGGCACAAAATCGGCGGATGAAAATTTTCTATATAATAAGTCTGTTGTAACCATTGTGCGCTTTACTCCCAATAAGAGCTGACTACAATTTCACCCTTACCCGAAAGTGCGATGACTGTTTTTATAATTTTATCACGGGCCGCATTTACGTCATCCGGTTTGGCAGGACCAAGGAATTCCATGTCTTCTTTAACAAGGTTTGCAGCGCGTTTTGACATATTCCTGAAAATCTTTTCCTGAATGTTCTCCGGCGCATTTTTCAAAGCCATTGCAAGCGTGTCCCGAGCTGTTTCCCGCAGAATCTTTTGGATTGAGCGGTCGTCAAGATTAGAAATCATGTCAAAGGTAAAAAGATTTTTTTCAATGCACATGGCAATAAGCGGATCTTTTTCAAAAAGCTCGTTTGTAGAAACAAGAAGCTCATCCTTCTGGCTGGAATTTAAATTCTCTGAAACAGAAGAGCACAACGTTTTTCCGAAAAATCCGCTGTCCTTTAATACCCTCATCGCCTCCGCGACAATTTCCGGGTCGGTGATTTTTTTGCCGGAAAGATTTTTGTAGGCCTCTCTGACTTTGCTCTGTACCGGTTCCGGGAGATTCAAGAGCGCTTCTTCCGCTTGTTTTTGTCCCATATAAACAAGAAGTTTTGAAAGCGTTCTGACATAGCCACCTGTAACATAATCAGTTAGAATTGCGGCTATTTTTTGATGTGTGTCTTCAAAGTTTTTTAGGATTTGTTCTGTCATGATTGTTTTGCTTTATTCCAAAGGTAATAATCAATTTCGAATATTTTTTCAACATCTTTTTCTAATTTATGTTCTTCATAATATTTATCAGCTGCATCCTGCCATTCTATCGGAGTAAACCACTTGTCGGTTTCTTCATGGAGCGTCTCTTTGTTATTGCTATCATAAATGAGCTTATAATACTGAGGATTTATTAAAAAGCAGACCTTGCTTTCATAGCTAGGTGCTCCTGTCCACCAGTTATAAGTGCCATTTTGAATATTTTTTCTGTTATTCCACAGATTTTTACAAAAATCTTCCCGCTTTACTTTTTTTACAGTACGGATAACATGCCATTCAATACCAAGATTTAAAACGCAATCCTTAAATGATTCATAGGCATCATGTTCAATTGCCTCCATAAGCCACTTCCTGTAAATAATCTTTGCAGAAATATTGAATTCCTTTTCAAAATCTTTGCTATCCATAATTTTCTCCTGAATTAAATTTTATAAACATTTTGTCATGTGATTCCATGACAAAATGCGAACTCTCTCCTTATTTTTTATGCTTGCCGCAGCTCGCTATTTACTTGATGGAAGAGCGCACAAGGCGGAAGCCATTTCCCTTGTTGCAAGAGTTCGATGAGTCAGAAAATTCGCAACAGACCTGCGTGTAGATGTCGCTGCGGAACCAAAGATCTCCTTTGGAATCCGCCTTCTGCCATCGAGATCGGAAGAGCACAC
>OQWM01000288.1_pt1 | contig 30457 bp, 50 predicted proteins | sample 1691531 | NCBI WGS metagenome assembly OQWM01 (sample SAMN03418257, study PRJEB22391) | human gut metagenome | biome: human-gut; feature: organic feature; material: feces | host: Homo sapiens | place: Tanzania | collected 2013-01
GTATCGTCCACCGCGACGGAAGCGGGCTTGTGACGCTTCGCGCGTTTCTCGAGTATCGGCAAGGAACCGATCATTTTCGTGACCTCACGAAAAAGCTCTACGTTATGGAGTTAAGCGCAGTTACCGCAGCCGTAGTTATAGCCGCTGTTGCAGCCTGCAAACTGGTACGGAGCCGGTACCGCGAAAGACGGAACCGGGCGCGGATTGTAATACGCCAGCTGCCCACTTACGTAGGACTTGAGCGTATCGTTCTGCGCCGCCTGAGAAGCCGCCAGTTCAGCAGCGAACAGTCGCTGATTCTGCTCGGCAATCTTCGCGTCCTTCGCAGCCAGCTCCTGCGCGGTCAGACGCTGATCGATGCTGCGGAAACCGCAGTTCATCGCATCAATGATGTCGCGGGTGCTGTTCTGCACGGTGTTGCGGGTGTCGCATGCCTGCGTCGCCATGTCGTAGCGCACCTGGGCGATTGCAGCGCGGTTTTCACAGCAGCACTCCTGTGCCTGCATCGCCATGTTGTTCAGCTGCTGCATAAGCGCAGCCTGCTGATTGCAGCGGGAAAGCTCCGCCTGAGAGAAGCCGGAAGTTACAGCCTGCGTTACACCGGCAAAGCCGTTAAGCATCCCCGTGTTCATCGCATAGAAGCCGTCGCAGACGCCATTGTTCACGCTGTCAATCTTTCTTTCGATGTTCGAGAAGTCAGATGCCAGAACATAGCCGTCAACAACGCCGCCGTTCCCTCCACGATTGCCAAAGCCGTTTCCGTTACCCCAGCCGCAGAAAATCGCGAGGAAAAGGATAATAATCCACCAGCCATTACCGCCGCCCCATCCGTTGCCGCCGTCCGAGTTTGCCGGAACTACGGGCATGTTCATGGGAATACCGTCACCATTCAAACTCATAGTTTTCTCCTTTCGTAGATTTTGAAATTTATCTCAATCGTGCGCACGAATTGAAATCTTAATTATCCAAGAAGCTGTTGAAACTGGCTTGCCGCCTGTTGTAGCTGGTTCAACTGCTGCTGCGAGATTTTCCCAGACTGTACCAGCTTTTCAACCTCCGCCCTCGGGTCTCCCTGAAAACTCTGCTTGAACTGCTGAAACTGCCGCACCATATTTTGAAACTGTCCCATAGACCCGGGCATTTGCCCGCCGCCGAGTGCATTAAACAGTGGATTCATTTTCTGCCTCCTTCACCTTTCTAACGGGCTTGACGCTCAGAGCCGCAACCTTTGCCGCCAGTTCGTCGAAATCCTTGCGGGTCACGTATTCCACCGTAGGCACTGTTTGCGGCATCGTGGGGCTCACTGTAGCTGTAGCGCGCTCTACAAGGTCATACGTTGTCATTGCTGGTTTACCGCTTGCGTCGGCTTTCTTCACATACACAACCGGCGCATTCATGTCCCAGAGCGTGACGGCGTTATTCGGCGCGACGATAAATTCGTTTGCCGCCTTTTCGTTCGGAACCCATATGATGGACTGTCCCCCGCTCGGCTGCTGCGGTTGCGGCTGCGGAGGCGGATACTGCATCGACGGCGCAGGCTGATACTGCTGTCGCATCATTGGTTCCTGCATCATGGGCGGTTGATTGTAAATCGGCTGCTGATACACATAGGGCTGTTGTCCGAACATCATTTATCCTCCTTTTCCCAGTAGAACAGTGGGATTTCGTTCCCGGAATCCCAGCTATCGAAATACTTTCCGTCCTCTACGCACACGACGTGGCTTGATAAGGCGAGTACATACATACCGTGTGGATGGTCTCTTGCGAATTCCTCGACCGTATAGCAGTCCGGGCATGTGTTCGGCACAACGTTCCGGGTGAATCCCTGCTGCCGGAGGTACGCGCCCCAGACACTGTTTGCCGACGGCATGTCGCCCATTTTCAGCCCCTGTAGGCAAAGCCCGACGTATGTTTCATCCCAGCTCTTGCCCGTCGCCTTTGAGATTGCCCGGACGGTACAGTCTCCGACTTGTTTGCCTTCCGGGTTTGGATTGAAATAAGAAAAGCCCATGCCGAACACTCCTTTGATGTGTCCAGTATGGGCTTTTTCGTATTTTCGTGTGCCTCAGTTGTGCATCACTTAGCTATACAGTTTGCTCGACGTGTCTCTCATGCGCTGCATTATCCCAGGGAGGCGTCTTTGCACCGTCGCCCTGCCAAGATACAGTTCCGTCGCGACATCCACCTGTGGGAGCTTATCAACAAAGTAAAGCTGCGCGATACGTTCGTCTTCTCGCCCCAGATTTGCCTGATAGATAACGGATTCCATATCCTTTCGCATGAGACCGCCGAGTTCCGGCGGCAGTTTATACCGCGCCTGCGGTGCCATAGCCCCGCCCCCTTTACTTCATCGCTTTTGCAAGCTTTTTCAAGAGGTCGTCGCCGTACTTATAGGCGGCGAGATAATCAATCGTGCCGTCGGTCAAGCCGGCTTTCTGCCGAATGGTCTTTTTTGCTTCTTCAACCTCGGCGTCGATTTCCACAGTGTCGTACTCGACCCACGGGAGTTTGCCGTGCTTCTGCCACTTGCGGGCGTGGTAGCCTGCTTTCGTGCCGATGTTCTGAACGGCGGTGATCTGTGCGCCGTTGTCCCAGATCGGGGTGCATTCTACTGCCAGCCCATCACCAATGTACATGCCCCAGTGCCCGGGCATCCAGAGACCTTCGCCGGGAATCAGCTTGTCCCAGCCGGTCGTTGACACGTCCTTGCACTTTGCAATCATGCCGTCGGCGGAGACATCCGGCACGCTGTTCGAGGCGTATCTTGCACCTCCGTAGTATGCGTTTTTGTTGCCGTTCCAGCCCCAGAGAATGCCCTTTGTCAGGTTCACGCAGTCAAAGCCATAGACGATCTTCCCGATGAGGCTGCGCAGATATGTGATTCTGCCGCCGGTGTACCAGTCCGGGTACTGTGCTGATTTCTCGTCAATGATCGTTTCGCTCACGGGGGAGCCGAAGCAGCCCCACATGTAGACGGTCTTGTAGTTCTTCGCAACGTCAATGTGCCTGCGCACAAGCTCGGATGCTTTCATCATTTCTGTTCGCCCTCCTGCGGCGTGCCCGCACTGTCTAGCACATCCTGCGTCTTCTGGCTCTGCGTGCCGAAATAAAACGCGATAATGACAGCGTAGATCGTCATAAAGTCCTGCGAGATTTTGCCAACGACTGCCATGTAGGCGAACACGCAGGTCAGAATCATCGTGACCAGGCTCTTGACGCTGAGCAGGTTGCCCAGCCGCTTTTTGATATTATCCATTATGTACCTCCATCGTCATTTGGTTTCGCAAATACTCTCTTGCACAGCAGGAGCAGCAGCTCCCCGCCGAACGCCGCCGCCGCGAAGATCAGCACGTCGGAGAGGTCGGACGGGCGGTCGAGGATGACCGCAACTGTCTTGATGACCACTGCCCACGCGAGCGTAAGCGTCAGGGCGTAAATGCAGTAGTAGACCAGCTCCCGCGCCATGCGCCCCTTTGTCTTCCGCTGCGGCTTTTTCTGCCCGTCCGCCATACTAGCCTCCCAGCCCCGCCAAAGCCAGCGCGTAGCCGACTAAGCCTGCGACCAGCGCCGTGACCACGGCTTTGATCAAGCCCTCCCAGCGGCTCGCCGGGACGCTCTGGAGGCGTTTGACGGTAGCGTCCATGCTGTCAACCTTGCTGCTCATGGTCTTCATCTGCTCTGCCATGACTGCGACGGACGTTGATAAGTCCAGCAAAGCTTTGTTGTCGGATTCCAAATCTCCGATGCGCCGTTCATTTCCCTTCGCAAGCTTTTCAACGGCAGTGATTCTGTGTTCCATTTCTACTTCATTCATGCATGCTCCTTTCCTGCCATTGGCAGTCCGTTATTCCTCAACTTCCCAGTCAGCCGGATATTCCGTCGGGCTGAAATCCGTGCCGCGCTTACTGACGTAATACTTGCCGCCAAACACGCACCACTCGCCGACCTTGTAAATGTCTGTCGCGTTGTTTGGCTTGACCCATGCGCGCGCCGTCTGCCTCGTCGTGCCGTGATACGGGATATTAAACGTCGCCCACGCGGTTTCGCCGGGCGCGATGTCTGGGTGTGTGGCGTTGTCATACGCAGCAAGGACCTTCCACGGATCGCCGTCCAGCAGAAAAACCTCGCCGGTCTTGTGGACGCCCGCCTCCCACTCCGGATAGATCGCCGAACACATAATGATCTCGTCCGCCGATTCTGGCTGCTTGCCCGCCATCAGAAGGCGCACGGCGTTTGCCGTGGAAACGGTCAGATCATACGTCACAGGCTGGATCATAACCGGCTGCGGCGTTGGCAGCGGCGTATTCGTCAGAAGCCAGCTGCCGTCCGTGATCTCCTGCCACAGGTAATCCGTCGGCGAGACCGTGCACAGCGCAAAGCCGTTGTCTGCAAAGATCTGGACCTCGCCCGTGAGCGCCGGGAGGCCCGTCAAATACTCGCCCGTGAAGCGGACCGAGCCGGAGGTGCTGTATACCCGGACGTTTGCGTAGGTTTGATTGTCGTGTGTGATGTACATAGTGCCTCCTTATGCGAGCATATCGTCGGTGACTAGCATGTCACTTGGGAGAATGATTGCGGGGCGGATGCTGTGCGAGCGGGAGCAGATGCCGCCGCTCCAGTTGCCATTGTAGTCCACGCCCAGAGCGTACTTCGAACCGCGGCTGGGATCGCAGCGCGGGGAGCGGAGCCACCAGTAAGTGGCGGAACCACTCAGATATGCAACACGCTTCGTATCGGAGCCGTTCTGTGCCGTTCCGCTGAAGTAGGACAGGCAAGCGCCTTCATTGGTCGGTTCATATCCGTGTACGAGGTTGACCTCGGTGGAGCTGAGCAGGAAAATCTTTGCCTGAAGACCGCTCGCCCCGGAGGTGACGGTCTTACCGTAGCCGGAACCGGCACGGTACGGGAGCTTGACCTGCTTGATTGCGTTCTGGATGTTCGAGTCGAACATCGCAAGGAAGGTGCTGTTGAGGTAAGAATGGATGGTGCTGTTTGCGTAGTCGTTGACATCCGAGCTGTGCCAAGCACGGTTCTCATAGATGTTCTTCAAAAGCAGCCACGTGCCGTTGCAGTTAGCGTCGTAAATCTCCGACGGCAAGCCCTGATGTACCACCAGCCAGTCCCACGGTGTGCCGCTCAGATTCAGTTTGATACTGCGCCCGATTTCCAGATCGGACATTCTCGTTCTGTGTGGCGCAGGTCCGCGCCTTAAAAACATTCCCATGATACACACCTCCTAGAAGCAGAACGCGAAAGCTACGCCATTGGCACTGCTGGCGCTGTAAAGGCTCGCTTTGCCGTGATCGTTCACCCCGCAGAAATTCGCGGAGTCGCTGGCAGTCGGCGAGCGCTCCCACCAGTAAACTACAGAGCCGTTTCGCTTCTTGACCTTGCTGTTGCCCGCCTTGTAGTAGTCATACTGCGCGCCTTCGCCTGCCACCGATGCATAGCGCGAGTCGACGATTTCAACCTCGCTGAGCAAAAACAGCTTGTCTGCCGTGGTGTTGATGGTGGTGCTCTGTCTGCCCGCCGAGGTCAGCTTGTTCACCTCCCGGATGCCGTTTTGTACCTCTGTCGGCATCAGCGCCAGAATAGCTGGCAGGTGCGTCTGCCGCATGTCGCAGCTCGCCCATCCGCCGCTGTTGGTGTTCGATCTGTTCATGTTCTTGGTCTCGCCGTAGCAGTCGTGCAGCTGGAAGGTCAGCGGTGCCGTGCCGCCTGCGGTGTAGGTGTCATGGTTCTTGCCAATGATGTCAATCTGATAGCTTATACCGTTAATCATCATTGTTTTGTGGTTTCCGACAGCCCATGTCTCTGGGACGGCGCCACGTTGACAGGCTGCAATGATTGTCTCCCAGGTATTATCTGCAAAATTTGCCTCATACGGATACTTAATCCCCGTAAACCACCTTGGGCTCCTTCCACTCATCCGAAGACCACCACCTTCACGGGGACATTCACCGTCGGTGCAGCGCCGATGCACTGGGCGGTCAGGCTGTTCGCACCGGTCACGTAGTTGTGAATCAAAGCGAAGCCCTCCAAAAGCGCCGCGTCCGCGTCCGGGTCAGTCCCAGAGAGCGCCACGTCCCACTGCGGGTCGACATCGTAGGACGCTTTCAGCCCCGTGACCGCGATCGTCTGCGCCTGGTACCCGTGCGAGTCTGCAGCCCAGCCAGAGGCAAGAAGCGTGCCGGTGTACTGTTTTATGTTCATAGGCTCATACACTCCTGTAATCAGCTCGCCCGCCGCGTTGTGCGCCGTCTTCCCCTTGAGAAGCGTCTCCGGCGTTACGGTGTCGGCGGTCAGGTCAAGCTTGACTTCGCCGTTAAGGGCGACTTTGTTGACCGCCATGTCAGCCTCCGATCTGGAGCGTCTGCCCTCCTGCGGCGTTGTCGGTGTAGGTGACGGGAATCGCCGCGACAGTCACCTGCGACAGATAGTCATACGTCTCATCCGGCGTCACGACCTGCTCGGCAAAGCTCGGCGTGACGTTCTTGTTCGCCTGCGCCTTTACCGCCTCGCCGCCGTAGCTGCCCACCACGCCGAGAATGGTAATGCCTGTCTTGATATTTCCTGGAATGATCTTTGCTTTTTCTGTCGCCTTGATGCGTGCTTTGCCGGAGCCGTCGTGGAAGCCCATCACGATAGCAGGCTCGTCGTCCTTCTCTGCGATGTCGAGTGTCTTTGCACCGTTGTCCGGCATGGTGCCGGTCAGCTTCGAGCCGCGCGCGTAGAATGTCTTGCCCGCCAGAACCTCCGCAACCGCAGCATCCGCGTCCTGCGAGTTGACGTCAAACTCGTTCGTGCCGGTGATCGGCGCGCCGGACTTGTCGTGCGCGGTGACGCCCTTTTTGAGATCACTCGCGACAATGGTGTCTCCCGACAGGTCGAGCTTGACCTCCGTTCCGACGATCAGTTTGTTTACATACTTGTTTGCCATATGCTCACTCCTAACTGTTCATATACTCGTCGCCCATGATGAGCGTCAGCCCACCTGCGGCGTTGGATACTTCGTACTGTGGAATCTTTGCGACGTTCACGTCGCGGGACAAAAGCCGGTTTCTGGTCGGCAGGACCACCGGCGCGTAGGTCTTCGGCGTAACGTCGTATTCGCCCTCATAGGGCTTGCTGTCTCCCGTGTAAACCACCTTCGCTGGGGCGATCTTCATCTTGATCTCCGGCTGGGAAAGCGTCATTTTAATCATATCCCGCCTCCTTCAGGAAGCTTTTCACGTCCACCTGAACGATTTCCGCCGCCAAATCGTTCCCGTCCGCGTCCGTCAGCGCGCATTGGAGGTTCACAGCCCCCGGGCGCAGGCGCATTGCGTCTGCATACGGGATTTTTACAAGCAGGTGCGTTTCGTCGACTACTGTAGGTTCGTACTGGAAGAAGGAACACCCCTGCCTTACGTAAAACTCAAGCTTCGTCGCTTTCGTCAGGTCTGTTCCCTCAACTTCTACGGATAAAGCATTTGTGATTTTCTGAAACACTTAATCACCCCCCAGCCTCAAAAACATCCAGCTCGTTCTTCGCCTTGATAAATGTCGTCGTGTCGTCGGAGAGAGAGATGGTAGGCAGCAATCTAGTCTCCGTGGAATAATCGTGGTATGCGATCACGTTTTCGTTCGCGACCATTACCATGTCTCCATCTGCCGACGGTATGCCTCCAACCGAGCCAGAAGGCAAGGTGACCGCGTTCCATCCAAGCGCTGGGTCGCTTGTCGTCTTTACAGTTCCGTCTTCCACGTCCGAGAACACCATGAGCCTTTGCGTTGCGAACAATTCGTGCCCCTCAAACGAGTTAATCGAAATTCCAGTTACGGGTTGTGTCGTCCAGTTCTTGAGATCTGAAGAACTGCGAAGCCCGCTCACTCCCGACGATGAGATTCTAGGTGATGCAAAGAACCAGTAGCGGTCAGAAAAATACACAATGTTTGTTGCGTAGAAATCCGTGTACCCGGTTTTCTCTAACGTCCACGTTGTCGGTAAAACCGCAGAATAGACGCGCTCGCCGCTGTTCAATATCCATTTCCCGTTGATGTAGCGGAGTTTTGGACTAGGTGCAACATTAACGCTACTCGGGCTGCTTTGGGTGACCACTTTTACGGCTTCCCATGTTGGCGATGTCGGGTCTTGCGTATAAATTACATGGCTTCCACAGGCGAACGCCCAATACGTGCCGTCTGTTTCAAACTCATGCTGGTCCGGCACGGTATATGCAGAGTTGGTCGGCAAAGAGCTGGGATATTGGCACGTTTGCGCTGTCCACGTTTCCACATCGGCAGAAGACAACACAAAAAACACGTACTTTGAATTGCTTCCACGCACAGAACCGGGATTCAGCTTCCCCATGGCAGCGGTTATGCGTTCATCCGAAGCAGCTAGCTGAATGTAAACCTCGCCGATTTCCTCGCCAGAAAAAGAACCTTCGGCATAACCGGATAGAGTCTGCGTGTAGACCACAGTATAAGGACCCTCGATGGCGTCTGCGCAGGCTACACTGAACGTATAGTACTGGCTGGTGCTGTTATTTGCTTTCTTTCTATATCCACCTGCAATGTACCATTTCCCCTTGAATTTCACGGCTCTGGACATAGACTTGAACGCTGGGGATGTACCAACCGTCGAGATCGACCATGTTACGTCTCCTACTGTGTTTTTGAGGATTTGGCACAGCTGCGGATAGTCGGGAAAGGAAACCTGTGCGCCGTTGCACTTAAGCCATGCGTCGCCTAAACTCATGGCGGGGGAGGTCTTTACCGTCCCGATGGGCTCAATTCTGTCCGGCATATGCCTGAGTGCGTCGTCGACAAACGGATTGGAAATAGGGAGTTTCAGAAACTGCGCCGTAGAATTTTGGAGCATTGTTCGAGTATTGAACGGTGTCCCGGTATCGTCCGGGTCATCCGCTCGTGTCATGTCGTAAGTATCTGTCTGTCCGGCAACGGGCTTGAGCTTTACCCGCCCCGGAAATTTTGGAGTTCGGTCTTTCATATTATCCCCCCATGTCTCCTGCGTATAGTTCCGCGTCGGCATAAATCCAGCCGACCTCCCGGCTCTCCAACACGTCATCTACCGCGATAATCGTCTTTTCAATGTTGTTCGCGCCTTCCCAGTCTAGGTCGTTGATCTTTGCCGGAGGGCGCGGGGCAGAATTGACAACTGCGTCATATACAGCGTTCGCGGATTCGATATAAGCGTCCATAACGGCTTTGTCGAGAACTTCGTCAGAACCGTAATCTTCCCGAACTTCTGCCGGAACGTCGATACAGTGCGTTCTCAGCCTGTCGCGGATGGTGATAAGCGCCGTGCCGACGCGGTTCAGGTCAGACGCTTTGTAAGAGCCTTTCAAGCCAGCTTCAAAGTCTGCCTTTTCCTGTTCCGTGAAGTCGCTCCACAGCTTCTTGTAAAGCTTCTCAGCATAGGAAGCGTCAGCCTGCGTCCGGTCGGTGATTAAGGTTTTCATAATTCTCATGCAGAAGCCCCCGTTCCGACGATTTCGCACTCAGCTGCCGCGATGCCGCTCAGTTTAATGGTCATGCTCGTTATCGTCCCGGTAATGTGGTCATCCCACGGAGTTGTGGTGTCTACATAGTCCCCGGGAAGCTCCTTGTCCATGACGATCTGAACGCTGTGCGTCTGCCGCCGCATATAATAGTCAAAGACGTGCTGCGTCACCGCTGCAACATTCGTCGAGTTGACAAGCGTCGCGTCCTTGACCTCGATGACGTTTGGCTTCGTGGATGCCGTAATGTTCGGGTTCTGTTTTACCGTGACCGCCGTCGTGTGGAAATACTTTTTCCCGCCGACTTCAATCGTATCGCTTCCGCTCCCGGACGTGCTGTACGTGTGCGCGGTAACTCTTACCTCGGTCACGATGGCGGACTGGCTGACTTCTCCGCCGACGTAGAGCCGGTTCATTGGAATCTCCGTCGGTGTTTCCTCCGACAGTCTCCATACCTTTACGTTCCCCGTTCCGCTGGTATCCACAACAGCCCGAAGCGCAAACGCTACCTGCTGCAAGGCTTCCCTTCGCGTGCAATCAGGAATGTACCCTGTTAGTTTCTCGGTCTGTAGTTCATCCGAAAGCTCCAAGACGAAATACCCGCCGAGGATACTTTCTAAAACCGTTTTCGCGTTGGCATTAGAATAAACAACAGCCGGGAATGGGTCTTCGTCCAGAATTCCCAAAGCATCAATACAGGAAACGTTGTATACGTTTTTGCTTACGCGGGTAGATTCGTCGATATAGAATGTACCGATTTTCGTCTTTCCGTTGTACGCATAAACAGGCTGCTTTTCCTGGAAGATAAAATCAATATCTTCCATGCTGTCGAGTGTGAAGTCCAGCGTGTTAATCGCCAACTCGTCAGATATGATGTTCAGCTCTTCGGTCGCCTCAACACTCCGAAGCTCCCGCCGCTCGAACTCTCGGACGATTCCGAAAAGAATCAAGGATATCTTAATTGGTCGGTTCGGAAGGTTCGTTTTGTTGAACTGAATCCTGATTTTGTTGTACAGTTCAACAGTTCTTTCGCAAAAGTAGTTTCCGGAGTTCGGCAAGAACTTCTGCGCGGCAAGCTCCGTGCTCCCGTTGTACCATGAGAGATCGAGGTCACTGCAATAGTCTCCGGTTTCCCCGTCGAACTTGAAGTAGATGCCGAGGGACGTAAACTGCCCGTTAAGCGAAATCTCAATTGTAGGCGGCGTATCGAACGTGCAATCCGCCTTGCTTCTCGGCGTAGACCAGAAGCCAACCGGTTCAGAAGCAGGCTTTACTTTTCGTGTGCCGTTCAGCACCCATTGATTCTGCTCTGTCGTTGCAACCGGGCCTGCGAACGCGCCGAAGGGCAACTGAGCCGGTTTTGAAATGTCCATAGCCGAACTCGCTGTTACACTCGCAGCCGCCGCAGAACCGACCGCAACGTCTTCATACACAACTTTTACACTCATAGCGGCGTCCTCTTCGGCTTCATCGCGACGAAATTAAATATAAGGTTTCCCCATTCGTTCCTCTGCCCGTAAGCGGTCAAAAGCTCATCGTCTCCGTTTGCCACATACGCCTCGAAGGTCAACGTCCCTTGCGCATACGGAACAGTAAGGGAATGGCTGTCGACGGGTGCGGAGATCGCTTCATAGAACCTGTCGTATTCCGCTGGGTCAGTTCCGACCGGGTCAAGCTCCACACTGTAGTTGTAAAACGTGCCGATGATGTCGCGCACCATCGCGCCAGTCATTACGCGCCCGGCATTATCGCCGTCCAGAACCGCAAAAGAGCGTTTCAGACTGGTTACATGCAGGTTCGGATACGCCGTGCCGTCGAGGGTCAAAACACTTGTCATGCCTTCACCCCCGCCAGCCTTACGCCTACACGCTGCGTTTCTTCGTTGTTCGCCTTATAAACAGCCCGCGCAAATTCTCTGCCGTTGAGCTGCAAGATGATCGTCTGCGACCGTCCGCCGGATTCGTTCATAGCCTGTTTGAATGCCTGCACCATTGTCTCAAGCGGCGTTTCGATGTTCGTTCCGCTCTTCTGGTCGCCCAGAACCGCCATAAACTCCCGGTTCGGGGGGATGACTGCGCCTTCTGCCAGCCTCGGAAGCGCAACCTGACTGACAAGCGGAATGCTGATGCCGAAGGACCTTCCGCCGATTATCGGGACCCAATCTGGGACCTCGAAGTGAATGGTGTTCAGAGCGGAGATTAGGAGGTTTATGCCGTTGATGATAAAGTTTATCGCATATTCAACGACGGTAATGATGCCGTTCCAGATGCCCTTAAATATATCCTTTACGCCTTCCCATGCCTTTGTCCAGTCTCCGGTAAATACGCCGCTGACGAACTCGATGATACCGCTTAGCCACTGCTTTATGCTTTTGTATAGACCGGATATAAAGCTTCCGTATGTCTGAAAAATCGCCGCAAGCAGAGGGCTCCTTGATTGCAGCCATGTGATAAACATGTTCCACGCATCTTTGATGGAGCTTACAATCGCGTTCCACGATTGTTTCATCCCTTCCCAGATCTGCTTAATGCCTTCTACGGCAAGCTTCATGTCTCCGGTGAACACGCCTTTGAAGAACTTCCCAAAACCGTCTATAATATTCTTCAAGCCTTGAATCAGTTCTTCTCCATGTCCGGTGAAGGACACAAGCGCAACCAGCGCAGCGAGGAAACCTGCAATCAGAAGTGGAATCCAGCTACCAGTCAGAAGTGAAATGCCGATACCGGCGGCAAGCAGCCCTGCGATGATCGTAAGCGTATTCACCAAATTAAAGCCGTTTTCGATAACATCTTTGATACCGACAACCAGCATGGCAAGACCTCCTACAACAAGTGCAATTCCTGCTGCGATTGGTCCGAAGGCGATTGCAAGTCCAACTGCAAGCGCGGCAAGACCTGCCAGCATCCCGAGAAAGTTTTGTAAATCAATTCCGTTATTCCAAGCATCCAGCCAGAAATATACAAGCGCAAACGCACCGGCAACCGCAAGGGCGATGCCCCAAATCTTGCTCAGGTCGTTCGTGAACAAGCTCGCGATTTTCCACGCAAGAAGCCCGGCGGCGATAGCGCCTACCAAGCCGAGAATGTCGTGGAGCTTGTCCTCTGCCATGTCGAGATTCGAAAAATCCGGCGCGATCTCCGTTGATGCCGCGCCGCCAGCACCACCACCTGCCGCAGAAGCGGAATTATCGGTTAGCTGGTTGATCTCGTCAAAGCTTGCCATGCTCTTGCTTGCGTCCTCCGCTGCAGAGCCGACACCCTCTAAAGCCTTTTGTTCTTCGTTTAGTCCTTGCGCAGCGGATTTCTGCGCGGACCAACTTTTGCCAGAAAGCATGCCGAAGAACTTTGCAATCGCCGTGACTACCTGTGTGAGGATATTCACCAGCTTTACAAAGACCGGTATCACCACTTGCAAAATTGGCTGGGCCAGCGTCAAAAACGCCGCCTTGAGCCGTGCAACCGCCGCCCGCGCTTCCTCGTTCTGCATGATGGTCTTCCCAAGCCATGTTCTAAGACTTTGCAACGCTCGAGTGATCAGAGAGAACACAAGAACGCGCTTAAAAAGCCCGGAAACACGCTTACTGAACGTGTTCATGCTGTCGGAAACCTTCTTCGCGGCGGCTTCCATACGCTCTGTATCGCCGCTTGCACTTGTGATTTGCTCCGTGAGTTCTCCGGCTTTTTGCTTCGCAGCGTCCAACGCGGAAGTCTGCGCAATCACTTTATCCGTGATTTTTGCATATTTCCCGTCCAGACTCTCAACGATCTTGTCTTGCTCTTTTAAGATTGCTTCCTGCTCTTTGATTTGCGCTGCAACTTCCGTCTGCCGTCCGTATGCTGTGATATAAGCCTCCGGAGACGCAGACACCTCACCGGACGTGATCTGCCGAAGCCGCTCGGATTCAGCCCGCAACGATTTCAGCGCATTTTCTGCCTGTTTTGCAGATTCTTTCGCTGCGTCAAGCTGAGATTTCAGCCCACTTTGCTCTCCGGTGCTTTTTTTCAGCTCGGCTTCCATCTTGTCGATTTTCGCCGTCAGCTTATCAAGCTCCTTCTGCGCGTTTTTTGCGTCGACCTCCGCTTGAACAACGATTCTTCCATCTGCCATTTTCTCACCACCTTATTTTGAAATGCCCCATGCGGCGAGAACGTCTTTCTCTGCCTCTGTGTATGTAACTTTCAAATCGATTATATCCCTGTTCTTTCGGTAGAACTCCCGCTCCTGCTTGTCCAGAGGCTTCCCGTGTGCCTTTTTGTCCCGAATGCGAACCACTTGAGCAAACAGGCAGTCTCCAATCTCCTGATAGAAAGACAGGAACGACCACCAGTGCAGATACTCAAGCGCCCGAACCTCGCACCCGGCGATTCTGTTCACGGGGGCAATAATCATGTCGAAGTCCTGCTCCCATGACATCAATACGGGTTCCCGCTTCTTTTCTTTGCGTTCTTCCCCACGGTCTATAAACCGGAAACACTGGTTCAGAGCTTCCTGATAGTCGCTGGCTGGCATTTCCTCGAAGTCGGGGTAGAAGATTCTCAACGATGCCTCCGCCTTGTCCTGCTCGTCCAGCTCGCTATCAACAAGGGCGGTGAGGATATCCAACACCGCCCGATAGTCAGACCGGATTTCGTATTCTGTTCCGTTTACGTTGACCGATGTCGGTAAAGACCAGATTACTTTTTCCATCTTTCCATATATTTCTTGATTCTCGGGTTCGTAGCCTTCTGTTCTCTCGCAAAGGTAGTGTCGATCTGGTCGATGATGCCGAGCATCAGATTGCTCCATACAGGCAAACCGTCAGCCAGTGCGAGGACGTTCATAGAGCCGAAAAGAGGCGTGCAAAGCGGAACCCCGAAAAGGCTGTCAATCGTATCACGCATTTCGTTACTTTCCCGACGCGCAATCTCAAAGATTTCTTTTTTGTTCGCGTTCTTTTCCACTTCTGCCTGATATTTCCGCTGACGATCTTCCAATCCGTTGAACACGTCAAAAATTTTCTCTACAATTTCTGCGTCTGTCGGGTTGAACTCGAGCGTTACTTTGTCGTTGATGTTGATTTTTTCAACGCCAGTTGCAATCTTGATGTCCGCCATCTATCGTCCCTCCTTATGCCGCGTCCGGCGTAAACGTGATTTCTCCGTTGGAACCAACCGCCGCAGTGCCGGTGATTCTCTCGCCGCCCGGCGTTACCGTAAGCGGCATACCTACAAAGCCGCCGCCTTCGCCGCCAAGACCTGTCGCCTCGATTGCAGCGCCCTTGTATCTCTCTGCAAAAACAGCCGTTTTCTTCGTGCCTGCGTAGGCATGCACGATAAGAATATCCTGATTCGCCAGAGCCGCCGCGTTCTGTTCCTTAATGGCAAGGCTCCAGATATGTGTAATCGCAGGATCTCCAGCATCGAGTTCGCACGGTTCAAAGTCCTGCGTGATGATGGGCTTCTTCATCGTGGTTCTGGTCTTGCCGAGAATATCCTTGTCGGACTTCTTCTGCCAGTCGTATTCCATGCTGGAATCCGTGACGCGCGTCCCAAGCGGCGACCACACGGCGGCGGAATCAGTGCCCGTATTCACAAAAAGAATCAAAAGTTCTCTGTCTACAGGCTGCCCAGCAACGGTGTTAAAGGTCATATCTGCCATAGTTAAATCACCTCATATTTCATCTTCATTAAGATTTGATGGTCTTCCGAACCGTCCTTGTATGGGTAAAGTAACGCCGCGCGGCTGGATACATCCATGCGCCGGACGCGGATTCCATCGCCCAAAGACGGATAATTCTGCATCGCCCAGTCTCCGAATCGGTTCAGCACTGCGTCGGCTTTCAGGCGCTTGTCGTTGCTGCTTCCTGGGAAGATGCGGGCGATAATTTTGAACTGGTATTCTGCTTCATGCCCGCCCAAGATGTATTTCTGTGTGATGTATGTGCCTGGAATCACGGACAGAGCCACGCTAGCAGAATCGGCGGCGAGGAACTCATAATTGATAGTTGCAGCTGGGAGATCGTCATCCGAAAACGAGTTTACCCAGACCATCATTTTTCTGGATATGTCCTGTTCTTCCTCGGAAGAAACAAGCTTTTTTTCTTTTTCAGAGCCCATTTTTCACCGCCTTATCTGCAACTCGAATCCATTTGTCAAGGTTCTCAGCCTTTGAAGCCTCGAACCAGTGTGATTGTGCCTGCGCGTGTCCGGTTGTCGTGAACACAAGGTTTTTATCGGTCAACACCTTCGTCCCGCCCTTCGGCGCGTAAGTGCTGCCGGTCTCTGGGTCTATCATGACTTTCCCATAGTACAGGAATCTTGCATACGGTCCCGGATAGATGATCGCATTACCGTCCACCATTGTTCTCTGGTCAAGAGAGCCCGTCAGGAACGGCACATACGGGCTTGTGTCCTTTTCTACCTGTACAGCAACAATGTGTTCGGCTTTTGTACAAGCCCGTGCTATAGCCTCCTGAAGCTCGTCAAAGCCATCGGTTTTCACACTGAATTTCAGCATCACGTGCCTCCAACCTGCCAGTGCTGCATAGAAGGACTGCCGAAGTCCTTCATGTCCACCTTTGTCACTTTGTACACATCGTCGTAAAGCATCTCAATCTGTTCTTCCGTCTTGTCCGGTTCGACTACTTCTCCCTTCACAAAGAAGGTCGTGCCGCCGTTGCCGTCCGTGGATAACGTCCAGATTTTGCTTTTATCAGTTGCGCGCCAGAATTCTTGCGGTCCGACGTAGCGCTTCTCCGCGCCTGTCACGCCATCTACGGCTGGCGAGGAAAACGGAATGTACAGATTCACCGCGTCTGCTCCTTCAAGCCCACTCGCGCGGACGTTGGCAGCTTTCGACGCTTGTAGCATTACGCCGCGAATCACTGTGATATAGCGCTTCTGCGTGTCATTGAAATTCTGGTCTTGCTCCTGCGTGACGTTATAGATGGTTACAGTGTGGGGGGCGTACATGCAAAACACCTGCCTCTGTAGAGAAGCCCGGTATGGGCTAGATATTCACGCGCTACGCTTGCAAGAGCTTTCTTTGCCTCAGAAGACGCTTTCAATGCAGCTACGGAAGAATCACCGCCGCTGCGAAGCGTCCGAGAATAGCCGCCTACAGTCTCGCTCTGCAATTCTCCTTCGTCAGATGCAAGCCCGGCGGACACATTCTTTCTGGCAAGCTCCTGTGCCGTGTCGATCAGCATATACTGGTCGACTAAGGCACAGCAGCACATTTTCACAGCATCCAGCTCTGAAAAATCCTTTGCTCGGTTTTGCGTGTAGTAGTCAAGGAAGGAACTGGCGCGTGCCGCCAATCTGCAAAAGCTGTCAGCGTCTACCGTTCCCTTGTAGATATCGCAGTAGTACTCATAATCGGCGTATATCATTGCGCCAGCTCCTTTCTGTTACGAACCTACCGTCACAGTAGCCGTACCGGTCTTCGTGCTGTCCTGCTTGGATTTCGCGGTAACGGTAATGCTCGCGGACGTCTCGTTGGAAGCGACCGTCAGGATACCGTTTTCCGAAATGGAAGACTTCGCGCCGCTCTGGCTCCACTCGACATCGCCGCTCACGATACCTTCACCAGCAACAGAAGCCGCAAACGCCTTGCTGGCACCCTTGCTCACAGTTGCCGTCGCCGGGGATACGGTAACTGTAGAGACCGTGCCTGCCTTTCCGTAAACGGAGAACGGGAACGGGTTGGCAATGTCAACGTTGTACGCGTTGACCGGGTTTGCGATTTCCCAACCGAGACGCATGACCGCACGGAGAGCGACCATATCGTTCTGCATGAGGTTGTAGGTGATTGCCTTCGTGCTCGGGTCCTGAATGACACCCTCGGTGAAGATCTTAAAGGTCATGTCCTGACGGATGGCGTATACCAGCTGCGTCCAATCGCCGACGATCATCTGTGCCTGTGCCGGGTCAAATGCGCCGTTCATCGGGAAGTACATATCCATACCATCCAAACCATAGCGCGTTGCGCCCTGCATGTCGGACTTGAAGATTGGCTGACCGGTCGTGTCCTTCAGCCCGCGCAGCTTGCCTCGCATCTGGATAGCGGACATAACGCCGTTCGGGTTGAAGCCGTCAAGTTCTACCTTCGCGATAAGACCGCCTTCGCCCATGATGTCGGTAAATACATCAGAGCTTGCCGCAACTCCGTTACCAGCAGCGATAGCGGAAGGAACGACGCCATCGCGCCACGTGGTGGGCTTGTTCGTGCCAAACAGGATGGCAGCGTCAATGACCTTGCCGAAAGCTTCGGTCAGTCTGGGTCTTACCTCGCCCCAGATGTCATAATCTGCGTCATCCAGTGCTGCTTCGGGGATGGGGACGATAACCGCGATTTCCTCGGCATAGATTTTCTTCTTGTCCCACGCCATCTTCGTGGTCTGCTTGAAAGCCTCACCAGCTCCAGTATCGGTTGCTTCGCCATTGACGAAGTACGCAGAGGGCAGCGCGTCTAGGACGTTGATGGTCTGGGTCTTGCTGGACATATTCGCCAGTCTCTTACCCATGCGCAGGACTGCGGATTCCGCGATAGCGCCCTGCATGATCTCGCGGGTTACGGGTTCCGGAATAAGACCGGAAAGTGCATTTCTGTCAATAATATTCGGCATATGATTCTCCTTTCATTATTTCAGCGCGCCCCGAATCAGGGCGTTCATCGTGCTGTTCATGTTTGTTTCTTTGGTTCCACCGCCTGCCGGTGCTGTCCAGTCGAACGTCGCCTTCTTGCGGTTCGCTGTGAGCTCATCAACTGCCTGCTCGAACGTGATCTTGTCGGTGACCATCTTTGCAGCCTTGAATGCGATAAACTCAGCGTCCTCGCCGCTCAAGCCCTTGCTCAGGACGTATTTGTCCCGTTTGAGCTGTTCGGTCTCCGCCTGTAAAGCAGTCAGTGCCGCCTTACTGTCTGCAAGGTCTTTTTCCTGCTTTGCCTGCCGTTCCTGTTCGGTCTGCTGGCTGTCTTTCCATGTCCGGTATGCGGCGATCTCTTCCTCGCTGGGGTATTTCTTCCGTTCTCTGTCAAGCCTCGACTGAATCATCTTGTCAACGTCAGCCTGAGTAAACGTTTTTTCCTGCTCTTGCGCAGTGTTTTCCGTGCCCTGCACGTTGGTTTCTTCTGTCATAAAAATCTCCTTGTTTAACGTCCTGTCGGACAGTGTTGATAAATAAAAAGAGCCAACCGACTACAAGTCGTAGTCAGCTGGCTCCATTCAGCCCTTCCCGGCGAACATTTACGCCGTGGGAATCTATTCAGTTTTCAGCCGTTTTCGCTGAATTGTCTGCACAATGATATTTCCTTCCTTATCCCGTAGGAGTTCTACACGGAAACCAGCCGCAAGCGCCCGCTCAATGGCTGTTTTTAACTTTTCGTCAATCATATCAGTCACCTTCAAGAAGTCTCGCAAGCGTACCGTTCTCATCATCTTCGACGATTTCCCATTTCCCAGGCGGTGTTTTACCATCGAGCGGGGCGGGGGCGGAAGCAGAATAAAGGTAATCCTCTCCCTCGTCATCGATAATGCGTAGCAGATCATATTCAACGCCCGTGCATTCATAGACCTTTCCATTTGTCAGCCCGAGAACCCCTCCGCCAAACGTATGCCCTTTGTATCTCACCTTCATTTCTTCTTCACCCCTTTCAGCTTCTCTTCAAAATGTTCCCCATTACGTTCAAACCAGTGAACATCATACCGGAAATTGTCTGTTTGTATTATACCGCCCATTTTCCGCCATTGCAACGGCTCCCCACCGTATTTCCCGGAAAGGAACTTCGCCGCTCTTAGTTGTTTGCCGGAATCTCCGCCAGCTATTTCACGGATAGAACTTATTTCTGAACCTTTCGGGACAATGCCGTTCACGACATCAGATTTCACATCAAGTGTTTCTTGTAGCCGAATGACTGGTTCTGCCGCTTTCGCCGCGCCCGCCGCAGCCTCGGATTTTGCATCTGTATACAGCACCTTCAATCGTTCCGGTTGTTCTGGCAATCCTGCCGCCTTGCTGAACCTGCTATATTCTGCGTTCAGCCGCCGAAGCTTTATGTTCGCGGCGGTCGCGTCCTCGGAAAGTCCAGCTTCTTTGTATGCGTTTCTAAGCTTTTTCTGCGCGCGGATTTGACGCTCTATGCGGCGCTGCATCTGCGTCGCTTCATAGGCTGTGTACTTCTTTCCGTCAAACTCGCAGCCGAGCCCATCATCAATGTGTGCAAGCTGTTCGTCTGTGTAAGTTCGTTCGGAAACGCCCTGAATAAAAGGGTATTTATGGTGTCGGCAGTTGGCTCCGGTTAGTCCGTCAACATATCCGTATCCAGTCGTTGCAACAAGGTCATCGTAAAGACCCAGCGGGTCAGTCTCTCCGTTTTCACTCTGGTAATAAACCTTGCCTTGCCAGTCCTTGTGGCTTGACCACGGCGAAGCACCCGGCTTGTCACGCGCCCCAGAGTGCGCAGACACTTCAAAGTATCTTGTATCAAGGTACTCTGCGCTTTGGTTCGTGTACTGGTCACAGATCTGATTCACGCCAGTCATAACGGCTCTCCGAACAGCAACGTCGATGTGGTCAACGTGTCCGCTTTCATAGTTCACAACTTTCAGCCCACCTGCAAGCTGCTGCACAGCAGACTTGATCGCCTGATTGTAGCCGATAGCCCCGCTCTGAATCTGCATGACGGCAGAATCCAACGCCCACTGATACGCACGAGCGGGCGGAAGCATCGTCCTGCCTTTGTCCACCAAAAATCCCATAGACTGTGTGATGTTATGAAATTCATCAAGCGTCTGCGCTCTGATTGCTTCGATTGTCGCAGCGTTCACCAGAATATCAGGCTGTGTCAGCCCTGCCATGTCGATAACCGATGTGTAATACTTCTGGTTTCTGGCAATAACGTCACCGAAAAGCTCCTTGAGCTTCTTCTCGCTAATTCCAGAGGTCTTGCGGATTGCCTTTTCAATCTCCTTTGTGTCGATGCCGTGCGAACGAAGCGCTCTGATTGCCTGAACAGTCACTTCGTTCAGCTGATCTTTCAGCGCAAGCCTACTGCATATCTCATCGAGAAGCGTATCTTCCAAGCCGCGGAACAATTCTGCCAGTTCTTCTGGAAGTGCGTCTAAAATGGCAGGTGAGAACGGATACTTTTTCACCGTCCATCACCTCACTCCACCTCGTTCTCCGGCTCTTTAACCATGTCCTGCACCTTCGGCAGCGCCGCCCTTGCGGTCGCCTCGTCCTCATTCATCCAGCGCATGCGGAACTCCCAATCGTTCATAATGCCTGCGCTGAGAAGCTGCATATCGCGGGAGAAATCAGTAGCTTTGTCCTCTATGATGCTGTCATCGAAATCTATAGAGATTTCCACGTCTTCATTCAGCCCGGCGTTCATAGCTGTGTTTCCCAACCGAAGTAGAATACGGCACAGCTCCACAAGCGCCTGCTCCAGCACGATTTCATGTTTCTTAATGGTGCGGAACATGGTGCTGTTTTCGCTGATCACCTGCGTAGCTGTTGCCACGCTGCCGCCGTCGAAACGGTAATAGGTCTCGCCGAAGCCGCACTTGCTGGACAGTACGTTCAGTTGGTCTTGAAGCCCTACATTCAGCTGCTCAGTTCTGAGTGTCGGAGAAATTGTATCTACAACGTTCCCTTGCTGCGTATCCTCCGGAAGCAGATAGAAGCGCCGGTCATTGTCATCAAGCGTCGGTTCATCGTCTTCCCACCTTGTGGCTGGCATTTTTACCATCATCATCATGGGGCCGTTCTCAAACTCGTTGACATAGCAGTCATAGGCACAGTCAACGCCGCGCAGAACATCAATCGCGTTTGCGTACACAGGAATACCGACTGGAAGCAGATAGTCAAGATTGTTTGCGATGTTTGGTCTGTCGATGACGAACTGCCTCTTGTCGCTTCCCGTATGTACCACAGGGGGGATTCGCTCAAAGCCTGGAACATCGGTGAGCAGTGCGTCGGCAAGCGTTTCGTTTTCGTATCGGTAAATGCTGTTCTCAATGACATAAAGACCATTTTCATCTTTCCGGTGAATCTGCAAATACAGATAATTCTTTCCGCCCCGTGTGACTACACTGTCAAAAGCGCACTCCGTAATAAATCCATTCTGCCAAGCGAGCGGGAAAATATGCTCGATCGTCACATAATCCAATGCGATGCCGGAAACATCGCCTGGCACAACCTCCCCGCTTCCGTTGACAGCCTGCCCAACCACACGCGGGATATAAGCCACAGTTCCGAGTGCTGACTTCATTTCCTGCATTTCGTTTGCCTTGACCGTGAAGTTGTTCTCCGTCAGGACGCTATCAACGAACGCCTGTTCTTTCTGCCCCTCAAGTGTGATCTGGACTTTCTCATTCATCAAGAGGTTTGCCCAGTCCTCACAAACCTTTTTCGCCATACCGAGGCTTGCACGGTTGCACTTTGTCCACTTATGCCCGTTATATCGCCGGTATTGATGGAACCCCTTGACTTTGCCGACGTACCACGACTTCCAAAGGGACACGTATGTATAGAATTCCTCTGGGATTGTCGTATACCCGAGTTCCTTTAATTTATCGATAACCGTCATGCAATAACTCCCATTCTACGGCTCACAGGTTCTAAGGCGTACCGCGTCGCATCTATCAAGTGATTGTTTGCGTCCGGGTATCCGCTGATAATATCGCCGTCTTTGTTTCTTTCATATTCATAGCCCACGAACTCATCGTAGGCATGTGGCGTCCGTTTTCTATCAATGACAATCGTTCTTCTCTGCAAGAACTTCATGCCGTATTCGACCGAACCAGGTCCCTTGACAGCCTCATACGCAGGCAATCCCATTGCCCGGAGGTCAGCCACGCTCTTTGGCTCCGCGCTGTCACAGATGACGCGCACATTGCCATATCCGCGCTGTTTAATTATCGTCGCGCTCTGCTCGTTCGAAAGCTTATTCTGGTATATCTCGTCAAGCAGGAAAATTGTTTCCCTTGCCTTGTCGTAATGCAGCCGGATAAATGCAAATGGGTCTGGGAACCATCCGAAATCCACGCCCTGATAGATTTTATCGAATCTGGAAACTTCTTCGTCCGTGATCTCCCGAAGTTCGAGCCTGTCAAACACATTGCCGCCGGTCCCAACCGGGATACCGAGGTATTCATGCTGATACGCCCGCTCGTCAGTGGCTTTCAGGTGTTCAGCCTCGTCAATAAACTGCTGCCCCAGCCACTCTGGCGGTGCTTCAAGATACGTTGACTTGTGGCACAGCCTGTCCGTGCGTTCTTCCAAGCTGTCCTTATTCGCCCAGTTGTCCCGGCTGATCGGCGGGTTATAGCTTTCAAAGTTCCAAAACTTAGAGCCGCCGCGCATAGTAGACTGTAAGATCGTTCGTATTTCAGCGCGTCCGGCGAACTGGTCTTTTTCCTCAAAGTGCGTTACGGCAATGTACCCGAACGGGACTTTGATGGATTTGATCTTCATCGGGTCATCAGCGCCGCGAAACATGATCTTCTGACCTGTAGGTTTATAAATCAGCTCCATTGGAGAAACCTTTGCTTCCCAATACGCCGCCATACCAAGCTCACCGATTGCCCAGATGTACTGCGCATAAACGCTATCGCGTATGGTATTCGCAACCTTTCGCAGCACAAGCGCGTGTGTGTTGGGGTTCCGTACTAACAGGAGCGGCACAATAATGGAAATATACGAAGATTTCAGGGAACCTCGCCCGCCGCTTTCGTCGTAGTGCGTGTGCCCATGCTGAAAAACATCGCGTGCAACTTCGTAAAACGCAGAGCCAATTTTTTCGGAAAGTCGGATTTTAGACATCGATGATCACCTGCACCACATCTTTACCGTCGTTTCCGGTCTTTTCCTGCACCATCGCCCACTTATCGATCAGCGTCCCCATTGCCGTTGTAATCTGGCTCAGGTTTGCAGCTGCGAGTTTATCAGGGTCATTCAGCATCTCAAGCCCTTTCCCGATGAAAGAACATACAAGCTCTTTTCGGGAATCCATGTACGCGAGAATATCTGCTGTGTTTTCCTCTTTTTTTCGTCTGCACATCTCTGCAATATCTGCATTATTGTGCACAATCTTCTTTACGGTGTTCGGGGAGCAGCCGTTAAGCTTCGCCACAGCGTTACAGCTTCCGAGCTGGGCATAGTCGGCAACTATTTTCTTTTTTTGCCGATCTGTCAACCTCGCAGCCATAATCACCACCTCGTTACACTGCCAGCGACGTAAATTCGGGCAGGTAAGCGAACCTCATTATCTGTTCCCCGTTCGCCTTGCAAATTTTGTATATTTCCTTGTAGTGAGTTCCTTTTTGCATTTCTTCTGAAACTGTGTGCAAAATCATATCTTCCAGAAACCCAATTACTGATATCGTTTTGAAAGGGACGCTGTCGCGCTGACCGCCTTGAATCCCGACAAGGTCATTTACCAATTTCGAGTAAATCGTGTATACCTGCTTTCTCATATTTCGGCTGCCTTGTGCTTCTGCATAGTCAACCAGATCGGCAAGCGTGTCCGTCTCTGCTCTCCGCACGAGTTTCCCTTGTTTTCTTGTCATCAACCATTCGGAAGACTTTCTTTCACGGATAAAAGCTTCCATGCGGTTAAACGCTGCGATATATTTTAGTTTCCACTCAAGCGCTTCTTTCCCGGTGAACCCCATTACCAAGAGAGAAAATCCATCGCGGTTCATAAGGTATTCTTTGTATGAGCGCCCGCGTTCCGTGTCATAGTAATTTTTGGCGAACATGCCTTTCACCAGCGGATTTTCGCTGGTGAGATTTTCAATCGCCTGTGTTACGTGTTGGTGCTGTTTGCCAAACCGTTCCGCGATTGTCCGGCTGCTCACAACAGCCTGCTCTTTGCGTTCGAAAATCATCAAGTCTTCATTCATGATAAAATCTCCTTGTATCTTATTCGCAGCTGTGGAGAACGAGCCGCATCTTTTATATTTCTATCTCCCTCGTGCCCCACCGGTTACGTTTCCCGGTGGGGCTAAGAAAAAGGAGGTTCCGCAGTACGCTGCGTAGCCGTAAGAAGGATGAAAGCGCAGAGGATACACCTCTACGCTCTCAACGATACACTATGTTTAAGGCTCTCTTACGCAAACTTTTGAATATAAACCACGTTTTTCTGCCACTAAGTAGATAAACTGCCTATGCCATTCCTGAGCGGTGCGCTCCGAAACATATACCACCATAGCAGCGCCCTGTAAGGTGTGTGTACGCTTCCAGAGAACTAGATCAATAAGCTTCAGCCGTTCCTCCCCATCGGTAAGCTGCTTTGTTTCCTCGACAGCAGCATCTACCGCGTCGATTTCCTCGCGCGTCATAAGCGTACCGCCCTTGTAGCTTCGTACCATCCATTTTGCGTAGCCCCACCACCCATAGCGCGGTTTGCTCACCACATCAGCCTCCTATCTCCCCGAACTCCCGAACCCATTTTCCCCGCGCTCCGTCTCCTCGAGCGAGCTGACCACTTCCAGCTCCGGAAGGATGCAGGGCAGTATAACAAGCTGCGAGATCTTGTCGCCCTTACAGACCTTGTAAGGCTTGCTCCCGTGGTTGTAGATCTTGACCATGATGCTTCCGGTGTATCCGACGTCTATGACCCCTTCGCTTGTGATTCCGTGCTTGACGTTCAGACCGCTTTTGCTCTTGAGAAATCCCACGGTGTTTTTCGGCAGCTGGACATGCACGCCGGTGTCAAACAATTCGCTTTCTCCGGGATAGATGTAAACGTCGTCGTTCGCGGAATACAGGTCTAACCCCGCGTCGTATTCATGCGCCCTTGTGGGCATGATCGCCCACGGTTCCAAAACAATTTTCATTTGTCCCACCAATCCTTAATTGTATCGTTCCGTTCGAAAAACGGCTGGAAGAACGGACCGCAGAGCTTCTTGAGGCTCGAGTCCAGCCGGTGAATTGCATCGTCGGATTCCTTCTTGCCCAGCCATGCCACGCCGTATTCCACGTCCAGCTGCTCCATTTTGTCCAGAAGTTCTTTTGCCTTCGCCGGGCTTTTGAGCATGCCCAGTTCATGCGCCGCCACAAAGAAAAGGTCTGTCACCTTCTGCTTTCCGGCTTCCATACCCGCGGAAAAATAAGCCTTGTTGCTCCTGCGAATACGCTTTGCCAGATCGTTCATTGTACTCATGTTCCCTCCTACGCAATCAGCATAAATTTAAACCAGCCCGGCGCGTCAAGCCCTACTATCCAATCAAACCAGATCTTGTAGCAAAGCATGCTCACGGCAATAACCAACACCGAGGCGAAGAAGATCACAAGGAAATCTTTCACAGTTTAACCCCCCTTATGTACTTATCGAAATACGTTGTTGCTACAGCCATAGCCGCCCACATGTCGGCTGCGAACCCGTAAAAGAAACCTGGTTTCTTCTTTGTGCCCTTGCCGTAGTTCGGCTGACCGGGCGCGTAGCGGTCGACAAGAGCCTGACGGATGTTCACATCCTTCGCCGATGCTCTGCCGCATAAGTAAAGCTTTTCTTCCCGGCGGAAGATCTTCTGTATCTGGTACCCCTTCCGGTAAAGCTCTGCATATTCCCAAAACCGCCCAATCCAGAAGCAGGTGTCAAACACTTCTGCGCCTACTGGCATCCCCATTCCGGCAACCATTTCGATTGCCAGGTGCTGATACTCCCGGCAGAGAACGGGGAATATCTCCCCGTTCGGAACTTTACCAACGTCCAGCACCTTCCGGATTTCCGTCCCGTCGTGCTCTACGAGGACATACCCGGATTCCATATTCCCCGGGTCAATTGCCAGTATCGTTCCCATTTGTACCATCCTTTATCATTTCTTCCAGTTTCCGAATCTCGCGACGCAGTATATCTACATCTTCACTAAGCGACCTTACCTCTCCATGCAGCAGTGTAATTGTTGCGGTTGTCATTTCTGCAAATGTCTTTTCTCTACTTCCCGCAAACTTTGCCATATCTTGGAGAGTCCTAGCTAAAAAGGATCTTGTTTCCGTTCTATTCACGCTTCGCCCTCCTTTTCCAGAACATACGGTTATAGGTGTTGTATCGGTGCTGAATATCCGTGCTCGTAATTTCTGCCCAGTATCTCGCCAGTAAGTCGTATGCGCCGCACGTCTGCATTTCCGGGCAGCCGCACCGATAAACGCAGTTTGGCACCAGAACGTCCGAGATCTCTGGCTGAATCTCATGCAGTGCCGCCTTGAAGTCCTCGGCATATGCCCGCGTCTCCGGGTCTGCCTGATGACATAACCGCTTGCGCATGGTATCAATCAGGGCTTGTACGTTCGCTTCTCCCTCGAAGATCACAGGCGCGTCCTGCGGGAGCTTGTCCCTCGATGTGCCGGTTCGGTCTGTTCTCTGCGTAGAGATAAAGCACTCCCATTTGTGCCTCGACCAGTGCGTCGCAATCCAGCTCTTAATACCTTTCCAGACCCACGATACCGAGATACGCCGAATCGGCGAGTGTTCGGCAATTAAAATCCGGCACTTAAAATCCTCGCTCGGCTCATGTCCCAAAGAGCCTTTGCCGGAGGTGGCACGGCAGGTGTCCACGACCTCCTGCCAATCGCCCTTGATGTTTGTAATGTGTGTGTTCATTCTTCCTCTTTCTCCGGCAGCAGTCTGTCTGTCAATACATGCGCTATCGTGTACATAATTTCATCTCTCTCCAACTGAGGGAACTTATATTCGTTGATGATCTGTTCCACTCTCGCCTTGATGAGCGGTCTTGATGCACGACATTCTTCTTGCATGATGTCATAGGCGATACTGTTTTTACGTTCCAACACATCCGCTCTACGGAATACTGTGTATGTAGATAAATCGTCTATAACTCTATGCACTTTCTCCGGAATTTCTTTTTTGCAGAAATCATCTTCCCCCACATATGTATCCACCATAGCCGCAACTTCTGCGTAAGAAATTCCTGCAATGATGTCGTTGACATTCAGTTCGCGCATATCTTCGCTGATTTTCTGGTACAGCACATCTTTGCAAATTTCTTTGATTTCTTCTTCGCTGAGATAGTCTTCAATTTTAATTTCCATCATTCTTCTCTCCGTTCTCCGTAGCTGCAAAAATCGTCAGGTTTCGGTGCGTCCTCTGGGGTAATCCGAACGACATGAAACATCTTGCAGCCATACCACTCTCCACCGTTGTTGTCCGCAAACCACTTGCAATTTTTGCACAGCACCACCTCCGCAACGTCGGCGGCGGGCATATCCGAGATGGATTGCAAGTTTTTTGCGCTGCACCCGTCCTGCATTAGTTTCATAAGTGCCGCTTCGCGGCTGATGTATTCGTCAAGCATGGTCTGCCTCCAATTTGCCTTTGTGTTTCTTCACGAGCTCCTTCGCTAAGTTCAAGCCGACTGCAGTATAGTCAAATTCGGAGTCCCCGATAGCCGGTTCAACGCATCCTTCCGTCCCGCCATATGTGCCATGATGCTGTGCGAAGTCACTTCCGTCCGGGAAACGCACTGCATAGCCGTCGTGCAGGCGCTCTATCGTGCATTTGATTCCAAGATCGACGCAAAAATGGTACAACGCGCATATTTCAGTGTATTTTACTGGAAAATCTAACGTTCTTTCCTCAGGCGGAAGCACCACCTCCGCAACGTCGGCGGTGGGAATCCTGTCTAGCCCAAACTTCACCAAGTCTACATCTACAGTTACTCGACGTTCGTCCGAGACTGGACTCACCCACGCATATTTATCAAGTTGTACAACCATTCTGTGCGCATCCTCGCGCCTGATAAAATCATTCATCCTTTCCCCTCCTGTTCCATGCGTCAATTGCACTTTTTTGTGTCCGTGCATCCATCCCAGTTTGCGCAAAACAGCCGCGACACTGAGCATAAAAACGTGTTATGACAGTTCCTGCGTTGGCGCATCGTATCGTCCGGACGATGACTTCGCGTTCGCCGCAAAATGGGCACGGTTTCAGTTCAGCCATCGTCCCGCACCTCCACGCCAGCCTCGTCCAGTAGGTCAGAAAGATCGGTGTCCACGCTGCTACCAATAAACTCGCCATTTTCGTCGTAGTGGTTGTACTCCGTGGTTGGCCGGGATTCTATCCCTGCAAACTCTTTTAAAAGTTTCAGATATTCGTCGTTATCGAAGAGCTGAGCCTGATAGAGTTGTTTCAACTGCGCTTTGGTTATGTGCTTAGCCATTACCACTTCACCCATCCTCTCACCAGATATCCAATCCAAAACCCTACAAAAAGAATGTGGAGTATCTGTAACCAATGTACCTCAGCCATCCGCAGTCACCTCATATGTCGCTTCGTTGTCCAACCTTGCACAGAAGCCCTTTCCATCTCCACTCGGTCTGAACGCAACGCAGCGTCCCCCGATGCATCGTTCCATAAAAGCATTTGTGTAAGATTCTCCTGCGGTTGTAAGGGATAGCGTTGTTGCCGTTGATACCATAAATGGGCAATATTTCAGCTCTCTTACGCCCTTGCAATCATCCATCTTCTCTTGCCTCCACATCCAATTCGCAGAACGTGCCTTGCCAATGTGGGCAATCCTTATACGGAACCTCGCACCAGCCGTATCCGTATGGGCAACGATAATCAGCCATCTTTCCTCGCCTCCATCGGGCACCATTTCTTTCTGGTTTTCAGCGCAAGTGGGCTTTCGACGGACATATCGCCAAACCCAATGAACGTCCACGTTGGTGCGTCAGGATGCGTGCAAAAATACTTTTTTCGTCCAAGCCGGCCACGTTGAGTCTGCATTCTTCCACGCTGTATGCAATACTGGCATTCTTTGCATGACGGTAGCATCGTTTTAGCCACTTTTCCTCGCCTCCATACGCTCAAAATAGAACTCTATCGGTTTTTCATTCTCAATCACATTTCCATAGACAACGCCGATCTTGTAGATGTAATTCTCGCGCAGCTTGCGTGGAATCTCGGCAATGTATCGGCGGAACGTCTCAAGGCTATTCGCTCGCTTATAGTGATTGCACATCCTGCAGGATGGCATGAGGTTTGAAATATCATCCGTTCCGGCATCCTCAATGCCCCACGCCCGCAGTGGAAGAAAGTGATCGACCTGCATATCCTTGATGTCGATAGCCCGTCCGCAGTAGGCGCAATGCCCATCATATTTCGCATAAACAGCCTCCCGCATTTTCTTGCTGAAGCTCATGCCTTGCCCTCCCTACGGCTTGACGTCCACGCTGACGGGGAACTCAGTATGGAACTCGATCAAGTAATGGTACGGGTCTGCGTGGGTGCCGGTGATATCCTCAACCACGTAGAGCGTGTAGTCGTTGAGGTAAATGTAATTCTTCTTGTACTCGTTCGCCCCGACCTTGCACGTTACGACCAGCTCCGAAGAGGAGTTGTTGCTGATGGACATATAGCCCTCGGCGTAGAGGATGATTTTGTCAGTTCTCGCGTTGTAGACCGTGATCCGCCGCTCACAGCTGAAATTGTCAGCGGCAACGTTCATGTTGTGGTTTACCTTGTCCGCTTCCCTCGTCATGCATCCTGCGAGACTTGCAATAAGCATGATAGCCGCCAGAAGCAAAGCCATTCGTTTTTTCATTTTTCAATGTCTCCTTCCTTGGTATGTAAGCCTACATACCAATATCCGATATTCCTAAATTGTCCAGTAGCCTGTAAAAGCACGGCTTGCAAAGGTAGCAAAGCAACTTTGCCGGTAGGCTGCTGCTCAGCGAGGTATACAGCGGGCGCATATCTGCCTTCCGATGCCGCTCCCCACACTTGGCGCAGTAATCAATCCACAGGTGCATCCTTCTTATCCTCCATTTCCTCCAATCCCTGAGAGCTGATACACCACGTTTTCAACATCGACCAGTATCTCGCGTGTTGTCCACGTCTTTCCTTTTATGCCGTGGCTCGGCAGCTCGATACGATCACCGAAGTGCATATAGTCCCAGCCAATCCAGAACGCATCCGGAAACAGAGGACCGATGCCTTTCTCG
>OQWM01000290.1_pt1 | contig 30351 bp, 24 predicted proteins | sample 1691531 | NCBI WGS metagenome assembly OQWM01 (sample SAMN03418257, study PRJEB22391) | human gut metagenome | biome: human-gut; feature: organic feature; material: feces | host: Homo sapiens | place: Tanzania | collected 2013-01
ATGGCAGTCATGGAGTTTCAGAATCGCCGCCAATGCAGCTGCACTTGCTGACCTCCTCAAATTCAAGAAGAGCACAAGTTACTGGGACAGATATTGACAACTCGAAATATTCTATATAAGAGCCCGGCTCCATAATCTGGAACCGGGCTCTATATATAAGTGTACTTGATTTTTTAGTAATCGTAACTCTTGGCATCCTTAGGTGAAACCTTGTTCATATTGTCAAGAAGTTCATCATTCGTCTGGTACTGGTCCATAATCTGAATCATGAAGTTCATGGCCTCGGTAGGATTCATCTCAGCAAGGAGTTTACGCAAAATCCATATGCGCTGTGCCTGTTCAGGGCTGTAGAGAAGATCATCTCTACGCGTACTTGAAAGAATGACATTGACAGCAGGGAAAATTCTTCTGTTGGCAAGAGTCCTGTCAAGCTGAAGTTCCATGTTGCCGGTACCCTTGAATTCCTCGAAGATGACGTCGTCCATCTTGGAACCGGTATCAGTCAATGCAGTTGCGAGAATTGTCAATGATCCTCCGTCCTCAATATTGCGGGCCGCTCCAAAGAATCTCTTAGGCTTCTGGAGGGCATTTGCATCCACACCACCGGTGAGAACCTTTCCTGATGCAGGCTGGACAGTGTTGTACGCCCTTGCAAGACGTGTAATGGAGTCAAGCAGAATAACGACATCATGACCGCACTCTACAAGTCTGCGTGCCTTCTCAAGTACCATATTGGCAACCTTTACATGTCTTTCGGCAGGCTCGTCAAAGGTGGAAGCAACCACTTCAGCCTTCACGCTTCTGCTCATGTCGGTAACCTCCTCAGGACGCTCATCTATCAGGAGAACAATTTCATATACCTCAGGATGGTTATCCGCAATAGCATTGGCAATAGACTTCAGCAGGACTGTCTTACCGGTTTTAGGCTGAGCCACGATAAGTCCTCGCTGGCCCTTTCCGATAGGGGTAAACATATCCACAATCCTGCAGGAGAGGTCATGTTCGTGACCGTGTCCGAGAAGATTGAATTTCTCATCCGGGAAAAGCGGAGTAAGGAAATCAAACGGAATACGGTCTCTGATGAACTCAGGAGTACGTCCGTTGATGAAGTCAATCTTGACGAGAGGGAAATACTTGTCTCCCTCCTTTGGAGGACGTATTTCTCCGGTTACTGTATCGCCATTCTTGAGGGCGTTGTTCTTTATCTGGTTCTGTGATACATAGATATCATCAGGAGAGTTCAGATAATTGTAGTCAGATGAACGCAGGAAGCCATATCCGTCAGGCATGATTTCCAATACGCCTGTCGCGCGTACAGTTCCCTCGAACTCGATCTTCGGCTTAGGCGCAGGTCTCTGCTGCTGAGGCTGAGGGTTCTGCGGATTGGCATTGACCTGTGCCTGAGCATTTGCCGGCCTGTTTCCGGCAGCCTGATTATTGCTCTGGGCGTTATTCTGATTGTTGTTCTGCTGACCGCCGTTATTGTTGTTCCCCTGCTTGTTCTTCTTGATTTTCGGAGGAAGAGGAGGCAGGACAATAGTGTGTCTGTCAGCATACTTGATTTCCTCTTTCGGCTGCTGAGGCTGAGGTGCGGACTGCTGCTCAACACTCTGTGGCTGTGACGGCTTCACGACAGGTCTCTGTGCATTAGCTTCCTGCTGCACCTTCACTTTATCCGCCTTAGATGTTTCCGTACCCTTATTTACTTCAGGGACAGTATGTTCTGACTGTTCCGGCTGCTTAGGTTTACGGCCACGTTTCTTAGGTGCAGTCTTGTCCTGCTGTGCAGGAACAGATTTTTCCTTCCGGTCTGAAGTCTGTTTATCTTCTTTGCTGAACAAGTCAGGCTGATTATTTGACTCATCAGATTTAGGAGAGGTCTTCTTGTCATTGACTTTCAACGGCTTCTCAGCTGTCTTTGTGTTTTTGGCCGGTTTTTTCGGCTCTGGGGCATCGTCAGACTGGACCGCATCATTCTTGCGGGGACGTCCCCTCTTTCTTTTCGGCGGTTCAGGATCCGGAATCTTGGAAGCAATCTTGGCTTCTTCATCCAGGATGGACATGCTCAAATCACTGAGGTCCATATCCTTTGCTTTTTTGATGTGGAGTTCTTCACCCAATGACCTGAGTTGTTCTTCTGACATCTTAGTCAACTCTAATAGAGTATGTGTCATATATGTATAAATGTGTTTTTGTACTGTGCGAGTACAGTGATAACTAATCTGGTTTATATCCTACCACCAAATGCCATGATGCAATTGACAAAACTTGTATATGATAGGGTGACTTGAAATAAAACAGGAAACGGATGTTTCCGCTATTGATTATGCAAATATAAACAGAAAAGTTAAAAAAACAATGATTTGATGGCTAGAATCAAGAATTTAACACGTATATTTACATTATAAAACTCATAACTGATTATTTATGGAGTCCACATATAAAATATTGATGATGATTTCAGCAGTTATTCTGATACTGCTGGCAGTCATTTTAGCCACCAACAAACTTCCCAAAACGCCAAGATTCAGAAAAGTCAGAGTGACTCAGGCTCTCTTGATCATTGCATTTTCGTCACTTGGCCTCATGAACATATTATGTTTCATAAAAGGCTATCATCCTGAGATTGAGTCTTTCATAACATTGATAATATCATTCTACCAGGCCTTCTTACTTTCAGCCACAATGACAGTCCTGATTCGTCCGGACTACATCAGATGGAAATATCTGCTCACTAATCTTGCTGTAATCACGTCAATAGTAGCCTTAATGGTCATTTTATACTTTTTCTTTCCAAAGTATTACCAATGGGCATTTTGGGTATTCGCAGCGATATATTTCGAGCAGATGGTAATATATTCGACAACTTTTCTTTTTGCCTATCATGCTACAGTACGTGATGCCGATTCATATTATGCTGACAATAATGATATGAGACTGAGGAGAATACGAATATGTTTCGACCTGCTGCTGGTTGTCGGCATCTCAGCTTTCATAACCATATTCACGGATATCATAGGTTATTTGATATTTGTGCCATGCTATATCGTCTGCTATTCGACCGTAACAGGTCTTTTCGTGCATTATATCAGGAAGACAGCCTATATCCTGCCTGCCATTGAGGAGATAAAGATTACAAAAGAGCAAGAAACCGTGAATCCACCGCAACCGTCGTATTCCCTTCCGTCATCTGGCAGTATTGAGACCCTCCGTCACGAGATTTCAGTTTGGACGGAAAACAAGCTGTATCTCCGCAAGGATATTCCATATAGCACTATCATTCAGGAACTTAAGACAGATATCCCGACTCTGAGATGGTTCATGAAAAAGGAGTTTGGCATGGATTTCAGGTCATGGAGAAACCAATTGAGGCTTAAAGATGCATGCAATATATTGGAGAAACATCCGGAAATGAACATTGACGAGGTCAGAGAGATGGTAGGCTACAATGACACCAGCAATTTTTCCAAAGATTTCAAGAGACTGACCGGTCTGAGAATATCAGAATACAAAAAAGCAGCCGCTGCGGAGTAACGTGACGCTTTCCCCATAACGGCTGCATTAAATCATATGCCTACAAGGCATCAGTATTCTCTCGGGCCGAATATGTCAGAACCGATTCTGACCATTGTGGCGCCACATTCTATCGCAATCTTGTAATCCTCGGACATCCCGATGGAAAGTTCCCTGAATTCCGAAAGTTCCGGATGCAGGGAATTGATTTTATTTTTCAATGCTGCGATACGCATAAAGTCGGCTCTCACTACAGCCTCATCATCCGTATTGGTTGCCATTCCCATCAGACCGCAGAATGAAACGTGCGGATACATTGACACTGAATCCAATATTGACAATATCTCTTCTTCAGAAAGTCCATGTTTCGTCTCCTCTGCTCCGAGATGAAGTTCAAGCAGGACCCGGACCGTCTTCCCGGCAGACGCACACCACTTTTCGATATCTTCCAGCAAATGAAGGGAATCCACTGACTGGACCATATGGGCATATGGAAGGACGAGTTTCAGCTTATTGGTCTGCAGATGTCCAATGAAGTGCCATTCGATATCATTCGGGAGCACCTTGCATTTGGCTGCGAACTCCTGTGGCCTGTTCTCGCCGAACAAACGCTGACCGGCATTGTATGCATCCATAATACATTCGGCAGGATGGAATTTGGAAACTGCCACAAGTCTTACACCCTGTGGCAGTTCGCTATTGATTTCTTTTATCTTTGTTGCTATCGACATGACAACTGATTTTATCGTCTTGCCTTCTTTTCCTGTTCCTTCATCATCTGACGCTGCATCTTCTGGGCTTCTTCCAGACGCTGCTGCCATTTGCTCTTCGGCATTGCCTTTCCTTCTGAAGCTTTGAGTTTTGCAAGCACGTCTTCAGGACGGACAAAGAACTTCTTGATTATCCAGGTCTCAAGCATAGTGATAAGGTTCGAGAGGAGGTAATAATAAGTAAGTCCGGCTGACAGACTGTTACAAATGAAGAACATCATGATAGGCATCATCCATACGCTCATGAAACGCATAGATGCCATATTAGGATCGTTTCCTGACATCTGGCTCTGTGTGGTGATCTTCGAGTAGAAGAACATTGACACTGCCATAAGGAGAGCGAACAGTGAAATATGGTCACCGAGGAGTGGTATCCTGGTACCGAAGTCGAGCAGAGGAATCGTATCGTATGCACTGAGGTCGTCAGCCCAAAGGAATGACTGCTGTCTCAACTCGATGGATGCCGGGAAGAATCGGAACATTGCCCAGAGAATAGGAAGCTGGAGCAACATCGGGAGACATCCTCCCATCGGATTTACACCGGCACGTTTGTACAGCTCCATTGTAGCCTGCTGTTTCTTCAATGCGTCTTCCTGTTTAGGGAATTTGGCATTGATCTTATCCATTTCAGGTTTGAGGGCCTGCATCTTGGCGGATGAAGAATAAGACTTGTATGCGAACGGAAGGACTACTATCTTGATGAACAATGTCATAAGAAGGATGATGATTCCGAAGTTCGAGATGAACTTGTGGAGGAAGTCAAAGAGAGGGATGATTACCCATTTGGTGAACCAACCGACCATCCAGCCTCCCAGAGGAATGATCTTTTCGTATTTCCTGTCGTATGACTTGAGTGTCTTGTAATGGTTAGGACCAAAATAGAACTCATTGCCTATCACGACATTATCAGCGATGCGAAAATCTCCGCGCATCTTTGCGGAACATGTCATCAGGTTATGTGAAGCGTCATCTTCCTGAACGAAATTGATGGCAAGTTCTCCGGACGCGAACTGATTTACCGGTCTCATGATGGCAGAGAAGAACTGCTGCTGGAATGCGAACCACTCCATCCTGTTCTCAATCCTCTTGTCGGCATTTCTGCCACGGCCTATTTCTTCAGGTTTCTTGTCGCCGCCGAAGTAATAGTCGACTTTGGAATACTGGACTTCGTTCTTATAGCCTTTCTCCATGCGAGGGATAGTCACGTCCCAATCGAAATCATAGTATGAGACATTTCTCGGAATCACTCCGCCCATGCCTACGAATGACATCTCGTTGCTGACAACAAATGTTCCTTCCTTCAAAGTATATTTCTGCTGGATGTAGCCACCTTTCGCAAATGGAAGACGCATAACTATAGATGAGTCTGTCTTCTCGGCCAACCGGAAATTGAAATCCTTGGTATTGATGATTTCACCCGCATAGATTTCAACGCCCATTTCACTGTCTCCCGGACGGAAAAGATAGAGATCCGTAGAATCGTAATTCCTGTAATTCTTTACCCTTACAGAATATGGCTGGGCACCTCTGGTCGTGAATTCCACTGCAATCTTGTCATTCTCGAGCTTATAGAAAGAAGCCTCCTCCGAGTGTGATTTTTCGAGAAGTGAATCTTTGTAGATAGGAGCCGGGCTATAATCAACTACAGGCTTGCCCCCGTTTGCCAATGTATCAGCCACCGGCAATCTTCCGGCAATGCTGTCCGCCCTGTATTGGGCCAGACGCTCCGCCCTTGCAATTGAATCAACCTGAGCCTGATACTCGGCCTGCTTTTCATACTCCTTTGACTGATACCATGTGAATCCGAAAAGAATCACACCTATCAGGACAAAGCCGATAATCGTATTTTTGTTCATCTGTCTTTTTCATTAGTTTGCCATACCCTCCGACATTCGGGGGATATGGCAAGTACATAAATGTCGTTATGAGTTATTTGTTTTCTGTTTCTTCAAGTGAATGAATCTGAGACTCGAGGTCCTTGAGTTCTTTCTTCACATCCGCGATTCTGGCCTGCATCTGCTCGATGAGCGGCTGGGAGTTCTTCGACATTGCAAAGAATCCGATGTTGTTCTCATATGTATCGAGATCCTGCTGAAGTTTGTTGTACTTCTGAATCAGGCGGTCCTTCTCGGACTTGCCGGAATTCTGACGTCCGCCACCCTTTCCGGAGCGAGGTACATCATGGAATTTTGCAGACATCGCATCATTGTATGCCTTTGTAATCTTGTCCTTTTCCTTGAAAGGCACGAAACCGATTTCCTGCCATCTTGCAGCAAATTTCTCACGTGCTTCCGCAAGAGAGGTCTCTCCGTCAGGGACAAAGGCATTTATTTCCTCTACAAGAGCCTTCTTCGCCCTGAGGTTTGCTCCATAGTTGTTCTCTGATGTCGCGTGCTTGTCCCTTTCTGTAAAGAACTCGTCGCATGCTGCACGGAATCTCTTCCAAAGCTGCTCTGATTTCTTTCTCGGAACTGCACCGATTTCTTTCCATCTGTTCTGGAGACTGATGAACTGATCTGTAGCCTTCTTCCATTCAGTACTGGTCTTAAGTGCCTCAGCCTCAAGGATAATTGCCATCTTCTTGTCGAGATTCTCGTTCATGTTGTCCTTGAACTGGACATAGAAGTCACGCTTCCTTCCGAAGAATTTGTCGCATGCAGCCCTGAATCTGTCATAAATCTTCTGGTTCTCCTTCTTGGATGCAAAACCTATGGTCTTCCACTCCTTCTGGATTTCCTCGATCTCCTTGGAAAGTGCATTCCACTCGTTGGAAGACTTGATGTCCTCCTTGTCAGCTATAGCCTCTACTTTCTCGCAAAGAGCCGTCTTGGCTACAAGGTTCTCGGCCTGTTTGGTCTTCTGCTCCTCGAAATATGCCTGATATTTCTTGTTGATGACGGCGGTCGCTGCCTTGAACCTGTCCCAGATCTGCTCTCTGAATTCCTTTGCGACAGGGCCGAACTCTTTCCACTGCTCGTGAAGTTTCTGAAGTTCTTTGAAGGCATCCACAACATTTTCATTCTCGGAAAGCTTCTCAGCCGCCTGACAGAATTCCTCCTTAGCCTCAAGATTCTTCTTGAAGTCAAGATCTCTCAAATCTCTGTTTATCTGGACTTTATCATAGAACTGCTCGACATAGAACTGATATGTATCATTCAGATTCCTGAAGTTCTGTGCCGGAACAGGTCCTATGGCGCGCCATCTTGCCTGAAGATCCCTGAAGGCAGGGAATGCGGTACCCAGGTCATCCTGCTTCTCGACAAGCGCCTTGAGTTCATCAATGACAGCCTGTTTCTTGGCAAGGTTGTCCTCTCTTTCCGCCTCTACCTTCTTATTGTATTCTGCACGCTCTTTCTTATATTTCATGTATATGGCCTTGAACCCGTTTTCAAGTGCAGCGAAAGGATTCAATGTCTCTTTTTCATTCTCAGATTCAGCCTCCGGCTTGACATTCTCTTCTGTTGCATCTTCAGAAGCGTTTTCTTCAGAAACTTCCAGACCGGCAGATGCCTTTTCCTTAGAGAGTTTCTTGTAAAAAGCAGCCTTGATTGCCTCTGCTTCCTTAGATTTAGCCATGCGGTCATCACTTCCTGCCAATTTCTCGAAAAGCTGGGAAAGTTCTGCCAAAGTCATGTCAGAATAGTCCGCAACCTGCTCATTTTCAACTTCCTGCTCAGGCGCAACATTCTCGACCTTGTTTTCCGTAGCCTCGGTCATGGCATTTTCAAGTACATCTGGTGTCGTTTCTGCACCAGGTTTCAATTCTTCACTCATAACTGATAAGTGTTACTGTTAAAACAAAAAATATAAGAAGATTCCGGTAGCATTTACTGCACTGGCATCCTCAAAGAACCATTTGAGTTTTTCAAAAAGGTTCGATTGGCAAATATATGAATTTTAATCCATAATTAGCGAACAATCACCCAGAAATCTCATGTCAAGGGCATGCAAAATAATGCTCTTTGTGAGTTAATGACAATGAAAAGTGACAAAGAGAACAGCAGGCAAAGGAAGCCGGCTTATAAAAGGTAAGCCCGGCAATCACTGCCGGGCTTATCTCTGTCATCTGTAGAGTGTTATTTTTCTAAAATAGCCGGTCAAAATACTAAAAAACAAACTTACCGACTAACTTGGTCTAATTATTGCTGGTTATAGCCTTTTGGCTAACGATTTAAAAAAATCTCCTTTAACGTTTTATTAAAACACTGCAAATTTACATCTATTTATTAAATCCGCAAACGTTTTAGATACTTTTTAGTGCAAAATAGCACCTATTTACCATTTTTTTCATCCAAAAGATAAGGCCTGAGTTTTTTAGTCCGCTCCAGAGCCTGCTGCATCTGCCAATCCTGAATCATACGCGGATTGCCGCTCAGAAGGACATCCGGCACTTTCCAGCCATTGAACTCAGCCGGACGGGTATAAACCGGAGGTGATACAAGACCATCCTGAAAACTGTCACTCAAGGCTGAAGTCTCATCAGTAAGAACTCCCGGGATAAGACGGACAATGGAATCCGCAAGAAGTGCCGCAGGAATCTCGCCCCCGCTCACCACATAGTCACCGACCGAGATTTCCCTTGTGATGAGATGTTCCCGGATACGTTCGTCAATGCCTTTGTAATGACCGCAAAGAATCATGATATTCCCCTTGAGCGACAACTCATTGGAAATTCCCTGAGTCAGCTGCTCTCCGTCCGGAGACATATATATTATCTCATCATAGTCCCGCTCCGCCTTCAGTTCATTGATCATATTGAAAACAGGCTCCACCATCATGACCATTCCGGCATCTCCGCCGTAGCAGTAGTCATCCACAGTATTTCTGGAACCGATTCCGTATTTTCTGATATTATGGACATTGATCTCCACAAGTCCCTTCTTTATCGCGCGCCCCACAATCGAGTGTCCCAGAGGACTCTCCAGCAGTTCCGGCACCACAGTAAGAATATCTATTCGCATTGACATTGAATTACATTATTTAAATCATGCAAATTTAATCATTTCTCACGACATTCCTGCTCTGGCATTGACAGAAAGAAGCAGGCGTCACCTGCGCAATTCGGGCGACGCCTGTCTCATATTCAGATTCAATGAATTCAGAGGGAGGTCTAGAATTTGACGGAAGCCTCGGTAGATCCGACCTTTATTACGGCATCAGCAGAGAATACGAATGCCTTGCCGAAAGAAACGTCGCCGAAGTCAGGGTCCTCGGTCGCCTTATAATAGTTGACGGTCTCCCCTATTTTCACGCCAACCCAGAAAGGAGTTCCGTAATCACTTGTAACATTGATATAAAGCGCAGTACCGGCAGGGACGTCGAATCCATCCGAGGTAACCCTCTGGTAATAAGGATTTGTCTGGGAGAAGACACTATACTCATCAGCATCATAAATCGCTGATATATGAGCAGTTGTCTCAGGGTTTGCATCAGCATAGGTTGCTGTCAATGTCACATCGCAGGCAGGCATGACAAATGAGCCGTTGGTATTGTCGAGCGTGCACTGGACATCCCTGCCGTCTGAACCGGTAGCCTTGACTCCAGACAAAGTCTTTCCGGAAGGGACATATACCTGGAAAGTTACAGTCTCACCTTCAGCGTAGTTCTTGCCGCCGTCCAACACGAATGATTTTCCGTCTGCCAGGACTGAATAGCATTTCACGGTTTCAGCTGTAATTTCAAATGGCCCGTCGTTTTCAGGAAGAACAACCTCTGCATAGTATTGGTATCGGTCGAGTCCTCCGCCATAAATCACGAAGTCATAACCCATATCAGAGCCTGAGACATAGGCTTTTGAAGGCTTGAAACCATCCTCGGCATTGGCAAAAAGATAGACAGCCTCACCAGGGATTCCGCTCGAAGTAGGTACACCATAGTAGATGTCATTCGCGTCATATATTTCGGCAGAGGAAATATGGTTTCCGCCTTTGTATGAAACTGCAGGTTTCTTCTTGAAATTCAGCGAAATCTCGACATCGGAAGCCGGCATCGTGAAAAGCACCGCACTGCGCGCAATACATTGGAGTTCAAGCCCGTCAATGTTAGAGTCCACACTATCCAGATAATACCCGTCTATCGTATAGAACTGAGCACCAACCTGCTCTCCATCAATTGATTCATCAGGGAGCACATTCGGCTGCCAGCCTTCAGGAATATCGGTCCTGATATACTCGGTATTGAGCCATTTGATACCGTAACGGGCATGCTGGCTACCCTTCACCCGAAGAGTCACATCTCCGCTAACATTTTGATAATCAGGACGTATAGACACATTATACACCCAGTCGATAGATTCTGTCCTTTCGAAGCTGCAACCATTGACTGCATTCACATCCTGCCATTCGCCTTCGCCAACCTTGAATTCCACCTTTTCTATAGTATATGCATCAGGAGTGCGCAGGTAGCAGTCGAAATATTTGTATTTCTGCTCAGGACTGACACCATACAGGACAATGCCGTCGTTGTTTTCTTCCAGACGCATTGTATATCCGTCAGGAGTAAGCTGCTGCTGGACAGCATAGGCCACTACAACTCCGAAAGACTTGGCAGGAACGGCCACTTTCATTGACAATGACCGGACATATTCTTCCGAAGTTTCAGGGAACCGTGGCATATATACGGTATCACCGACATGAACATTGATATGTTCCATGAGACCGGCATAAAAGCCTGACATAAGAGTCTCACCAGGAGTAAGTTCCAACGTCAGAGAGTCACCTGCCACATAGGACTGTCCGGCTTCTGCACCTTTCACGGAGCCGATGAAATCCGGAGTAAGATTCAATACTTCATTGATCTGAACCTTTTCAGGTTCAACTGTTCCGGGCACGTTACTTTTTTCGCATGCCAGAAGCGAGGCTAGAATAATAATGCCCGCAAGAAATAGATTGCGTTTCATAGTACAAAATTATATCTGTTTATAATACCGCTAAGTTTCCGCCTTAAGCAGTTCGCTCTGTGACAAATATAATCTTATGCGCATTCGGCAGGATTGCAAATCCCGAAAATATAGTTTTCAATATCGTAAAATACTTATACTCAAGATATTACAACTATGCATTTTTATCATGCAGACTGCGATATTCTGATGGAGTCATGCTGAATTTCTTCTGGAATGCCCTCCAGAAAGATGAATATGACCCGAATCCGGAATCGCGCGCGACATCGTCAAGTGACACCGGCTCTCCATTTCCGGACTCGTCTGAAAGAAGTTCCAGAGAGCAATTCAGTCTGATATCCGTAATATAGTTCGACACGGTCGTTCCCGCTCCTTCTCTTACTGCATCAGCCACATATTTTTCATTGGTCCCCATCATCTTTGCCAATGCAGTGCGGTTGAAAGTCGCGTCCCTATACGGTTTTTCCTCCTCCATAAGACAGGCTATCTTCCTGTACAGCTGCATCTCCCTGCTCAGCTCTTCTTCCGGCGTCATCTGAAGCACCTTGGCTGAGGAACCCACATTGCGCAAATTGGAATTGATCTGCTCATACAGAGACTGGTTCTTCCTGCGGAGCCTGTTGTAATAGACAATATAGACAATGACAATGGACAGGAGCAGGGCGCAGCACAGGACTGAGAACAGAAGCACAACTTGCTGGCGTTTCTTCTGGGCTGACATCTTGTCCACCTCATAAATAGTCTGTAGTTCGCTCAGTTCACGCGCAAACCTCGACGAATCCAACGAATCCTTCGCTTCCTCGACCAATGCCTGATTTTCGTAAGCCTCCCGCCATCTTCCCATATCCGCGAGAATCGTTTTTTTCAATGTCAATGCCGCTATATAATAAGGTGCCAGATGAGAGTCTCTAAAAGCATTGACAGACAGGTCCGCATAATCCAAAGCCCTGCCAAAGTCCCCGATCCTGTCATAGTACATAGCAGAAGTCTCATTGAAGATTTCACGGTCCAGTCCGATCTCAGGATACATACAATCAGATGCCGCATCAAGATGTTTGCTGGCCAATGCCAATTCGTTCATTGCAAGATAGTTCCGCACAGCATAGCACTCGATATGCAGTCTCATGCTCATACAATTGATTCCCATCTGGAAATCAGGGTCCTCAGATGCTATGAACTTGTCAAGCCGGTCTGCTGCCGCCTTGCATGTTTTCAATGATTCCGCATATCTTCCTACCGAATACTGCGTGCTCAGGAGTTCCAGTTGGGCCTTGATATAGTCCAGCGGCGGGAAGTCTTTCAATGCAGCATTCATTATTGCAACGCTTTTCTCCAGCGCATCAGTCGCTTCGCCGTATCTTTCAACTGCCTGATAGATAAGCCCTATTGAATAATATGCATATGCCTGTCTGTATTTGTCATTCGCCGCGGTAGCAGATGAGAGCATATCTCTGGCAGTCACAAGCGCCGTCTGGGTATGTCCCTCATCCACATGGCGCTTGATTACGAGATACTCCACATTGGACAGCCGGAGATCTTTCATTGACCCCAAACGTCCCTTTACGAATTCTGCATAGTCACTGAATCTTGACATTGCCCCATAGGCCGAGTAGAATTCCAGCCGCAGCAGCATAATTGTCACTCCGGGTTCCGGGGCCCGGGTTTTTGAAGCGGCCTCTTCAGCCCGGTCCAGATACGTCAATTCGCGATGATTGTCCCTGAAAATGCGGGCCAATTTGAGATAGGTCAATGCTACTTCTTCAGGATTGGAAACGCTGTCAATTGAGGACAAAAGTTCCTTCTCCCTGCTCCACACTTCCGGCCCGAATGCGGAATCCGGCTTTTCCGCCCCCGCATCCACGGCATGCATCATCCCCATTATCAGTACAATGCAAGTGAATATGTATCTTCTGAACCGCATTGTCAATGTTCTTGTCACGGCAAAGATAGCAATTTTCCATGACTAGCATTGACCGGGACTCCGAACTTTGGGAAACTTTAGTTATCTTTGCAGTTTTGAAAAACAGACGATTATGGCAGACAGTAATTTCATAGACTACGTAAAGATATATTGTGCATCAGGACATGGCGGACCGGGTTCAGTGCACCTTCACAGGGCCAAGTATGTGCCGAAAGGCGGGCCTGACGGAGGAGACGGAGGTCGCGGAGGCCACATAATACTTAAGGCAAACCCTCAGTTCTGGACACTTATCCACTTGAAATACAAGAAGTTCATCAAGGCTGAAAATGGAGAGCACGGCGGAGCCGCATTCTGCAAGGGAAAACAGGGAAAAGACATCACTTTGGATGTTCCTGTAGGAACTGTCGTAAAAGACGGAGAGACAGGCGAAGTGCTTTTCGACATGATGGAACCGGGAGAGGAGAAAATCCTCTGCAAAGGCGGCCGCGGCGGACTTGGAAACAACAACTTCAAGTCAGCCACACAGCAGACTCCGAGATATGCCCAGCCTGGAGAAGACGGACAGGAGGGATGGTTCATCCTGGAATTGAAAGTGCTTGCGGATGTGGGACTTGTAGGTTTCCCTAACGCAGGAAAATCCACGCTTCTGGCAGCTATCACTTCAGCCAAACCCAAGATTGCAAACTACGCTTTCACCACGCTCGAACCAAACCTCGGCATTGTCAGGTACAGAGACGACAAATCATTCGTGATGGCTGACATTCCTGGAATCATAGAAGGCGCACACGAAGGAAAAGGCATCGGTCTGAGATTCCTCAGGCACATCGAACGCAACTCCGTGCTGCTCTTCATGGTATCGGCAGAAGAGGAAAACATTCAGAAGGGGTATGAAATCCTGCTGAACGAACTCGAAATGTTCAATCCTGAACTGCTGGACAAGGAACGGGTTCTCGCAGTCACAAAATGCGACCTCATCGACGCGAAAGCCGAGAAGAAAATCAAGAAGACTCTTCCGGCCGACATCCCGACCGTATTCATTTCCTCAGTAAGCGGAGAGAATCTCAACGAGCTCAAAGACGAGCTCTGGAAAGCACTCAATGCGGAAATATAAACAGAGAAGACGTTAACCTATGCACTTTTGGGACATACTTCACAGATGGGACCAGGTCCTGACCTTGTTCGTAAACAGTTTCCACATTCCGGCAACTGACCAGTTCATGATGTTCATGTCGGACAGGGCCGTATGGTTTCCACTGTACCTGCTCATAGCCTTCTTCCTTGTCAAGAGACTGGGCTGGAAAAAGGGACTGATCTCAATCCTGTGCATGGCCCTTACACTTCTTGTCTGTGACCAGACTTCCAATCTGCTGAAGAACTCCGTGGCCAGACTCAGGCCTTGCTACAGCGGACCGATGCTGCTCGGAGGATTGCACGTCCTGGAATATAGGGGCAACTTCTTCGGGTTCTTCTCTGCCCATGCTGCAAATGCATTCGGATTCGCAGTATGCTCTTCAATCCTGTTCAGATACGATACGAAACATACCTACAAAGCATTCATAATCTGGATTTTCACCTGGGCGACGTTGCTCTCGCTGAGCCGCATTTTCGTAGGAAAACACTATATGGGAGACATCATAGTAGGGGCAATGATAGGCAGCGGTTATGGGGCCATGATTGCCATGGCCGCGAGATGGGTGTTCGCCAGATTCATCGACAAAGAAAAAATCCCGTCACCTGAACGGCAACGGGACTCAAGTAACAAATAGCCAGGCCTTACAGCACCTGAACTGTTTTTTCCATTCGCATCGAGTGTGAACCTTTGATCAGAATCGAATAGCCGCTCAACTGGTTTTCAGACAGATAAGCCGCCAGGGCATCAGACGAAGCAAACCAGAATATCCTGTCGTCCCCACTCTTCCCTGCCTGTGCCAATGCCTTTTCGAATTCTTTTCCCACAAGGTAAATCTTGTCAATGCTGCTGTCAGTCAAGAGTTTGAGTATCTTCTCATGTTCCTCGGCAGAACTGTCGCCAAGTTCACCCATATCACCGATCATGACTGCCTTTGCCGGCGCAGACATATTGAAGAAATTCTCCAATGAAGCCGTCATGCTGGAAGGATTGGCATTGTAGGCATCCACAATCAGGACATTGCGTTCCGTCCTTACCATCTGGGAACGGCTGTTTGAAGGTACATAGGAAGCGACCTGTGCCACTGCAGCATCCTCATCAACGCCGAAGAACTTGCCGATGCATATGGCCGCCAACACATTGTCAGCATTGTATGCTCCCACGAGATGAGTCGCAACAACCTTATTGTCAGAGAGTTCTATCCTAAGATAAGGATTCTCCGGAGTGGTTTCCAGAAGATGGCAGCCATCCGTTTCCAGTCCGTAAGGAATGATTGACAAACCGTCACGCGACTCACACATTGACCTCAGGACGTCATCATCGGCATTGACAAAAACAGCCTTTCCGTTGGCATTGACATAATCATACAGCTGCCCCTTTGCACGCTGTACGCCCTCGAAACTGCCGAAACCCTGCAGATGCGCGCGACCGACGTTGGTAATTATGCCGTAGTCAGGTTCGCAAACCTTCACGAGTTTTGCAATGTCATCCGGATGGCTTGCACCCATTTCAATGACAGCAAGCTGCGTCTTTGGAGTTATCTTGAGCACAGACAGGGGCACACCTATATCATTGTTCAGATTGCCCTCAGTCGCTGTGACATTGAAACCGGCAGAAAGGACGGTGCGGATAAGTTCCTTAGTCGTGGTCTTTCCGTTTGTACCGGTTATTCCGATGACTGTCAGATGTTTATCATCCCCGAGGACATGCTCGCGATGCCAACGGGCCAAGTCCTGAAGCGCCACCAAAGTATCATTGACGCTTATCAGCCGGCTGCCGCCGTTTCCATCCGGAAAGTCATTGGCCCTGGCGCAGACAGATGCATCAGCATTGACGACAGCATATGCGGCACCGGCCTCAAGAGCCTTGTCTGCGAACTCGTTGCCGTCGAAATTTTCACCTTTCAATGCGAAGAAAAGCTCACCTCCGCTGATTTTGCGGCTGTCAGTCAGAACTGAGCCGCATTTTCTGAAAATATCGTATAAGTCTTTGATTTCCATTATTGTACTCCTGTACTACCAAATCCACCCTCTCCCCTTTCCGTCTCGTCGAGGACTTCAACTTCTTCCCATTCTACATGCTCGTGCTTCGCCACGACAAGCTGGGCAATACGCTCACCTGGCTCAATCACGAAAGGCGTATCAGACAGATTGACCAGCAATGTCTTAAGTTCTCCGCGATAGTCCGCGTCGATGGTTCCCGGCGAATTCAGGACCGTTATTCCATGTTTCACGGCAAGTCCGCTTCTCGGGCGAGCCTGGCACTCATATCCTTCAGGCAATGCGATGTAAAGGCCTGTCGGGACGAGCACTCTCTGAAGAGGGGCCAATGTTATAGGTTCCTCAATGTTCGCCCTTACATCCATCCCCGCAGAAAGCGGAGTCGCATAAGTCGGACAGGGATTGGAAGATTTATTGATAATCTTGACTTTCATTGTATAAGTAATTATTTTTCAAGTATTTCAGGCTCAGTCTTGTCATGAGGCAGAACCAGGTTAAGGACAACGCCGACGATAGAGGCGAGACCGATTCCGGCCAATGAGAATGAACCGAAGTCAATGACGGCACCACCGATTCCGATAGTAAGAATCAGGGACGAAATGATGAGGTTGCGAGTCGAACCCATATTGATGCGGGACTCTATCATGTTGCTGATGCCGACTGATGCAATAGAACCGAAGAGGAGCAGCATGATACCGCCCAGAACGGCCTGAGGTATTGTCTGAATCACAGCGCCGACCTTTCCGATGAGGGCGAGAACCACTGCTGAAACGCCTGCAATGCGCAAAACCGAAGGATCAGTCACTTTTGTCAATGATACTGCACCGGTCACTTCAGAGTAAGTCGTAATAGGAGCACCGCCGAGGAAAGCCGCCAGACAGCAGGAAAGACCATCTCCCAACAATGTCCTGTGCAGGCCCGGATCTTTCACGAAGTCCTTGCCGGCAATGGAACTGATGGCGTACATGTCACCGACATGTTCAATGATAGGAGCTATCGCCACAGGAGCCATGAACAAGATGGCCTGCCAAGAGAATGACATAGGGGCCAACTTAGGGAAAGCGAACCATGAAGCTTCTGCAACCGGCGTGAAATCCATCGCGTCACGGAAGAAAAGCACAGCCACCACATAACCTGCAAGCGCACCGAATACTACCGGAATCAATTTTACGATTCCTTTGCCCCAGATGGAAGCCACAACCGCAACAGCGAGTGAGACCAATGCCAGTATCCAGTTCGTCTTGGCCATATTCACTCCGGAACCTGCCAATGACAGACCGATAAGGATGATGACCGGGCCGATGACGATAGGCGGGAACAACTTCTTTATAAATCCTATTCCGAAGGCCTTGACCAGAAGGCTCATGAGCATATAGACAACGCCTACAGCCACAAGTCCGCAAAACATTCCCGGAAGCCCGTACAATTCGGTAGCCTTGATGATAGGGGCAATGAATGCAAAGCTGCTTCCCAGATAAATAGGAACTTTTCCGCCTGTTACAGCATGGAAAAGCAAAGTTCCGAGACCAGCTGCAAGAAGTGCTATTGCAGGGTCAAGATGACATAGAATAGGCACAAGAACTGTTGAGCCGAATGCCACGAACATGAACTGCACACCGACAATGGTGCGCTTGAATGGTGATAAAGTGTGTTCCGCCATATGATATATAGGTTATGATTATTTCGGGGCTATCTTATAGAGGACGCCGGCAATTATTGCGAATATCATATTAGGAAGCCAGATTGCAAGCCACGGAGGCATTACGCCCGTATAGACGAACATCTGACTGAAACGCATGAACAGGATATAGGAGAAACTGAGCGCGATGCCGATGGCAAGATTCCATCCGATTCCGCCCCTCTTCTTTCTTGATGACAATGCCACACCCATGATTGTCAGGATGAATGCGGAAAAAGGAAGAGAGAACCTCTGCTGCTTCTCTATCAATGAATATTTCACGTTAGGATCGCCCCTCATCTTCTGGACATCGACAAGTTCATTGAGCTGGTCATACGGAAGATCCTCCACAGTATTTCTCTTTCTGAAGAAGTCATTGATTGTCAAACTGATTACAGTGTCTAGCTGCTCTCCGCACCTGACCTTGTCCTCCAGGCCCTGTTCATTGTATTCACGTATGAAATACTTCTTGAGTTTCCATCCCGAGAAAGTGGTATCCCAGACTGCACGCTCAGCAGAAACCTTTGAAACGAGCTGGTTGTCTTTTATGGACTCCAAGGTGAACTTGTATGCGGTATTGTTATACTTGCTGAACTGCTCGACATAGACAAACTCGCCGGGAGCTATCTGATAATGGATGTTCCTTTCGGACGCCACTGCCTTTTTCTTGGTGTATTTCGCCTCGAATTCATGCCGTTCGGCATTGGACCGGGGTATGACGAACAGGTTCAGGCCCAGTGAGAGCAATGCGATTACGGTGGCGGAGAAGATATACGGCACCATCATCCTGTGGAAACTGATTCCGCAGGACAGGATGGCGATAATCTCTGAATTGGCCGCCAGTCTGGATGTAAAGAAAATTACCGTAATGAACACGAACAGAGGACTGAACATATTCATGAAGTACGGGATGAAATTCACATAGTAATCGAAGATGATCGAATGAAGCGGAGCCTGCTTGGAAACGAAGTCATCGATTTTCTCACTGATATCGAAGATTATGACGATTCCGATTATCAGCAAAAGTGCGATAAAGAAAGTCGCCATGAACTTCTTGATTATATAGACATCCAGTTTTTTGGGAAACATAGTATGCTAAAGTCTTGTCATTATCTTCTTAACAGTCACATCCTTCCAGGCCTTGAAATCACCTGCGATGATATGCTTGCGGGCTTCGGTCACGAGGTCCAGATAGAATGCGAGATTGTGCTCACTTGCAATCATTGCCGCAAACATCTCTCCGGCAACGAAAAGATGTCTCAAATATGCCTTAGTGTATGTCCTGTCGACAAATGAAGCACCGTTTTCATCAATGAGAGAGAAATCGTTCTCCCATTTCTTGTTTCGCATGTTCATGATTCCGTTCCAGGTAAACAACATTCCGTTTCTTCCGTTTCTGGTCGGCATCACGCAGTCGAACATGTCCACACCTCTGGCAATGCCCTCAAGAAGGTTTGCCGGTGTTCCTACTCCCATAAGGTATCTCGGCCTGTCATCAGGCAGAAGCGGACATACGAGTTCGAGCATCTCGTACATCTTCTCAGTAGGCTCACCGACGGCAAGTCCTCCGATGGCATAGCCCTCCCTGTTGAAAGACACCGCATGCTCCACGGCCATCTTTCTCAGTTCCGGATAGACACATCCCTGGATAATCGGGAAAACCGTCTGGCTGTATCCGTATAGAGGCTCAGTCTCATCAAAGCGCTTGAGATATCTTTCCAGCCAGTTCTGCGTCATTTTCAATGACTTTTTGGCATAGTTGTAATCGGCGTCACCCGGGCAGCACTCATCCAGAGCCATCATGATGTCAGCACCGATAATACGCTGTGTATCAACGTTGTTCTCAGGCGTAAAAGTATGTCTGGAGCCGTCAATATGGGATGAGAACGTGCATCCGTCCGGCGTGAGTTTCCTTATTCCGGTCAATGAAAACACCTGGAATCCGCCGCTGTCCGTCAGAATCGGCCTGTCCCAAGATATGAATTTATGGAGTCCACCTGCAGCCTTCAACGTATCAAGTCCCGGACGCAAATAAAGGTGGTATGTATTTCCAAGTATAATCTGAGCTTTTATGTCTTCCTTCAAGTCTCTGTGATATACTCCCTTGACAGAACCGACCGTACCGACCGGCATGAAAATAGGAGTTTCTATCGTTCCATGGTCAGTCGTTATCACTCCACATCTCGCAGACGACTGAGGATCATTCGCTATTTTGACAAATTTCATTACAGAAACAGTTTTTTAGTTTCAACTTTCAAAGATAGCAAAATTACGATAAAAACTTGTATATTTGTATGATTTCGCTTGAAACCACGGACAATCATAAATTAACAAACTAATACGAAATGAAGAATAACGGAATCAGCACAAGGCTGATAATCATGAACTTCCTCCAGTATGCCATCTGGGGAGCCTACCTTACTTCTATGGGAAGCTACCTCGTGAACATCGGCCTCGGAGCGAAAATCGGTATCTTTTACGCAATGCAGGGAATCGTTTCCATATTCATGCCTGCAATAATAGGAATCATCGCTGACAAATACATTCAGGCACAGAAAGTCCTCAGCATTTCCCACGGACTCGCAGGCCTGTTCATGATAGCTGCCGGATTCTACGGAATGACAGCAGGAAGTAACGTATCGTTCGGCATGCTGTTCACACTTTACAGTTTGAGTGTAGCATTCTATATGCCTACAATCGCGCTTTCAAACTCTGTAGCATACTCAGGACTCGAGAAATTCGGCATGGATACCGTCAAGGCATTCCCACCTATCCGTGTATTCGGTACGGTCGGTTTCATCTGCAGCATGCTCTTCGTCAATTTCATGAAAGCGGACGGCGTGCAGTTCCAGCACTCATATAACCAGTTCTTCACTTCAGGTGTCCTCGGACTGGTGCTCTGCCTCTACTCATTGACACTCCCTGCCTGCCCGGTATCAAAGTCAAACGCAAGCACATCATTCGTCGATGTTTTCGGACTCAGAGCCTTCTCTCTATTCAAGAAAAAGGATATGGCCATCTTCTTTGTATTTTCAATGCTGCTGGGCGTATCCCTCCAGATTACCAATGGATTTGCCAATCCTTTCATCACCAGCTTCAAGGAGATTCCTGAATATGCCAACACCTGGGGAGCACAGAATGCCAATGCCCTCATATCACTTTCCCAGCTTTCCGAGACCCTCTGCATCCTTCTGATTCCTTTCGCAATGAAATTCGGAATCAAGAGAGTAATGCTTCTCGCCATGTTCGCATGGGTATTCAGATTCGGACTGTTCGGAGCCGGCAACCCGGGTTCAGGTGTCTGGATGTTCATCCTCTCATGTATCGTATATGGTGTCGCTTTCGACTTCTTCAACATCTCAGGTTCACTCTATGTCAACTTGAAGACTGATGAAAAAATCCGTTCAAGTGCTCAGGGAATGTTCATGCTCATGACCAACGGTGTCGGAGCCACAATCGGAACCCTGAGTGCACAGGCCATCGTAAACCATTTCGTTTACAACTCCGCAAATCCTTCATGGAGTTCAGCATGGTACATATTTGCAGGATATGCACTGGTGGTTGCAGTTCTGTTCATGTTCCTGTTCAAGGATCCAGGCAAAGAAAAGACTGCTTAGGATATCTGATCACATATGACCTTTATGAAACTTGGGCTCTATACGAGTCCAAGTTTTTTCATTAATGCCTCAGGCTTAGGGTCATGACCTCTGAAACTGCGGTACAGTACGGCAGGATCTTCCGTATCACCTTTCGAGAGGATCTCCGCACGGAACGACCCGGCAGTAGCCCTGTCAAAAATACCGTTCTCCTCAAATGCAGCAAACGCGTCAGCCTCAAGCACTTCGGCCCATTTGTAAGAGTAATAGCCGGCTGAGTATCCGCCAGAGAAGATATGGTTGAACGATGTCGAGACAGAAGTCCCCTTAACATAAGGAAGAACTCGATATGGCTCCAGAACCATCTCCTCATATTCCATGACGGTATTCTCCGGCATTGACCTCAACGTGTGCCATGCCATGTCAAGTTCTCCGAAGTCAAGCTGTCTGACCTGATAATATCCTGACAGATAATTCTTTACCGCTGTTATCCTCTGCACGAGTTCCTGCGGGATTACTTCACCGGTCCTGTAATCCCTCGCAAATGAATTCAGAAACTCAGGTTCAAACGCCCAGTTTTCCATTATCTGGGACGGCAATTCCACGAAATCCCGTGCAACATTGGTCCCGCAAAGCGACGGATAACTTCCCTCTGCAAACATTCCATGCAATGAATGACCGAATTCATGCAGAAGTGTCACAAGCTCATCATGAGTGATAAGTGAAGGTGTCCCGGCAGATGGTTTTGTAAAATTAGTCACAATGCTGACAAGCGGCCTCTCCTCGACGCCATTTCTGATGCTCTGACCGCGGAACTCCGTCATCCACGCGCCTCCTCTCTTGGATGCACGTGGAAAGAAGTCCGCATAGAACAGGGCAAGATGCCTCCCGTCACTGTCCTTGACATCGAAGACTTTCACATCCTTATGATACACAGGTATATCGGTCCTTTCCTCAAATGAGATTCCATAGAGCCTGCCGGCCAGACCGAACACGGCGTCAATGCAGTTCTCCAGTCTGAAATATGGTTTAAGCTGCTCATCGTCAAGTTCATACTTTTCCGACTTATATTTCTCCGCCCAGAAACTGAAGTCCCATGGCATAAGCCTGTCCGCAGGAAGTCCGAACTTGGAAGCAGTTTCCTCAAACCCGCGGGACTTCGCATAATCATACAGGACAGAGACTTCTTTTCGGGCAAAAGGAAGCGACGGAACCATCAGTTCTTCCAGAAATGACTGTACCGTATCTGTATTCTTGGCCATATTCTCCTCAAGCACATAGTCTGCCCAGGTCTCATAACCCAGCAGATTGGCCACGCGGAGGCGCAGTTCCGCTATCCTGCGGACAATCTCCGAGTTGCTCCCTACGGCCCTGGTATTATAAGCCATATACATCTGTCTCCTCAACTCGGGATTGGCACAATACTGCATGAAAGGGCCATAGCTTGGACGGTCCAGCGTATATGTCCAACCATCCTGTCCTCTTTCCTCAGCAGTCTTCCTGCCGGCATCTTTCACATACTCAGGCATTCCCGCAAGATTATCCGGATCAATGATATTCAGCTCATATGCATTGGTGGCATCAAGCACATTCTTGCCGAACCGCAGCGTCAACAAAGACAATTCCTCCATGCATTTGCTGTAGTCCTCTTTCTCGGCACCTTTCAGGAATACGCCCTGTCTGGCGAAAGACTTGTACGTATTTTCAAGAAGTCTTTTCTGATCTGGAGCCAAGTCCTGACCCGGATTGTCATAAACGGTTTTCACACGCATGAACAGATCCTCATTGAGGGCCACATACATGGAATAGTCATTCATCATCGGCGAAATCTTCTCTGCAATCTCCTGCAGTTCATCGTCAGAATCCGCCTCCAATATATTGTAGAATATTTCTGATATACGCGAGAGCCTCTTGCCGCTGAATTCCAATGCCTCTATAGTATTATGGAAGTCAGGCGCCTCCGGATTGGAGACAATGCCGTCAATCTCGGCTTTAGCCTCATTGACAGACGTCTCAAAGGCAGGAAGATAGTGCTTGTTTTCAATTTTATCGAACTGAGGTGCACCGTAAGGATACGGAGACTCCACAAGTAAAGGATTATTCATGTCAATTCCAGTTTATCAAAAATGAATACAAAGATAGTCTAAGTACCTGAAGAATGCCAACCGATTTTATGGATATTGCAGACTCTGGTCTCAGTGCGCCTGAAAGAGATATCGTAACACGTACATTGTTCATGAGTACGTGTACGTATTACTGATGTGAGATAACCTGGCGTATAGCCCATCATATACAACTCTCCCCTGTCGATGGCCAGAACATTATTGGCCAACAGGTCTGACAGGATACGATAGTTCTTTTCCAATATCGTATGTGTCCTCAGTTTCATGTTCCTGACTTCCTGATGCTCTCTGTTGTGATACTTGTTCCTGCAGGTATCACAACAGAACTTCTTGTTCGGCGGACCGTAGAACACCACCCCGCATTCGAGACAGGTTTCAGTCTTCGCGGCTTCACCTATGATACTATATTTTCCCATAACTTCTTTTTCATTGATTTGCGCGCAAATGCAGGAACCGGTTCCGGAGGCCGAATATGGGAAACATTTCTGGCATTTAAGCATGAAAGTGGCTCAAGACGGCATAATAACGCGAAATTTTTATGTTTCTTAAACAAATCATCGTTTTTCTTAAATAAATCAATGCCAGACCGCTCTTGACCTGAAATGACAGAAAGCAGGGAGAAAAAGTTTAAGAAAAAACATTTTGGAGTTGCTTTTCGCGCAAAAAGTTTAAAAATCATAAAAACAACCGCGATGTTTTTTAAGTTTCCTTTTCCACGACATTTTTCCGCCTTTACTTTGCCGCTGTTCAAAACGAAGCGCGCAATCGCAAGAACGCTAAAACTAAATGAATTATGGAACAGATCAACAAAATCGAATTACGTGGAAACGTCGGGAATGTCCGGCTAAGACACGTCGGAGACAATGATGTAGTCAACTTTTCCCTTGCCACCAATTATGTATTCAAGGGAAAAGACGGGAATCCCAATATAGAAACCACTTGGCACAACATTACAGCCTGGGGCGGAAAGGGAATGCCGGATTTCAGCAAGATAACAAAGGGCTCCTTCGTTCAGGTGTCAGGAAGACTGAGGACCCAGGAGTTTGACGGCGCTGACGGAAACAAGAAAACCATATGGGAAGTCCTGGCAAACAGGATTGCCATCATTGACACAGACGAGCCGGCCCAGCCGACAATGGGAAAATAACATTTGACATGAAAAAACTGACCTTGTTTGTAACTCTGGCCATACTGACGGCAGGCTGCAGCATGCACCGTAAAATCAGCAGCCTTAGAGAGAGTTCCATATCTGCAGACATATCTTTGCCATCGGACCAGTTCATCCCTTCGATGAGTAAAGGGCTTGAGTCTGAAAAAGATACGATCGAGCCAGAACACCCGGTAGAAGTTCTCATAATGAATGCAGTGAAAGACGAGAATGGAGAGATGGTGGCTACTGATGTCATCAGGGCGGCCAAAGTTACAGCCAGGTTCAGGAATGTTGCCGAAAGACACGGAAAAGTCGATCTGAGATTTCAGGTGACCGTTCCGGAAAGTCTCCAGGACGGGAAGTGGCAGTTGAGGCTCTATCCAGACATGTTCATCATGTCCGACAGCACCAGACTTGAACCTGTCATAATAACCGGAGCCATGTATAGAAAACGGCAGCTGCGTGGTTATGAGCAGTATCAGAAGTTCCTGAACTCCATCATATCAGACAACGGACAGTTCCTGAACATGCATCTGCTGGAGGTATTCCTGAAAAGGAACATCCCTCAGATATACAGATTCCGGAATGACTCTTCAATTGTTTCCGACGAGGTATTTGCCTCAGTCTATGGGGTAACGGAACAGGCTGCGGTCGAGCATTATACGAACAGGTTTCTCTATAATCTCAATGAACGCAGGAAAGCCAGGACGGGCAAGATGTACCGCAAATACATCAAGGCTCCTATCGTCAAGGAAGGCATCAGGCTAGACACGGTCATCGTATCTCCGGACGGAGATTTCATATATGACTATGTCCAGACAATCAATACCTGTCCGGGACTGAAGAAGGCCGACATAAAGCTCTCCGGGACCATCTACGAAGCGGAAAATCCCATTTTCAAGATACCGCGAAGCAAGCCTCTGACGTTCTATATCAGCTCGTTGAGTTCGTTTGCAGACAACAGCGAGAAGTATATGACCAAGGTAATCTCCAGAAGGGCGGAAGCAAATACCGTATGCTATGTGGATTTCCGGTCGGGACAAACTGACATTGACATGAATCTGGGCAATAACGGAAACGAGATCAGCAGAATCAAGAAGAATCTCGCGGACCTCGCCGGTGACCAGGTCTTCGACATTGACTCCATCATTGTAACTGCATCCTGCTCCCCGGAGGGAACTGTTTCCTTCAATTCCAGGCTGTCCAAAATGAGGGCCGCTTCGATTTCAGACTATTTCCGAAGCTATCTGAAGCATTGTCAGGACTCCATCAGGAATGAACGTGGCATCATGATGAGCCTGGATTCGGACAGCCATACGGAAAAGAATGTGAAGCGAGCAGGTGACGACGTGAAATTCATCTCCAGAAGCGCAGGTGAGAACTGGGCCATGCTTGATGCCCTTGTCAGGAAGGATTCCTTGCTGAACATGACAGAGAAGGATGCCTATTTCACCATAAGGAAAGAGTCTGACGAAGACAGGAGGGAAAAGGCACTTTCTGAAAAGAGTTTCTACAGACATCTCAGGGAGAAAGTTTACCCGAAACTCAGAACAGTTCAGTTCAGTTTCTTCCTCCACAGGAAGGGAATGGTACTGGACACCGTGAAGACCACTGTCCTGGACACGGCATATATGAGAGGAGTGCAGGCAATAATAGACAGGGACTACAAGACGGCCATATCCATCCTCAGACCTTATCAGGATTACAACTTGGCTGTAGTCTATTGTGCCATGGATTACAATGCCAGCGCGAAAGAGATTCTGGAGCGTCTGAAGAAAACAGACCAGGTCCTGTATATGTTGGCGATACTGCACAGCCGGTCAGGTGACTACAGGAAAGCCGCCGAACTATATGAAGAGGCTTGCAGCATGAATCCTTCTCTGGTACACAGAGGCAACCTGGATCCGGAAATATCAGAACTCATAAAGCGTTTCCGACTGAACGAGGAAACAGAATGAAAACCAATTCGAGTTTCGCAAATGCAGAACTCGGGAAATCAATCTAAAACAACCTTTTAAACATTTATAAAAATCATGAAAACACCTAAAAAATTTCTCATGGTTGCATCAGCAGCCATTCTCGCAGGAGCAGTTTCCTGCAACAAGACAGATTCTCCTGCACAGACTGAAGGAACGCCGGCGGAATTGACCCTGAACATTTCAAACGGGGCATTCACTAAAGCCGCCATCAATGAGGAAAATGAAAACAAGGTCAACAATGTCCAGATTTTCGTTTTCAGAAAGGACGGAGAGCTTGACGCTTATGCAACATCAACACAGAAGAATGACATCAAGATAAGCTGTACGACCGGCCCGAAGGACGTTTATGCCCTGGTCAACGCGCCTGACGGCTCAAAGATTTCAAAGAAGTCTGAACTCGAGGCAACCACATCCAAACTCTCGGACAACTCGCTCACCAATTTCGTCATGATCGGAAGCAAAGCTGTAGATATGACACCGGCCGTGAACGAGACAATCGAGGTGAGCAGAATCGCAGCCAGACTGACCGTCAGCAAAATCACTGCAGCTTTCACTTCACAGGCCTACAAGCAGATGGAATTCAAGGTAAACAAGATTTATGTTGTCAATGCCGCTGGTGACGTAAACTACAAGCTAGAGAAGAAAGCGCCGGCCACATGGTTCAACAAGATGGCCTACACTACATCAGATGTAGATGAGCTGCTGTATGCAAACGCTTCGGACACCAAGATTACAGAGGAGACTCCGTTTGACACACCTGTAAGTTTCTATACCTATCCGAACAGCACACAGACGGATTCCCAGGCAGAAGCATTCAGCGCAAGATTCACCAGAGTCGTTGTAGAGACCACGCTTGGAGGAAAGACATACTATTATCCTGTCTCCATTGAAAACATCGAGTCAAACAAATACTACAACATCAAGAACCTGACCATCACACGTCCGGGCTCACTTTCACCTGACACACCTGTTTCAAGCCTTGAATGTACAGTCAACATCGAGGTAAAAGAATGGGGACAGGGTATGGAAACAGACTTCACAATATAGAATCCAACACTTGAAATCATGACATTACGGACACTGCTCCTTACAGCCGCGACAGCTTTGGCATGTTCCTGCTCCATCAAGGAAACCAGGACAGACTGCCCATGCAGGCTGACAGTTGATCTTTCGGATGCATCGGAAGAGAACGGCAATATAATCGTATCTGTCCGCGGCAATTCAGAATTATTGATGTGCGAGGAAGTGAAGGCATCAGACAGGATAAAACATTATGATGTCCCCAAGTCGCGGATAATGATTTCTTGCCTGCAAGGTATCAGAGACTGCAAGAGCGATGGCCGTAATGTCTATATTCCATCGGGAAAGGACATTGACAGGATTCACACCGGCATTGACAGTACGGATTGCCGTCACGAATCGGCATATAGCTTCGCGCGATTCAGGAAAAACTGGGCAACATTGGAAATAGAATGTCAGGCTGCGGATTCCGGGACCTATCCCTATGACATTTCAGTGGAAGGGAACGTGAACGGCTTTGACATCTTCACATTGGCCCCGTCGGAAGGCACATTCAGATGTTCGGCGTATCCGGCGTCCAGACAGGCTGACAATATGGGCAAAGCCACATTCCAGCTGAACCTGCCGAGGCAATTCCGGGAAGGGAAAGGACTGAAATTGAAACTGATGAAAAAGACAGACCATATTCCTGAAAAAGAATACGATCTGTCTGGAATTCTGACCGGTAAAAGATTCGACTGGTCTGCCGCAAATCTTGATGACATCAGCATAGCCCTCGACTATTCCGGCAATATCATATCTGTCAGCATCATTGACTGGCAGACGGGAATGGAATCCGAAATCGTCATTTAGACGAAATTGACTTCCGTTATTTCCTGCTGTGGAGGCCGCACTCACGATGGTCCGGGTCCTCCCACCACCAGCGTCCGGCACGGATATCCTCTCCTGGTCTGACTGCTCTGGTACAAGGCTGGCAACCGATGCTCGGGAAGCCCTGCTTGTGCAGTTTGTTGAACGGGACACCGTTCTTGGCCACATAATCCTTGACCTGCTGTTCTGTCCAGAGAATCAGAGGATTAAGTTTAATGACATTGTCCGCCGTGTCATATTCGACCATCTGCATATCGGCGCGGGTAACTGACTGCTCACGACGGAGACCGCTGATCCATACCTCGACACCCTCAAGGGCACGTTTCAAAGGCTCGACCTTACGGACATTGCAGCACAAATGGCGGAACTCGACACTGTCATAGAACAGATTTATGCCATGTTCGCGGACCATTTCCTGAACTTTTCTGAAATCCGGGAAATAGACCTCGATCCTGATTCCGTACTGCATATTGGTACGGTCAATAAGTTCGTAAGTCTCAGGGAATTGACGTCCTGTATCAAGAGTGAAGATACGGGCATCTTTCCTGATTTTGACCATCATGTCGGTCAAGGTCTGGTCTTCATAACTGAGGCTGGACGAAAGGGCCGAGCTGGTCGGAAATTCATTTAGGAAATACTCCAGAGCCTTCTCGGGAGCCCCCTCCATGAATTCAGCATTTAGACGCGCGGCAAACTGCTTACGCTCCTCTACTGACATTGACCTGAAATCAACTGCCATTGCAAGTTCCTCCTAATACTCTTCAGGGACAATCATTCCTGCGCCTACGGTATCATTGGTACCCTCTTCGATGAAGATGAGGCTGCCCATCGTCCTGTTATCCTTGTAGTAATCGAAGATAAGAGGATCTGCCGTCTTGATTCTCACGCGGGCGATATCATTCATTATGAGCTTGTCAGCGCCGTAAATCTTCTCTCTGGTATTGATATCTATCTTGTACTCAATCTCTTTCACGATACCGAGAGTCTGCTGGGTAGCATGACGGATAACGTATTTCTTGCCCTGGACAAGCGGAGAATTCCTGAACCAGCAGACATTGAGGTTAACCTCCTGCTCGACCTTAGGCTGGATTCCGCTTTCGGAAACTATCACGTCTCCCCTGCTGATGTCAATGTCATCAGAAAGAGTGATATCCACAGACTCAGGAGTAACTGCCGTCTCAAGCTCCTTCTCTCCGAGATAGATGCCGGTTACGGTAGAAGTCATCTCAGAAGGATAGACACGAATCTTGTCTCCCTTCTTTACGGTACCCTCCGCCAGACGGCCTGCATAACCCCTGAAATCAGGGAACTTGTCTGAAATCGGCCTTATGACGTACTGGACAGGGAGTCTCATCCTGTCCTCAGCCTCTACAGGGAGCTGGACAGTCTCAAGGAAATCAAGGAGAGCCTTGCCTGTGTACCAAGGCATGTTCTCTGACTTGTTCACCACGTTGTCTCCGAGTTTCGCTGAAATAGGAATGAATGTGACGTTGCCGAGCTCGATGGACGATGCCATCTCCTTGTAGTCTGCGACAATCTTGTCGAACACCTCCTGAGAGAAGTCAACGAGGTCCATCTTGTTCACACAGACAACGACCTCCTTGATTGCAAGCAGAGATGCGATATATGAATGCCTTACGGTCTGTTCCATGATTCCGTGGCGTGCATCCACAAGAATCACGGCGAGATCAGCCGTTGAAGCAC
>OQWM01000291.1_pt1 | contig 30326 bp, 21 predicted proteins | sample 1691531 | NCBI WGS metagenome assembly OQWM01 (sample SAMN03418257, study PRJEB22391) | human gut metagenome | biome: human-gut; feature: organic feature; material: feces | host: Homo sapiens | place: Tanzania | collected 2013-01
AACAACTAAGCTTGCTGTTGCTGAGTTTACATCTTCACTTAAGAATATAATTCTGTCTTTTAATAATCTTGAGAATATATCATATGATCTTTCTCCTCTACTTGTTTGTTCAATTACATAAGGTACTAAACTGTTTTTTTCCATAATTATCAATTCCTTTCTTTTTATGTAAAATAGGGACTAACACAAAGGTGCTAGCCCCTTGTAAACATGCTTATTTTATTTTAGCATTATCTACAATATAATGAATTGTTTTTTCTGATTTTAAAGATTCTTCTACATATTTTCTTAATTCTGGGTTTTGTTTAACTTCTTCTTCTTTTTGTCCATACATTTCAGCCATTTCTTTAATCTTTGCATCTATTTCTTCTTCTGTTACTTCAACTTTTGCATCTTTCATTATTGCTTCTAATACTAGGCTTGTTTTTACTTGCTTTTCTGCTTGTTCTTTATTCTCGTCTCTAAATTCTTTTTTGGTTTTACCAATCATTTGTAGATATTGATCTAAGTTCATTCCTTGATAGTTTAATCTAGATGATATATCTTTTTCCATATTATCTAGTTGAGTTTCTATCATACCACTTGGAATATCTACTTTTGCATTTTTACAAACTGTTTCAATTGCTGCATCTTCCATTTCGAATTTTGCTTTTGATTCATTTGCTTTTTCTTGTTTTTCCCTAATTGATTTTTTCCAATCTTCTAATGTATCAAATTCGCTTGCATCTTTTGCAAATTCATCATTGATTTCTGGTAATTCCTTTTTCTTAATTTCATGTAATTTTATTTTAAATGTTGCTTCTTTTCCTTCTAATTCTTTAGCTGGATATTCTTCTGGGAATGTAACTTTTATGTCTCTATCCTCATCAATTTTCATTCCAACTATTTGGTCTTCGAAACCTGGAATAAATTTACCACTACCAATTTCTAATTCATGGTTTTCTGCTTTGCCACCTTCAAATACTTTTCCATCAACAAAACCTTCGAAATCTATAACAACTGTGTCGCCTTTTTCAACAGGTCTGTCTTCAACAGCAACTAAACGTGCATTGTGTTCAGCAATATGTTCTAATTCATGTTCTACATCTTTATCAGTTACATTATACTCTACTTTTTTAAGTTCTATACCTTTGTAGTCTCCTAAAGTAACTTCTGGCTTAGTTTGTACAACTGCTACTATAATCATTAGGATAAATGCAAATCATAGGCGTATTCATATTACAGGAGAATGCCGTTGCATGGAAAGAGTCTGTTATGACACAACCAGCATTAGCTATCAAACCTATGAAATCCTCCACATTCGGTATCAGTTCAGCCTTACCGCATCTCAGACCTTGATAGTGTCTAACACAGAAACGAACCAGTTTCCAACCTTTTCGCTTAGCAAACTCTTTAGCATATCTATCAAAATCCGGATTAGTATTCAACTGATAAATCAACACATACTTACCTTTTTCATACTTCGACTTATATGTATTACCCAATACCGACATCCAATACTCCTTGTTAACTTGCAAAGTTGGATCCAAGACATAAGTTGCAGAAGGCAAGCCCAATTGCTTTTCAACAATATCCTTCGCACTTGCTTCTCTTACAGAAATATATTGATACCTTGAAAGTAAAGCTTTCGTCTCCTCAACTTCCCAATCATCAAGTCTAGCCTTACCAATACTTGCTGCATAAGAAATCTTCTTAATTTCATCAGGAACAAACTTTAAAAACAGCTCAGGCAATATACCATTATTCCATCCTGAATTCCAAGTCTGGTCACTTCCTGTGCAATAGATATCACTTGTGATAGGAAAGCCTTTAAAATCTTCTATACAACAATATTCTTTCTCCTGCTGGTTTAGGTGCGTCCTGATAAACTTTTTAAACACTATATCCTCCTTTATAAAAGAAGGTATCAAGATAAAGGGATAAATGATTTTGGCAAGAGTACCCTTCCCCTTGGTATAAGAAAAAGCCCTGCTCAAATAGGAACGCTTACCATTCTTATTGTAATTTATAAAATCAATTTTACAACCTAATTGCTTGAATACTTGTTGAGTAGCCAATGCCTGAAGTACAGAACCATAATTTCGTACATTCTGCAATGTTATAACTGTAATATTCATCGATTTATTTTAAATATTTATAAATAAAGAACAATGTTCTATACATTTTAAATTTAAATAAATAATGTATTATACTATAAATCGTACTCTGTTTAAAAGATAACGATGTTGTATCAATAAAATCAAACCAAAAACTTTCTAAACGGAAAGATTTTAGTTTTTCTATTCGCTCGTTGTTGTCTTTATACAATAGCATCACATTTTGAATTTGAGGAGAGAGGTAAAACATCGTATACAAAAACGTATATTCACTTCTCATATCAATCGGATTAATATTATAAGCATTCAATAAATGAATAAAATTTCCCATAAATCTCTGACTTACTTGGATTGCCTTTGGATTTACTTTAGAGGATGTGCTAAATTTATTTCTAATAATGTGATAATAATATATTTTATTGTTAGTTCCGAATCTTCGCACATGCTCTAAACAACAGAAGTTAAACGCATAGTCTTCTCCTCCCATTTTAAAGAAAGGATCAAACCAGATATTATTCTCTCGAAGAAAACTTCTCTTGAACATGGTATCCCATACACAAGAACAGAACCTATTTTTCATAAGAACAACAAGATTATTAACAACATCGTCTCTCGTAAAGACTTTCTGAGCAATGGTATTAGAATGACGTTCTATAACTTTTCCATCCTCTACAACATCCCATTTTTTGCAGAATTTAACGAAATCAAGATTCTGAGTAATACATAACTTATAATTATCCTCTAGAAGTCCTGGTAAATACTCGTCATCATGATCAGAGAATCCAATATACTCACCTCTAGCTATTTTCAAAGCAGCATTACGAGCATTACAAATACCTCCATTCCTCTGATGAATTACAACTACTCGTTTATCTTTCTTTGCATACTCTTCACACTTCTCTGAGCTACCATCTGTAGAACCATCATCTACAAGAATCAACTCAATATCTTTCAAACTCTGAGAAAGTATGCTATCCACAGCAGTTTGCAAATATTCGCCAGAATTATAAACTGGCATAATCACAGATACTTTTATCTTATTTTCCATATTTCACCCCTCCTTTATCTAATTGATTCAACTTCAGACATATCAACAATCTTCGTATTGATCCCCCATTTGTCTAATTTATAAGCCAATAAATCTCTATAATCTCTTTCATGGGTTGACAAGAGCAAAAAATGGTCATCAAAGTCATGACGTAAAGTCTCTATCAATCCCCAAAGATTTATATCATCTATCGTTTGAATAGGATCATCAATTGCCAAAATCGAAGTCTTTCCATAAAGTTTATTTAGAGACAACAGCAAGGATATGACAAGTGTTACTAATTGACCACTACTCATGTTGAACAAAGCATCCACATCATTACCTTCACTTGTGCCAGAAGTAAAAATAATATGCTTACATTTCGCATCAGGCTTTATAAACAAGCCTCGACCGAAATAACAAGTCTGCATAATCCTACCTGAATAGATATAGAACAATATCTTGATATCAGACAACAATGTGCTAAAATAACTTTGTCGCTGATTCTCAATTTCTTTTTTTAATTTCGCAAACCCTTTAATCAGGCTGTTGATACTTTTGAGCCGTTTGGAAGTTTTGTCCAAAGCCGTTTGGCATTTTTGCAACTCTTGCGAAGCCATTTGTCCCCAAATCATTTGCAAATAAGAACGTTTACTACTTATTGCATCCTCATTCAAATTTTCTTTTGAAACAAATCTGGCTACATTCTGATAAATAGAATCTAACAATTTAAAATCTATCCCATCTGAAAGTTTTTGTTTTCGATCATACAATTCACTTTTTAGCTTTGCATATAATCCTTCGAACGTAAAATTACCAGTAATGTGAATTCCTAATCGTTCTGTCATAGCATGCAATTTTTTCTTTGCAAACTGTATATCTGAATCTGAATAAATTGTTTCCAGATGAACCGAATATCCCGCTTGCGAAAAATAACTATTGATAGGCTTTATAAAATGGTCTTGCACATATCCACGTAAATTGTTCAGCTCCATTTGAAGAGCCTTGCCACTCTCTTGGAAATGACTGTTAAATATTTCTCCATAGTTTTCGATAACTTTCAGCATCTGATTTCTATCCTCATAATGATTTCCACACAAAGGACAATCTGTTGATGGGAGTTCTTTTACATTATCAACAATATCTTTTACAAAGCTATCTCTATCCTCCAGCATCTTGGCTATATCTTGATGAAGTGCTACAGAAGAAGCATAAAGCTGACACAAATTATCTTTCAAGTTCTTACAAAATTTTATGTCCTGCTTTTGAACTTGTCCAACCAATTCATTAGGAATCTTCAACTCATAATTAGCCAAATTTTCAAAATTTAAATTCAAACATGGCTTAACCACATCGTTCTGAAACTGCCAATATAGTTCGAAAAGACCTATGAGGCTTTCATACTTCAATAAGAATGCCAATCCAGAAACCTTTCTGTCATCTTGTAATATCGTATCAACGAAGCAGTTTATTCTATACTGTTTATACTCATCTTTATGCTTAATAAACAACAAGAGATTATCCATCAAACCTCCTTCACTCAACAAAGAATGAAACTGCTCGTGACTTAATTTAGGCTCCTCCACATCCCAAAACTGTTTCTCTTTACATATCTGCTTATATGCTATACTCGATTTTTCATTTCCTGCATTCTGTTTTAAGGAAACAATTTGTACTTTTATCTTTTCCTCTTCAGCAGCCGTATCAATCTTCTTTTTCTTCAATCCCGTATCTATAACCTTTATTTTAGTCAAAGGCTCATCAAACGGAGTTAGATTGAATAACTCAGAGATATCTTTAGCTCTATCGGCTTCCTTTCGCTTCAAAAAAGCAGTTGCCTCTTCTTGCGATAGATAGTTTAGAAAACTATATGATTTCTGCAAATCTGATAGCCCAAGATTATTCATTTCATCTTCTTCAAGCAATCTTTCCGTGCCATCAGCTTCTTCTATCAAAAGACCACTAAAGGCTCGAAAATCTACAGGATTTCGCATATTATCAACCTTTGCCTTTCGCATTATTGATATATCGACTCTATCTATTTGCAAAAGAGCTTTTATTTTCACCTCTATCGAATATTCATTTTTATAGACCAACGGTTTATGATCCTGACTTGCAGCATTACGAGAATCATGATAATCCACATAGCCAGCCATACGTTTAATTTGACCAGTAAACAACAATTCGAGAGCATCAAAGAGTGTTGTTTTTCCATAACCATTAAGACCACCCAATACAACCGCATCATTGTCCTCGAAAGAAACGTTTAGTTCCGCAAATCCTTTGAAGTTATGCAGAGAAATCTGCTTTATCTTAATCTTCTTCATCCTCATAATCATTTATCAGGTTTTCAATGAACGAATCTATACAATTCTCCTTTTCGGGAAAATTTTCCAGCGAACCATATAAAGGTGCAATAGCTGGAGAGAAAGACAATTGGTTGTCATAATCCTTAACATTTTCTGTATGAATAGGAATAAAAGGCAATTTATGAACTATAGTGTAAAGAAGTTTAGCATACTCTTCATTGCATGTCAAATCCACAAAGATATGATTGTTCATAACAACATCTTCCAATAAGCTAACTTCCATGCCATTTATTTTCTGCATTAATGTTGAAAAAGCTTTAGCTGTATAAGTAAGTACATACTTTTTAAAATACAAAGGATCATTCTCTATTTGAACAAACCGCTCATCATCCTCAGTAATATTCTCTGACTCCATATTTATCAAGAGTAAAATAGATGTATTTTTATCAGCTCGTGGAAATTCATTCTTATGCTCCTTTTTCAATTCTTGAAACAATTCATATTGATGTTCCATAGCCCAAAGACCATCAGAAACTATCCAATAATCCTCCTTATCCTTATGCTTGAATAGAAACTGTCCATCCATAATTTGAACTTTCATTTCATATCCAAACCTTTCGAACTGCAAGAAAATAAACTTTTCAAATTCTTCCATTGTTCTTATCATTTATAGAAAGCAAGCCCGTTTTACGAGCTTTTGTTATATCATTATAATTGACAGGATGTATTCGCCCAATTTCAACAACATTTCCTAGTATATCATCAATGGTATAATCAAAACATCCCACAATCCAATCAAAATCACGCAATAGCCCTGGTGGAAGAGTTTGATTCATAGCAATCTTTCCACAATACTCTTCTGGGCTTTTATCGTTTCCCATAGACGAAGGACTCTGGAGAATACCATCATTACACCAAAGTAACTTATCTATATCTAACTCTTCATCAACACCGATCAATAGATTAAACAAGAAATTCACACGAGGACTATTTGAAATTTCTGTCGCAGAATTAATTCCCTTCTCGATATTGATGTCAGGAAACAGGCACTTAATAATATGCATCTTTTCGTTTTTGTCCATATTATTCACCCTATCCAAGAAAGAAACAACTCGTTGTGAATCAACATTAGGGTTATTGTCCAACCGATCTATCAAATAGAGATTAAGATAGAATACAGAAAGTCTAACTTTCTCTTCTAACGTACGATCCTCCTCCGTAGAACGGATTAATTCATCTATTTTTCTAAAAGGGATTGAATTGTCAATTGAAAGTTTCTGAGTCTGATTTGTTACCTTTTTATCTTGAACATCAAGGAAATTAATTTGCTCTTCAACCAAAACAACCAATCGATTTCTTACTCTATCTGCAGAAACAGGAATATTCTCTCTAGTACAATACTCATCTACTAAATCATAAAGCATGGAAAAGATCTCTTCTGTATTGAGATCAGAAGTGCCATCCTTATAAACATATCCGACTACCCCATTAGCATAATCAACTTTTAAATTAGTATGGAAATATAGAGGTGCATCAGATTTGCATATACCTTTTTGGTTCCAATAAAATCTCTTATCCTCCATCTTTTCAAACTCATCTTTCCAAGATTTTTTAGCCTTATAGTCTTTACATTGATGGAAAGAGAGGACATTCTTTTGCTCATCCAAAATGGCAAAATCCTCATACCCTTCAATGTTGAGATACCAATTTATAGAAGCCTGTTCTGATAAAAGCTTTTCCATTGCTACACATAATGCACAGATGCCCTGATAGACAAATCCTGCCCATGAAGCAATAGCTGCATGGAGGACGACTTCCTCTTTTGTACCATTCGGAAGTTTAATCACTGTATTTACCATCTCATAATGAATTACAGAAAATTTGAATATTGCAAGTTTAATGCCAGAACAGCTTTCTTAGTAAATATACAGTCACCTTTCATTAATAAGTCTTTTGTAGTCCTAACAATAACTTCAATTTATCTTTAAAGGAAGTAGGTAAGACGCCTTTTATTTCCTTCCAACAATAGAATTTAACCATTCCCCAAAATGTTCTTCTTCTAAAAACAACATCTGCACACAAAGCCTGCTGCCTAGCCCAGTTTCCTTGGTTAGAAATGCCATTTGGATCATTAATTGAAATTGCCAAATCCAACTTCAGCACTTGTTCTTCTGGGATTCTTACAAAGAACAAATAATCAGAGATGATAATTTTCTTTGTTACTATGTACAATCCATGCTCCTCATGCAACTTACGACGATAAATGACAGCTTGGTGATTTACATTGCCATCCTTCCAAGAAGTTATTCTTCTCAGTAACTTTCCCTTTTTTTGTCTGGAAAGAGTATCTCCATACAAGAATGTTATTTTGTCAGGAATTACATGAGAAAAAACATTTTGTAAGACATCCGAATCAGCAAAGACATCCCCAGCATTCATCATGATAACCCAATCACCAGTAGCCATCCTGATGCCCTTATTCATAGCATCATAGATACCCTTGTCTGGTTCACTGACCCATTTTGTAATAACATCAGCATTACTTTTTATAATCTCAGAAGTAGCATCTTTACTACCACCATCCACGACAATATACTCATAATCATTAAAAACTTGCGCACGAACAGACTTTATTGTTTTTTCTAAATCAGAAGCTGCATTATAACATATTGTAATAATTGAAATTGTCATATCTAATTTTTATTTTCTAAAATATTACTATATATATTAATCAGAGAATTTGTTATATTCTCTCGATCATGTCTTACACTTGCAATCTTTTTTGAATTTTCACCAATTTGAATATTCAATTTTTCATTATGATATAGAGATTCAACTAATGAAGCGAGTTTATAAGGATCGTTAGATGGAACCAAAAAACCAGTTTTACCTTCCTCTACAATTGAAGAGGTTCCACCTACATCAGTTGAAATACAAGTACAGCCTAAAATCTGAGCTTCACAAACACTATTAGGACTATTATCTATATATGATGGGTGCACATAAACGGTACTATGTAAAAGTTCATCTTTTATTTCTTTAGCATTTTTTACACCACATAATTTTACATGCACATCATCATGCTTAATTAAAAGTCTTTTCTCCGTCAATAGATATTCTACGTTGCCAAAAACTTTCCATTCAAAATCAAGTTTTAATTGATCACATAAAATCTGAGCCGTTTTCAAAATCAAATCATATCCTTTATAAAGAGGAGAAGAAACAATAGAAACTATAACCAATTGTTTTGGTATCTGTCTTTTACAACTTGTTTCGTAAAATTCACTTCTTAAAATCTCACTGCAATAATAATAAAAACGCTGAGGAGAATATAATTTTGAGACTTTTTTATCCCAATCTGTTCTACCTAAAATATATTTTGCATGAGATAGGATTTCTTTCTCTGAATAACACAAAGATTTCCAAATATCCTTTGTATTCTTTTTAAAAAATGGAGTAAACCCTAAATAATTATGCCAAGAAACAAAAGGAGGCAAATAAGCATTAAATATAGGATTAATCATGCCTTGTAAATGTATAAGGATAGGAATACTTAAATCAGTTGTTGCCAGCAATCCATATTTGTTTTCTGTTCCAAATATTTGAATAATATCAGGATTATAGTCGTTTACAACTTTTAGCATCTCTTTTTTGTAAAGAGGCCATAAAGCCATTTCCTCCTTAATCAAATCTCTGCGACATCGCAAAATGATTTTTTGAACCAAAGGCAACTTGGGAGTTGGCATAGAAAAATACTTAACTCCACATGCAAATCCGCTTTGTGCGTCATTTGAAAAAAATGCTAATGCAAGTTCTATATTATCATGTTTTATCAATTGATCTCTCAAAGACGAAATCCATCCTGCGCCATTATACCCATTTTTTTCTTTTGAAGGATCAAAATTTTTTTGAACAAACCAAAGTACTTTCATATCTTTTCTTTTTAAATATTATATTAATTTTACTCCATTTCGGGTACTTCGACAGCAACAATAGGCAACTGATAACCAAATACAAATTGCCTGAAAGTCTAAAGCCATATGCCCTCCTGGATATAATAACAAAATATTAGCCAATAAAAACAAGGCCATGCCATTAATTAACCTATTTCTCGACATAAAAAAACCTCTTATAAAACCCATGAATAAAACATAAACGTAAAAAATTAAAAGTAATATTCCTCCATGCAAAATCATATCTAAATACCCCGTTTCAACTAGTGACCTATTTCCATATTCGCTAGATTGAAAAGTACCCAATGAGCCGCGACCAACAATCCAACTAATTGTATCGTTGCGAAAAGATCGATAAAATTCATCCTCCAACCAAGTCCTAGTATCATCATACAATCTTGAAAAAAGCATTGGAAACATGTTCTCGATTGCAGTTTCATATGCGATAAATAATGAATAAATAATATAGCACAAAACAAGAAAAGTAAACACATACAATTTATTATGTCGAATTTTTTCTATTACGAATAATCCTATTATTAAGAAAACTGTTGCTGTAGCACTTCTCCTACCCATTAACAACGGAGCAAGCATCGCCAAAACCAGAAAAACATAAAAACATCTCTTTTCATATTTTGTAAAGTAACCAGCTATAAAATAAAACGCTAAAAAACAAATACCCTTAGGTAAAAGTTGTGCAATTGAAATATAGCGTTGTATTGAGATATCACTATTCATCACGACATCAGCTTCCGTTTGTGCAGAAAAAATTCTGATAAAATATAAATTAATGAATAGAAATACAAACAAATTTATAAATCCCCATTTTTTTAACTTTTTTAGAGTACATTGATTAAATGGTATAAATAAGAATAAAGGGGTAAAATAACATAAAATACGATTATTCTCCACAAACATCAAGACAAAACCCCTTAAGTTCAACTCTTGCAAAATGCCTCTAAATGCAGTTATAAAACACCATAAAAAGAGAAAAAATAAAACTATCTTAATATCTTTATCTATAAAATTCCACAATCTTTGTCCCTTACATTTGCTAAAAAAATATACAATCAAAGATATTATCAATATACATCCTATATATAAAAGACTCTTTGGTAAAAAAACCGGACCTACATTAGTATAGATGTAATATAATGAAATTGTAGCAAAGAACTTATCCAAATAATCCCATGAAATCTTAATATTTTTCATACTAGATAAAATTAATTAATTTACTTTTAATTTTCTTCAAATACTTCAATGCTATTTCATCTCTAGCAAACAGCAGTATTAGTATATAAACGGAAGTAATCTGCAACAGATGTATCAAAACATCCAATACCAAAATACTTATATTGTAACTAAAAAATAAAGTTACAAGAGTTGATATACTGGCATATATTATGTATTTAAAGATATCTATAACTTGGCTGATATAACTATATTGCAATATATCCTTAGTAACATACATATTAATAAAGGCAGCAACCATATTAATAAGGACGAATCCTATTGATAAACCAAGAACACCAAACTGAAATCCAACATAGATAATACATATATATATAACTTTTTTAGGAAACTCCAGTTTTAATACGATGTCTGTTCTATTAACAACTTGTAGCAGAACTAATGATAGAGAACCTATAGGTATCCATATATTAGCTAAAGCCAAAACACTCAAAATATCTGCAGTTTGCAACCATTTTTCTGTCCATAAGAAAACAATAATAGATTTTGCTTCTACAAATATGAAAGCTGCTATGAGAACATTAACCATCACCAAAAGACGCATAATTTCTCTAAAACGCTCTTTTAGTAATATTTTATCACTTTGAGATTTTGATAATATCGGAAGCGCAATTCTCTGTACCATACCATTGGAAACAGAAAAAACTTGACTATCAAGCGCTTCCGCTTTTGTAAAGTACCCTAACTGAGCTTTACCAATAAACTTACCTATCAAAACTGAATATATTTTATCAAATGCAACCCCAATTACATTAGCACAAACTAATTTTGAACCAAATCCCATTAAATATCTAAAAGAGTCTTTAGAAAATACTCTATGGGGTGCCCATTTTGCGACATACCAAAATGCAAGACACTTTACCAAAGAAGCAATTAAGGCCTGAATGGCTAGAGAATATACCCCTAAACCTTTATAAGCACAAAATATTGCAATAATACCTGCCGGAATTTGAGAAATCAAAGCAATATAAGTTTGTTCCTTAATTCGCAAATCAACAGTTAATAACGCTTGATGTACTATACATAGTGAACCTAAGACAAGATTAAAACTTGCAATTCTAACTAGAGGAACCAATAACGGTTCATTGAAAAACAATGATATATAAGGTGCAAGAAACCATAGAATAATATATATGATGCAACTTATAGAAATGTTAAAATAGAAAGCTGTTGAAAGATCAGCCGCTGTTCTATCAGTTTTTCTAATAATAGCATTACCAAAACCTGCATCTATAAAAACATTTGATATAACTAAGAATATTGACATGAGTCCAACTATACCATAGTCGGTTGGTGTTAATAATCTAGCTAATATTATACTGATTATAAAAGATACCGCCTGTGTACTAAATTTATCTACTAAACTCCAAAAAGCAGCACCTATAGCACTATTTTTACTTTCCATCTATTCTTAATGCTTGACAAAAACTCCTTTAAAATAATTTAAATCGCTTAAATTCATTTTATCTGTAAACATAAGACGAGGCAGAGAAAAACTCTCTTCAAAGTTCTTATTTGTTACAAAGCCACCTACTGAGCGGACAGCTAATTTAAAGTCTTCAATCTCAGAAAGTGCCTGGAATTCTCTTATGTCGGCCTCCAGTTCAGAACCAAAAGGATATGCAAAAACCGATGGATAAAAGTTCAAATGAGAATAAAATATATCTAATCCAGATTTCACTTCAGCCTTCACCTCTGCTTTTGTTTTAAGTTGCTTCAAGTTATAATGATGCTGTGTATGCCCTCCTAGAGTAACCAAAGGTTCGAGACTTAGCTTTTCTATTTCATCCCAACTCAAACACAAACTTTCGCATTTAGATTTCCAGTTTATATTATAATGCGAAAAAAGTTCCTTTAATTGTTCCTCCAAATTCAATTGATCCAGTTTCAATATTACAGATCTAATTTCCATGAAACTAGAAACCTTTTCTTCATATGTTGATGATGGATATATTTTTCCATCTGAAAGTATTATTTCTGTATGATCCAAAAGTAAATCTTCCAAAATGTACCACCAAAGGATAGCTTGCCTATCAGGAAAATTTGTTGTTACAAATATAGTATATGGAACATTATATTTCTTAAATATAGGCAAAGCATTAGTATAATTATCTTTATACCCATCATCCATAGTAAAAACCATAAATGGTTTATTATGCTTTCTATGGCACCAAGTTGGAACATCATCTAGTTTAATGATTTCATACTTTTTCATTGCTGCTTCTATAAATGAAGCTAGATGATTCGGAGAAACCTTCATATTTTCATTAGGTTTCAAACGACCAACCTCTCTATCTGATACTCTATGGAGCATCAAAATAACACCTATCGCTTCTGGCTTATTCAAGATTTTATACATAACATTTCTCAAATAAAGCCATACAGGTTTAATAATTGATTTTATTTTTGATAACATTTTTACCTTTTCTAATTATTTTTTTGAACAAGCATAAACCTTTCCCTATAAAAGATTTATGAAATTTATAATGAAAAATATCATATTGTAAAGCCTCCGATGCCGCATATTCAAAATCAGAAGTTTTTGCCAATAAATCTACAAAAATTCTTCGTTTGGGATGAGGTCTATAAGGTGTATTTAATTGAGTTTCAAAATCATAAGCCTCATTCATTGGGCGTTCTATAAGAGTAATTTGCGATTTTATTGAATTCAATAGTTCCTCGCCTTTTTCTGTATTTACAAGAATGCAACTAACATTATTCTTAGAATAATTAAAAGATGCATATGCTCCAACACCAGAAAAATCACACAATGTTAAATCAGAAATTCTGTTTCTTTGTGCATATTGGCAATGATAACAATTTTCTCGATAAATCAAAGCTTTATGATACCCTAATTGATAAACATCATCTTCATATACCTTTTTTTTATAATTGACTTCACCATCATTTTTTAATGTAAATGTATATGTATATGTTAAGAAGAGAGGATCTCGAAAAGAGATTTGATTGACTGGCTTCATTATCTTATTACGAATACTCTCAATATGTTGCTTAAGATAATCAGAAGGAGCTACACCATGACAAACTAAATCTATTGTCAGTAAATTGGAATATTCTTTTCTCAAATAACCTTTCAAACCTGCAACATGACATGGTAATCCGACAAATAGAACTTTATAATTTCGTTTGAGTTTCTCTTTTATTTCGGAGTAAATATTTAATGTATTGCTATAAACATACTTTGAATTTTGTATTTCCTGCAACTGCTCGAAAGAGTCGATAGGTACATATTCAACTTCAAAATTAGAGTTAAAACAAGTACCCAATAAATAAGAATTTTGCTCATTATCTAAAAAATATTTATAGATTTCTGTGGCAATACCACCTGAAGCAGAATTACTTCTTATGGTATCATCATTACTCCATGCAGCATATACTTTAATTGATTTCTTTAAATTCAAAGGGTTGTTAACAGGACAAACCTTCTTGCAAAGTCCACAGTCAATGCATTTGTCTTTGTCTATAAAAGGATGAGGAACAAGCAACTTATCATTTTGCATTGTTATACATTGCTTTGGACAAGCAACTCTACATGCATTGCAAGCTGTACATTTATCAAAATCACATATTTTTTCCATTTTTAACCATATTAAGACAATTAGATATATAACTATAAGACTCTTGTCGCATTGCATCAAGACGCTTATTTACGTCATCATATTCTATCTGCTTATGAAATACAGAAACACTATCTTTTTTAACAAATCTATCAGTTAAATTACAACTATCTAATAAAGAAGAAATTCTCTCAGTTTCTTTTTCTGAATGAAAACAAAACTGCTTATTAAAGATAATTGAAAAAACAACGCCATGAAAAGACGATGTTAATATATAATCTGCACCTTTGAATAACGAAAGAAATGAGTCTGGACCAACCATATCCATAATATTATGGCTAAATGTTCTTTTGACATTTCCTGTTAAGGAAATAATTTTGAGACCGGTTTCTTTTGACAACTGATTCGCTATAGAGTCAATCACTGGACTATTTTCCAGATTGTAACATAAAATATATTTATTTGAAACGATTTTATTATTTAGCAAAAGATTCCAGTCTTCAGAACAAAGCAATAAGGTAGGATCTACAACTTTAGTTATATTTGACCATCCCCATTCTTGAAGTTTTTTTTGTAAATCAGACTCACGAACAGAAATGCCAGCAAAGTTCTTTAGATACTTCTTACAATGCATAAAAGTATCTTTAGAGTCTATAACATTACCCATACTTGGTGCATATGAAAATTTAAATTGAGCACTAATTTTTTCATCTCCCCAAAAAACACTATCAAAACCTTGATGCAAGTCATTTTGTTTCCAAACGTTCCATATGGTATCACTACCATAAAAAGCCGCATCATAAGTAACCATACCTTCTTTGTAGCCAATATTCAAAAAACTTTTTCTGAAACGGTTGAAATTTCTGTTACGTACATATCGCTTAAAAGAGCAAAATATCATACTAAATATATATGCCAATTTATGAAGGATATCACGCTTTGCAAATGCTTTTTTATCCCAAATTAAAGGACGATAAACAACTGCATGGTAATTTGGCCAATAATCTACAATTTCTGAGTTGCAACCTAATTTATGTAAATATTGACACAAGGCATATGCTTGAAGAACTGCTCCATAATTATTTGCTCTATGATAAGTTACCACTCCAACATACAATTTATTATTATTCATTTTTATTATTTTAAAAATATAATTTTATGTAAAGTTCGATTTTCTAATAAATATTTTGTCGTGATCTACAAAGTTACTGAAAATCAGCGACTTGACCAACTTTTTACAGTTAAGTTTTCATAAGCATTTCTTAATATAAGTTATTGATTTACAGACGATTAAATATTAATTTAACGCAGTATTGAAATGATGAAATCTCATACTGAAAAAATGAAAACTCAATCTATATTTAGAGATGCTTTCGTGAAAGAAAAGAGCATCTATACAAGTCTTTCATTTCTTCTTTGAGACAAGTTTTCCGTACTGACCTTTTGAAGTTCTGCAACACTCATGTCGTAAAGTGCAACTAATACTTGAACTATCTTTATCATATCTTGCTCCGTATTATACTTACTCAAAGAAATACGGATAGTGCCTTTTGCTAACATTTCTTCCAATCCAATAGCCTTCAACACATGAGATATTTGAGTTTCTTTGCTATCACAAGCTGAACCTGTAGAAACACATATTCCTTTCAAATCAAGCCTATGCATTATAGACTCCCCACTCCGATTAGGAAAAGAAAGGCTAACATTTCCCCTTATATGGTTTTCAGCTCCATTTCTATAAAATACTATACCAGAACGAGATAAATTGGAGATAAGTATTTCTTCTAAATGTGCCAAATAACTTTCATTCTCACAAATAGAGATTACATTTTCTTCCAAAGCAGTTGCCATACCAACAATCGAGGCAACATTCTCTGTACCAGCTCTCAGTCCTTTTTCTTGCGCACCTCCTTTTATCAGTGAAGGCCAATCGATTCCTTCTTTAATATAAAGAAAGCCAATCCCCTTTGGACCATTAAATTTATGTGCAGATGCAGAGAGCATATCTATACCCAACTCTCGAACATTAATTCGAGTATGTCCCATAGCTTGAACAGCATCTGTATGCATCAACCAACCATTTTCATGAGCAATTGTTGCCAATTCTTTTATCGGCTGAATTGTTCCGATTTCATTGTTGGCATACATTACAGATAATAGACCACAAGATGAGTGTACCACCTCTTTAACGGAGGAAGAAAGAACAATTCCCTCTTTAGTTACAGGCAATAATGAGACAGAACATCCACATCGTTTTGCAGCCTCACAAGGTCTTAATATCGCATGATGCTCGATAGAAGAAGTAACTATAGGCAAATGTTGTTGAACAGCACCATTAATAACCCAATTGTCACTCTCAGTACCACAAGAAGTAAAAAAGATTTCACTGGGCTGTGCACCTATACAATTAGCAATAACTTGTCTTGCCTCTTTTAATGCCTTCTTCGGCAAACGAGCAAAAGAATATAACTGAGAAGCATTGCCGTACTCATTTTGTAAATACGGCAACATGCTCTCAAAAGCCTTATTGCTTAGACGAGTCGTAGCTGCATTATCAGCATATACATATTCTTTCATAGAACCTCCTTTTAACTAAAGAGTTTACATCCTTCCTCTTTAAATTCTTCTATTTTATCCAATATGTCTTGAACTTCACAACCTAGATAATCTGCCAAACAATCCATACAGTAAAAGGATGTAATGTCCTCACCAAGTAATTTCTTGTTGATACCTATTGTATCCTTATCAAGACATTTCTTACCACATGCTATACAACTATATACTTTACTCATAATCACGAATTAAAAAAGTTGGTACATTCTTGCCTTTATACTGCAAATCAATCATACCCATTTGTCTAACTATTATTTGGCGCATTTTTCTAGCAGGAGTCAAGCAATAAGCATTGAATTCCGATGCTTTAATATCTTGCATAGAACGCACATGAGGAAACAGTAATTTCAGATAAGCTGTAGCTATACGCTTAATTGCTTCCGTATCACGTGTATCTGCATTAGCAGGATACTCCACCATTCTATCAACGATGGCACGATAAGATATATCGTCACGCAACAGGTGCATGATGGATGAGAAGTATTCCGAGTTTAATGCCCAACCAGATATTTTCAACCCCTCATTCATACGAGGAATATCCCAGCCCTTGATAAATCCATGAATACGATCCATCAAAGCACTAGTTCGGAACAATGACGGCAAATCCTCAAACATATTCTGATATTCATCCATCTTCGCCTCATCAATGTTTCCTAACATAACAAAGCCAGCATCAGCAACATCATCCTTATCGCCGATTTTCACCGTTCCCTGCTCCATATAGCCTTGAAGAGTTTGAGTCATTTCATTGACATTATCAAACTCAACCTTCTGAATCTCATCAAAAGCAATATAGTCATGATAAAAAACAAGACCTTCCTCACGACGTGCCAAATCATAGAACAATTTTGCTCGTGTCATCTTACCCGCAGATAGATAACCATAGCGACTAACTCCACCAAACAAGTACGACTTACCAGTACCCTTCGGTGCAAGTTCTATCAGATTCAATCTCTTCTCTACGAATGGCAATAGTCGTGTCAGCATTGCTAGCTTCTGATGCTCGTCTTCATATCCCGAAGCATTATAGTCTATTGCTCCCAACAACACATCAATCCATTCATGAATTGAGAATTCCTTTCTAACATCCTTATAGTAGTCAAGGTCAATCTCGTATGGGCAAAAATTCTGGAAGCTAATGAGTTTTATCTTTCCCTTTATTTTACCTTCAGGATAACGATACCCCAATTCAACAACACCCCATGTCTCCTTTGCCTTTACCAAATCATCCTTACATTCATCCCACACATTTGAATCAATAATCGTCTCTTTATTACCCAATCCAAAATCAGGCAATGAAAACGAAACTTCATGAGTCGTAATGTTTATATCTACAGAGATTCTTGTAAGCAATTTTACTCGCTCGTTTTCTACAACAATACGATTCTTGATACCAATCCATTCTGTTTTTGAAGGAATATAAGTCTTAACAAAGTTGGTTAATTCCTCAACATCAAACTTACCTTCCTCGTTCTCAAACATCTTCAAGAGCCAATCACGAAGAAACGAAGGCAAATTCAAGTCCTTGAAGAAATTACTTTCTTTCAAGTCCTTAAAGACAACCATATCATCGAAATATTCTTTAAGTTTTGTCTCCATCTTTATTGTTTAAAAGAATTTACGTTCAGATGCACCCTCCTTCTTTACTTCAAACTTTATGTTCTTCGCAATAAGGGTATCATCTCTATATACATCACATAGATACTCGCCTACAGTTTTTACCTCTGGCATCTCTGCATAGTATTGATATTTTATTTCCGTTTTCTTCAAGGCATAGAAAATACCATTAACAGAAATCGTCATATCCTCAGAATCAACATCAACAAACAATTTCAATCTAGCCTTCTTCTTGAAGCTTACCATTATAGGCTTATTATCAACAAGCTTACAATTAACAGAATTATTTTTTTTCTTGACCGTAATAACAGGTACAACTACTTCTTCTAAAGTAGCACCACCATGCACCTCTACCAGTGCCTTTCGCCCACCTTTGAACCTATCATAGTTAGCAAGACACCAGAAATCATTTTCTTCTGTTGCATATTGTGGCTTCTCAGAAATGTCTGCTTTTGGGCAACATCTTCCTGAGTGTATTCCTTTTTCGGAAACTTCCCACTTGTTTTCTTTCTCATTAATAACTGCCAACCTAGTAGCCCCATGGTCAGCAATTACATAAGCCGTTTCTTCTTTCGGCATTGCCTTTAACTGCGTAACAAGTTTGTTTAAGATATCGATCTCTTCAACAAGATGGATTGGATACTTATTACCTTCATAGTCATAGGTAAAAGTTCCATCATGTTTCAACTCATCCATATTCTTATTACTATACACCTTGCATCCTGCATGTTTAAAATCATCCTCAAATTCCTTATTCATTGAAGTAATTGAAGGCAAATTACAACGAGCAATATTAGCGGAAAACTCCAAACCATTGTCAAAGCATTTGCTCTGCAAATAGCCTAGATACTCAGCACCCATCGCATCCATAAAATACAATACAGATTTTGCTGGATTCTTTTCAAACTTGTCCACATAGACAGAACGTGGCTGTAACCAAACATTATACTCACGCTTCACAGATTGTTCAGCAACCATCTGAGTCATCTCATCAGAAATGGAATTAATAACCTTACAGTATTTATACTGAGTGAAGTATCTGTTTAGAAAATCATTTGAATAATTATAAGGTTTCAAATATGTAGCCAAGTCACTATAAACACTTGGTAACATTTCAGCCAATTGACTAGCTGAGTATTTGTATTTAACTATTAATTCAATGATATGCTCTTTTTCTTTTCTTGTGTTATCTGTCAGATAGAGAATAGCATACTCTTCCTTTCCATATACTTGCTTACAGAAGCAATCCAAGCTATCAGAATAATCTGTCAAGTTCGAAGTTATAACCTTTCTCTCATCATAATATTTTTGAAAGTTTGGATCTCCCACTGGAATTTTCAAAATGGCACAGAAAGCCTGCATAATAAAATCATCAAAAGTCTTCGACTTTGAAATAACATAAGTCAAGTACTCATTGCCCTTTACACCACTAGTTACCAATGCCAGAAAATATATCCATCGCTTATTGCTATCATACTGAGCAAAGCCATTGATGCAATCTGCCAGATTTGAACCAAATACAGATACAACATATTGATGCCAATCTTCGTAATTTTCCATTTCTTTCAACAGGTACGCCCATTGCGATTCGGTTCCAACGGTCTCTCCAACATTTGCCAAATCCAAATTCTGTTCTGCTAATACCTGATATTCAGAAGAATACTCAATTATATCGAACATGGAGTTTGGAAAATCAACTCTAGTTTTCTTCGTTATAACACTAATACTTGGGTTGTCTTCTTCCAAGAATGTCTCCATTTCCTGCAATTTATTTATACCTTTGATTCCTGCAGGAACAGAACTAGCTAACTTCGGATTAATGAAACATAAGGATAGCTGACAAGATGGTTCACCATCAACGATAGAAATTCTACCAGCAGCCTGCAATCGATTGTCCATTTTAGAAAGTACACTAGCACAATTGAAAGTAAATACTATCAACTTTCCTTTCAACGAAAGGTCTAACAAGGAACGTAAACTTTTTTGCAAAGACAATTCACCTTGTAGTTTCAGATAGCAAGATAACCCCTTCAAAAAGACAACACCATCAACCATGGACAAGCTATATTGTAGCTTGTCCATTAATGGTAACCCTTCCTCCATACAAAATGAGGAAGCTTTCTGTATGTCATAACAGCCTACATTGTAATGCCCTATTATCTTCTTATACAAGTGGATATTCGGCATATCTACAATTATAGGTTGATACTTATCCGACTTTATGTATCTGTCGATTCTATTTATAACATCTTCGTACTTCATACGCTAAAAGCGTTAGTTGTTTATAATAATTTGAAGACCAACCTTCATATTGTTTTTAATCAGCTCTTTCAAATATCTTTTCACATCCTCTGGATTCATAGAATCAATCTTCTGAATAGCTAAATCACATCCAACTGATGAGTATTCTGCATCTGCAAATCGGTCTATCGCCTTTGTCACATTAGGATTTTCCATCCAGTTATAAGGACTGTCCGAAACATGACTTTCAACATATTCTTTTACCTCAGAGATATTTTGCAACAATACAGATTTATCTTCCAGGAACCTAGCTTTGAACGCATTATCCTTTGCAGCCTCATCATTCAATTCACTCCAATGTGTAAAGCTTTCCAAATATGTCAATGCTATATTCACGTCCTTATCAGTTGGGTTAGGACTGCTCAATATGCCGAATATTCTACGACAATCAACCAGCTCATCATCTGGAATCATAGCAAGAATTGGCATCTTGTTTACCTCACTCCACTTACGAGGACTATCTGTCTGAGTCTTCTCTTTCCAGATATTCTTCAAACGAATAGATCCTAACTCTTTGCGATATTGATTAACAACCTCTTCTACCTTTTTATTATAGGAGGCATTATCACTGGTAAAGCAGCCACTTTGCATTCTTCCAAACACCTTCTCTCTGTCAGCATCATTCAAGTTCTGAAGATAGAATTCACAAGATGTACAGAACAATTCAAATTGAGAAGTATAGAATTTATTGAAGCTTTCTCCATAATTCTGCAACAATTCTAGAAATTCCACTTTCTTGTTTTCCGGCAATTGTCCCTGTTGTTTCAACTCCTTCAAGACTGCAAGCAATGGTAACAAATCGCCAACATCATTCTTAATGGTTTCATAAGCCAACTTGATATTATTGATTTTCTCGTTCCAAGCCTTCAATGCCTCCATGTAACTCTTACAACTACCCAAGAGAGCACCTGTCATGGCTGTAATTTGGTATTCTAGAATAACAGCATCAATCTGCTGATTAACAGTCTCCTTTTTCCAGACCCAATTAGCTTCTCCTGCATCAAACTTCTTCTTTAAACTATTAATATACTGACCACCATCGCCGATACTTTCTGCTAACTTTGGCAACTCCCCATCTTTATATCCATAAAGATACTTGAGCATTCCTTTCTTACAATTCGCTTCTGTGAGGAGCTTATGCAAATCTTCTGCGGCATTAACATTTTTGATAAACTTTCGTCCTATACTATTTGCAATATCGCTTTCTGACTTGTTGGTTGTATTATTCGCCAAATCTTGATAATCAACAAGAAGTTCTCTGATGACACTTTCCGAAGTTTTTAAATTGACATCATTCAGAATCTCGCCTACAGTCCATATTGGGAAGTACAAGCTTTGCTTCATTTTGGCACGAATTCTATCACGAGCCGCCTCAACAGAAGAACAACTTCCCTTCACGATTTCAAATGCCATAGAAGTTCCATCAATAAAGGCTTTTTCTTCAGGGGTCATGGTAACAATATACTTATCACGATAACGAGAGTTTGGAGTATTATCATGCTTTATAACCTCTTCTATCATTTCCTTCATTTTGCCCACTGACATATTATCACTTGACAAGCCATCACTCCAAGAGTATTTATCATTTACATACTCTTTAAGCAAGAAGCCCATAAAGAATGCTGTCATATTACAAGGTAAATAGCCATATGGTTCACCTTTCAAGAAGTCATAGATTGAGAGGATAGAAATTCGACCTTCCTTCTCCATTATACCACCGACAAACTCGTTAAGATCTGTCTTGACACGAGAAATGCAATCAGCTGGATAGTCTGTCCAATAATTAGGATTATCCAAAGCATTTGATAACATCTCTTCCAATCTTGCATTTTTACTTTTATAAGTGCTCTTTATTTCTTGTTTTACTCCACACTCTACACCAGTTCCTAAACTATTTGCCGCCCACCAATTAGCTGCCGATTTATAGTTACATTCTAACGCTAATGGGAATCTCTTCTTATCAAAAGTTCTCAACTCATCACCTAAGGCCTCCATGCTATTAAATACTTCGCCAGCAGTATTGACCTTTGTATAAAGAACAAACTGCCCATGCTTGATTCTAGAACGCCATTCTGCCAAGATACTGGTTGCATAACGCAAATACTGAGTCGACTGGTTATTATCCTTACCTGCATAATAGGTAGATGTAGCCATGTTTGTTACCCATTCTTCAAATTTGTCATCCCCAAGAGGTGTTCGTCCACAATCAATAAAGATAACTTCACTATTTGCATACTTCTTGCGCATTTCAGCAATTCTCTTTGTCACAGAGATACTTTCACTTGCATTTTTTGACAAACAACATACCACATAGAAATGTCTATTATCATCTGCAGCATCATTAATATTTTTCTTTGCAATGGTATCAAAATCTGTACAAGTTGCATACTCTAACTTGAAACGTAAATTTAAGTCATAAGGTATCTCTACTGTATCATTCAATTGTCCGTCTTTTATAATGCTACTTGTAGTTTTACCTTCATATGCAGCCTTTTTCTTATCGATTTCACTTGCATCCATTTCTCCCGTTAAAATAGAATACAAGAAAGAACCATCCTTTAGAGTCTTTTTATAAATGACTTTCTCACGTACTAACTTTTCTGCACACTTCACTGCCTGACCACTTTCGAAATCAGTTCCTTCAAATGCCAAATTTAAATTATTTTCATTTGGTAAGAATATATCAATCTGGTCACTGGCACTTTCCGACATTGCCTGAAACAACAAAATCGTCTTCAAGACTTTCTGTTCTTCATCATCCAGCTGTTTAGCCAAATTTGCATAACGGTCTAAAATCTGACGGATATTTTGAGATAAGTCGTTTTTTCCATTATCGTAGAAGAATCCCCACAACAAATCAACTGTCAAGAAAGGATTCTCGCTGAAAGGGCCAAAATTGTCTATATACCATTGAAAACCTTTCAAATCCTCATTACCACTATTCTTAATGAAATCAAACATACTACGCTGATTACTTGCAAAAGAGGCAGAGATATGCTTCAGCAAACTTGCAGCATAAGGATGAATCGGCAAAATACCACGTAATTGTTTATCCTCAATTCCCGCACTTTGCTTGATTCTTTTACGTGAATATCCAGTACGTTCTTCCAAATCAAATAAGATTTCGTCCCACTCCTGTTTTATCACTGGATCATCAGAAATTTTCATAGCTGCACCCATCAACTGAAATGCCATATTTTCTGGCAATTCAATAATACAAGTCGGCTTTATGAAACGACCAAGAATCTTTGGCTTATCAGCATCAGCATCATCTATACCAGCCTCGCTTCGGTGAGTAACAGGAATAAAGCAAAATGGCTCCGTCTGGCTAAAGTCCAAGATTCTTTGGAATCCAGTCAGTCGATGCGTATTATTGCTAAAGTATTCAGTAAACTCATCCCAAATAAAGACAAGTGCCTTCAAATTATTAGCATGAATAACTTCTGTTATCCAAGCTACCATTGTTTCACTATCCAACGAGAATGCCTTGATATTCTTCTCATTAGCAATGCGGAAAATCTTATTCATCAAAGTAAGAAGTGCCTGACCTTCATAGTTTCTGAGGTTTTCAACAATCTCATCAACACATTCACCACCAAACAGCTCTTTATAACTACCTTCTACATAAACACCAAAACTTTGCTTATTCTCATCATCTGAGAGATATTTGATGATACCATCCTTCAACGCTTTTGGACCAGCATTCTCTATACCAGCATGCTTCAATGCCTTTTCTATACTTTCCTGCATAGCAAGAAACAAATCGTTATCGCTATAGATATTTGATGATCCATAACGATGAACAGTAATTACCTTTCCTTGTGACTTTATAGCTACAAGTTTATTACACAAATCTTGATCTAATCCAAACTCGTTGAAATAAGCCTCAACTTCTTTGTTATTTGCATCAAGCAAGTGCTTGAGTGTAAGAACAGCATGCGATTTACCTGTACCGTATGCACCTTCCACCCAAATATTAAGTTTCTGCTTGCGCTCCAAAACACTAACAGTTTGCTTCAATAGCTTCACAAAAGTCTCATGTGGATAGTATTTTTTCCACAAGTCAGGTTCCTTCTTGATTACATCAGCATTGACTGCTGGAAAGTAATCAGGATCTATATCGAAATATTTGCGATAATTCTCCATATTTTTCTATTTGTTAGAATCCTATTTTACCAATTATTAGAATAACTCAAGCACATCTTGCGCTGTCTTATCCTCCCTCAAATTAATATTATCGAGATCCAAGGTAAATGTTGCGCCGATAAACTCTGGGTACTTGATAGACAACCCCTTCAGTATCTTTTTCATTTCCTCTTCCTCTATTCCAAATATTTTTACAGGACTAACTCCATTACTCTCTACATTATTGTCATAAAGACGAGACATAGTAAATTGATAATAGCCATCACATGCCTCTGCAAATTTGTACAAACTGTAGAGTATTACTTTTGGTTCTGGAGAAAGCCAAGGTGTACGCATTATTGATACAGCCTTCTTTCCTTCCTTTGTCATTTGCCCGAATCCTACATTCGAAAATGGCAATTCTGCAATTCGAGCAAAAGAACTCCAAATATCAGAAACCCAAGACTCTTTTGCGCCATCTTCTACCAATGTAGAAATAACATAATCCTTGGAAGCCACCTCGTTGAAATTCAATCTATTTACATACCAGTTCAACTGCGGAGAGTAAACAAGATTTGCCAGCATCAAAGCCCAACCATCCATACTATCCAAACCTATACGGTCAATTGTCATGGCAGTTTTTCCTATCACATTATTGCTCATCAACTCTGCGTCCTTCAAAAAACGCTTAAAGAAATCAAACATATTTGTTCCCAAAGTATGGTTCTCTGCAAACGTCTCCTTATACTTAAAGAATTGTACAAACCAATCCATCTTTGGTGCATGATGAGAATAGCAATTTAAACTTTTATTTTTCTTATTCATACTTGAAACTCCTTTTGGTCTTTCTAAAGATTTAAAAACTAAACAACCACGTTCTACTTTATGACACATCGAACAATGCTTGCATGTATCATCAATACGCAAAACTCCATTCTCCATGTGAATTGCTCCATTATGACAATCAGCTTCACAAACTCCACATCTTATACATAGAGCTGTTTTATGGAAAACATTCTTAAACAATTTAATAAAGTTTGGCGCAGATTTTACTATTGCAGAATCCAAGGATATTTTTAGTTTTCCATCAGATTCTTCTACTTCAAATTCAAATATGCCATTTTTTGTTTCAATACAATAGGGAGATACTTCACTCTGAAGTATTCCAATTGTCTTTATCCATTGCTTCCAATCTGTACGAGGATTAGTGATTTTTATAATCAATTTACGTGATTCTTCCATCTCCTCATAATTGGAAAGAATGTTCAAATCTCGACCATTCTTGCGAGCTTTCCATCCTCCATTCGTAACAAATTGATCTAAGTTTGCCTCAGAAGCAAAATGTCCTTCATATCCACTACGAATAGCTGAAATTAACTGATCAAACTCCTTCGGATAACATTTACGGGCAAAATAATCACTTCTTTCAGCAGCTCTAGGACACACTAAACAGCCAGCTCGTCTATTACCCTTAGTATATGCCTTATTCAGATAGAGATTCTCAGAATATATATAAGCATAGAGTTCTGCCGAATTCCAATCTAAGATCGGGTTGCAGCTCCATTGCCCCTTATGCTTTTCTCCTAAACTGATATAGTCATAACCACTTCTTGCAACACTTTCACTCGCTCTGACTCCAATAAAAGCCATGCCAGTAAAATCATGTATTCCTGTAGCTTCTCTCAAAGCCAAAATTTGAGGAGCAGTTTTATGAACGCTACAACACCAACGATTTACAGTAGCAGGAGGACCAAACTTTGCCCATGTTTCACTTGGCTTATATTTTGACTTTGCTCTTATGAAAGCAATATTATCCCTTTGGCATTGCTTTTCTATATAATCTACTGTCTCATAAGTATCAGGAAATTCCATACCGGTATCTCCAAACAACACTTTAAAACTATTATGAGGCAATGCCTTTTGAACAAGATCTAACGTTACAACACTGTCTTTACCTCCACTAAATGCCACGTAAAAAACATCTACACCTTTCTTACGATATTTTACAAAAGAATTATAGATTTGCTTTATCGTTTGCTGAACCAAAGCCCGAAGTATTGCTTGGTTCTTTTCAACCATCTTTTTGATATTTACTTTCATTAAAAACTCTCCCGATGGTTCTGGTTCCTCGATAATCTTTATTTCTGGTTTCTTATCCAAAGAACCTCCCTTCATTGCAGCAACAACTCTTCCTTTATATATATAGTTGTTGGCTTCTGCCCACATCAATGGGGTAGAATCATCTTTGTCATACTTCCAGTACTTATCAAATCCCAGTATATCAAGTTCCTTGCTATATACAGGACGTGGCTCCTTACTGAATTGTAATGGTGTACTATTCAGCAAGAATCCTCCTGTCTCTATATCCCAGGTATATGAATACATAGTTCGTTATATTATTTTATTGTTTATTATTATCTATTTCTCTAAGCTGTCTTGCTTTTGTTAGGATTTCCTCTATATCAGAATATCTTCTTTGTACGATATATCCTTCTGTTGCAAGAAACTCTAAAGCTTCTTTCTTAGCCAACTTCACGTTGTTTTTTGCCAAAGCAATTACTATCAAATTATTGAATGACAAGTCTGAAACTTTAAATGAAACAACACCACATACATTATTCTTGTTCAGATAGTCACTAATATACAATTTGAACTGGTTGCTAGCTGTCAACAAGTAACTTTCCAATAACCGTGATGTCCAAGGATAATTACACTCTGGGAATGTGGCAAAGTTACGAATACTTTTAAGTGGTATCGAATATACTTCATGATCGATATGTTCCTTAATATATTTATCTATACTGTCCACATCAAAGTGTACCTTATCTTTAGCAACAAACTCTTTATCATTGATGCGAATACAATATTCCAACAATGGCTCTAAGTGATAGTTTATAACGGTACCCAAAGACTGCGCGAGTTTATCAACTTCTTCCAAAGTAAACTCCTCATGACTTTTGGCAAAAGCAAGTAAAGCTTCTCGTGCTGATAACTTAACTCCCTTCTTGCTTATAACGGCATTATTGAAATCAAACTTATCGGCTAACAGCACTGCCAAAGCTTTTCTGATTCCAAGTTCAGGAATATCAGAATTATTACTTATCAGCTGAGGAAGTTTTTGATGAATACAATCAAAGAGTTCGTCTGCTCCAATAAATTGGAACTTTTCTATCGTTGTTTCTATAATGAAGATTATATCCTTCAACTCTTCTTCATTAACCTCAAACTTATCTATATGGAATCGCATTCCACGAGTTGCGGCAATCAATACGTTTGTATTGCGATTGAAAGCTGTTCTAACAGAATCTTCAGGAAGATAATCCAAGGCCTTAACAACCTCATCTTCGCTTTTCACCTGCCATTGCTCACGCATATATGATATGACCTCATGATCTATATCTATATCAATATAGCGATCACGAGTCATATACTCTTTATCAAAGTAAAATTTCTTTTCATATTTGTATTGTAACCAAGTACATAACATTGGCACATTGGCAATAGGGGTATCCAGCAACTCCTCTTTGAAGTGACGAAATAGACTTTCATAAAAGACAAATTCTTTGCCTGATTCTATTGTCTCATCAATAAAAGAATCTATCTCATCCTGTAAATTAGAAGGAATCAACTCTGAAGCTACATATATCTTTCCATCAGACTCTATTCCACAAGAAGTCACAATATTGTAGAAATCATCATCTACAATATCCAAAGAAGATCCAATAATCTCCTCGTAACTCTTATAAAAACGCTTTTTGTCTATAGCAGAATTTAAGCGTATGCCTTTTTGGAACTTTTTCGAAAGCACTTTCTTTACTCTATTCAGCAACAAATTTTCTTGTGGAACAGATTCTTCCACAAGCACTGGTTGTTCTAAAGATACTTCCGGTTGCTTTCCTTCTGTGTCCAATGGCTCGGGATACATTTGAATCGCCTCATGAAGCAATTCTATATATTCTTCATGATTTTCAGTTGCAAGTTTAGCAATTTCCTCAAATAGTCGAGAACGAGAGGCTAATCCTTTCTCACCATGAGTTAAAATATTCTCCATAACCGACAATTGAAGCTGAATACCATTCTCGTTTCTATACTTTTCATTTACTTCAATTCCATTCATTATCTTTCGATAACGAAGACGCCTTGACAGTTTTGCAATTGCTGCTTTGCGCAACAATTCACCTTTGGCCACTTTTTCATAAGTGTCCACAAGCAAAGCCGCTTCAAACTTATTCCATACAACTCTAGCAAAAGGTGAAGGCATTTTGTTTCTATCATTTAAAACTCCGATAGAATCCCCAAGAACCGGAAACTTCAATAAACTAGTTTTGTCCTTCTATAAAAAAGCGCGGGGATTCGCCTCGTCCATCCCCAATCGTAGGCCTTCGCACTGCCCTTGCTGTTGAGACGGACAATGCAGAAAGCCCACGCTATGGTATATAAAAATCCGCATACGAATATATATGTTATATATGATACCATAACTAGAGCTAAAGTACATATACTAATATTCGTAGCAGGATATAAATACACCCCACCGTGAGCATTCACCCATTGCCACATCTGCTAACAGCTTGTAAAGTTGCGAAGTTTACGATTGCGCAGATGAGCGTAAGCAAACGCTCTATTTTATATAAGTCACACCCACCCGCTCAGCCCTTCGGGCTTTCTGCGGTAGAATGCAATTGCAAAAATAATAATTATTTCTGAAATACGTGCGCTAATCTTAGATTATTTTTGTATTTTTGCAGAAAATGATGTTAAACCCATAAAAATACAGTAGATTATGACTACATATCTCAGATTCTTCAATTATGATGAGGCCTTTGAATACTATTGCGGACTCATTGATAAAATGCTACAAGGCACCAACAGAAACAACCATACTCGTATCATCGCTAAGCCTGCACTTATCCTATCTATCATCAAACTGATAGAAAACGGCAAGCTGGTCAACCAGTTCACTTATGAAGAGATTGCTCCTATATACCAAGGTATTTTTGGGAAGTATTTCTTAAGGGCTCAACAGGAAAACCTTACTCCATTATTTTATCCTTATTACTTCTTGAAATCAGATAAGTTCTGGCATTTGGCTTGGACTAATGCTGAAGTAAAAACAGAGTCTCCTTCAAGAGCATGGCTAGACAGAAATACCCAGTACGCCTACATTGATCAGGAACTTTGGATATTACTCTCCCATCCTACTTATCGGAATAAATTTAAGAAGTATATTATAGAGAAGAAAGTTCTCAATGTTTTCAAAGAAGAAAAGAACAAGGGCGGCTTTAAGGCTTTGCTGCAATTGTTGATGGTAATATAAAAACAACATGAAATGGATTATAAAGATGCCGCAAATTCTTTCATTACAAGACATTAAATCTCACAGGCTCCTCGCCTGTACGTAATTTGTAGTCTTCATAAAGCATCTTCTGCATCTTGTCAACCATGGCTTTCTTTGT
>OQWM01000293.1_pt1 | contig 30290 bp, 20 predicted proteins | sample 1691531 | NCBI WGS metagenome assembly OQWM01 (sample SAMN03418257, study PRJEB22391) | human gut metagenome | biome: human-gut; feature: organic feature; material: feces | host: Homo sapiens | place: Tanzania | collected 2013-01
TGCGAGCCACGATGTTGTCCATACAGTTGCGTGGTCCCTGTGGGGCATCATTGGTTATGCCATTGGAATTGTACCAAAGCATCAGACTTACACCCTTGCTCTGGGCATAACGGCTCAGTTCTGCTATCTTGTCTCTGCCTATCTGGGTATCCCAGAGGGCATCTACCAATACATATTCATAGCCCATGGTGGCAGCGAGGTCGATAAACTGCTTCTGGTCCTGATAGTTGCAAGATGCATCTTGCCATACGAGCCAGCTCCAGGCATATTTTCCCGCCCCATACTGCTGGGAAGCCTCATAGCGAGGTTCCACCACATCATAAGGGATGGTGGTCTCTACCAATGGCTTCAGGTCCTTGCCCACGGTGATGGTGCGCCAAGGAGTGGAGCCAGGCAAGGAGAACACGGCGTTGTTAGAGCCGATGCCATCGCCCTCTTCCTGCATAGGGAAGGCTATCTGATAACCCTTTGCTGCATCATAATCGCTGATGTGGCAACCTGGATAATTGCCATGGGTACCCGTCTCGCTGACCAGTACCCAGCCATCGCCACCTACCTTGAAGAGGCATGGGAAGGTATAGCCCCTGCCATATCCCGACTTGGCGGTAAGGGGAGCATCCGGCTTGTAATCCTCCTCATAGCTTGGCTTGGAACGGGCAAAGCCTATCAGAGGGTCGCTCTGTGGACAGAGGAAAGAGGTAGAAATCTGAGGCAGATTGAATGCCGTCTTCTCCTCATTGATGATGATATGCTGAGCCTTCAAGCCATCGAAGGTATAGCGGAAAGCCACGTCGTTATCTGATACATTGAAGGTAACGGTCATAGGCTCCTGCTTGGCATTGAGATAAGTTACGCTGAGCTGGTTGGCATGATAATCCACATGCGATGTCTTGGCAGTGCGCAGTTCGTAGCTCTTGTCCACCTTTGCCTCATTCTTCTTCTGATAGGTAAGACCTTGGTAGAAGTCGCCCACATTGGCGAGGAGTCCGAGTTGTGATGGTTCCATCATTCGCTTGCCGGCATAATCCACGGAGTAATAGAGTTTGCCGTCATGGTCTTCCACCACGACGTTCAGTTTACCATCAGGAGAGCTGACGGTGCTTTTCTCCGCAAAGGCAGAGAGGGCTGTCATCAGAGACAAAGCCACCAAAAGGAAATTCTTTTTCATTCTTAAGTTTTTCTATGTTGTTTATTCAATGTGTAGCTTTTACACTTTTCCGGTTGCAAAGATAAGCAAAAGGAATGAGAACGCCAAGCATTTCGCTACAGAATATGAGTTATGAAACATAAAATAAAGCAAAAGGAACAAAGAAAGGATGGTTTTCTGAGATTTTATTCGTAATTTTGCGGCTAAAAACAAGAAAGATAGAAAAATGGAACAGACAAAGCAGATACCTTACCGTGCCATCGCACTCGACCTGGACGGCACGCTAACCAACCACGACAAGGTGGTTACCCCCAAGACCCGAGAGGCTCTTCTGAAGGCAGAGAGCCAAGGCGCCGTCATCATCCTTGCCTCTGGCAGACCTACCTACGGCATTGAGCCCGTGGCAGAATGCCTGGAGCTAGACAAACGTGGTGGCTATATCCTATCCTACAACGGTGGCAACATCGTGAATGCGAAGACGGGCGAAAAGCTTTTTTTCCAGTTCTTGCCCGATGCCGTGCTCCCTATATTATATAGGTACGCGAAGGAGCACCACCATGCCCTCTTGGGATATGCTGGCAACGAGATTATCACCGAGATGCCCGACGACCAGTATGTAAAAGAAGAATCTCGCATCAACAAGATGAACATCCGCCAAGTGGACAATCTCTTAGAAGCCCTGGAACCACACCCTACCAAACTCCTGATGACGGGCGACCCTAAGGATATGCTCCAGGCAGAGAATGACCTCGTGGCAGAACTCGGCGAGAAGATGGACATCTTCCGTTCCGCTCCCTTCTTCCTCGAACTGGTACCTAAGGGCATAGACAAGGCGCAATCATTGCTCCGTCTCTTAGGAAAGATCAATCTCACCCCTGCCGATATGATAGCCTTCGGCGATGGCTACAACGACCTGAGCATGCTCAAGCTTGCCGGTATGGGAGTGGCGATGGAGAATGCCGCCCCAGAGGTAAGAGCCGATGCCGACTACGTGACCCTATCCAATGAGGAGGATGGCGTAGCTGCCGCACTGGAACACTTCAATATGTACTAAAGCTATCAGCAAGAATGCTGAACACGATTGCCACTATAATCAGTACGGTCTTCTTCATGTAACAAACATTTTGGCAACAATATTACACATTATTATTGAATAAACAAAAATTAAAGCGAATTATTTTGTATTGTCTTCGATTTACAGTAACTTTGCAGCGAAATAATTCAGCAGTTACGTATGTTACAATTAGACAATTTCTATAAGGCTCGCTTCGTGCTGAGCAAAGTGATTCGTAAGACTGAGCTGGTTCACACACCCCGAATCAACCCAGAGAGTGATGTATATCTGAAGCCAGAGTGCCTCCAGAAGACTGGTTCGTTCAAGATTCGCGGTGCTTATTACAAGATTTCCCAACTCACCGACGAGGAGAAAACAAAGGGCGTGATAGCTTGTTCGGCTGGCAACCACGCACAGGGTGTGGCTCTCGGCGCTACCGCCATGGGAGTGAAGAGCCTCATCTGTCTGCCAGAGGGTGCACCTATCAGCAAGGTAGAGGCCACCAAGCGATTGGGAGCTGAGGTTTGCCTCATTCCTGGCGTATATGACGATGCTTATCAGAAGGCATTGCAGCTGAAGGATGAGCATGGCTATACCTTCGTTCATCCTTTTGATGATGAGAATGTGATCGCAGGTCAGGGCACCATCGGACTGGAGATTCTCGACCAACTGCCAGATGTAGAGGCAGTGGTAGTGCCAGTAGGCGGTGGCGGCTTGATTTCGGGTGTTGCCTTCGCCATCAAGTCATTGAATCCTAATGTCAAGGTATATGGTGTTCAGGCTGAGGGAGCTGCCAGCATGGTGCAGAGCCTACACGACCACAAGCAGGAAAAGTTGCCTTCAGTATCTACCGTAGCCGATGGTATCGCCGTGAAGGAACCGGGTAGTCTGACCTTCGAGACTTGTTCCAACTATGTGGACGAGATTGTAACCGTGAGCGAGGATGAGATTTGTGCCGCTATCCTCAAGCTCATCGAGAGCGAGAAGATGGTAGCCGAGGGCGCTGGTGCTGCCAGTGTAGCCGCCGTGATGTACAACAAGGTGCCTGTGAAGGGCAAGAAGACCATCTGCGTAGTGAGCGGTGGTAATATCGACGTGACCATATTGAACCGTGTTATCACCCGTGGTCTTGCCAAGAGCGGTCGTCTCTGCACCATCGAGATGGAGCTGGACGACAAACCAGGAGAGTTGGTAGAGGTATGTTCCGTCATCGCTGGCTTGGGTGGCAACATCACCGGTGTTCACCACGACCGTTCTGCCAATCGCCAGAAGGTGAATGCCTGCGTGCTCCGTCTCACCATGGAGACTCGCGATGCCGACCACGTCAAGGAAATCAAGGAAGCATTGGAACAGAAAGGCTTCCACCTCTGGATCGTATAGTTTTCTTTTGAAGAATATTTTCTGAAAGAATATAGTGAATAGAATATAAGTTATTAATTATAAATAAAGATTATCATGAACGCAATTCACACAGACAATGCGCCTGCTGCTATCGGTCCATATAGCCAGGCAATCGAAGTAAACGGTTTTGTATTTGCATCAGGCCAGATTCCTATCGACCCAGCTACAGGCAACTTTGTAGAGGGTGGCATCCAGGAGCAGACCCGTCAGGCACTCACCAATGCCCAGAACATCTTGAAGGCAGCAGGTACCGACCTCTCTCACGTAGTTAAGACCACAGTTTATCTGAACAGCATGGATGACTTTGTTGCAATGAACGAGGTTTACGCCCAGTTCTTCAGCCAGCCATATCCTGCTCGCTCAGCTGTAGCCGTAGAGAAGTTGCCTAAGGGTGCTCTCGTAGAGGTTGAGGTTTTGGCAGCCAAGTAAATCAATCTGTATAGTTGAAAACCTGCCCTCCCAGCTACAAGAACGTTCCATCATCGAATAATGAGAATTACAAGACTCGACTCTGTCGAGATTACATTACAGAATTTAAGCATAGGCTATCGCTCGAAGAAAAAAGAGCTTCGAGTGATAGCCTCGGCTATTGATGCCCAGCTCCAAAGCGATGAGCTCACTTGCCTCATCGGCTCCAACGGAGTGGGAAAATCCACTTTATTAAGAACATTATCAGGATTTCAGCCCCCTCTTGCTGGCGAAATCCTCCTCAAGGGCAAGCCCCTTTCATCTTATTCCCCACAAGAGATGGCGAAGGAGATCAGCGTAGTGCTCACCTCCAAGCTCGACGTAGCCCAACTCAGCGTGCTCGACATCGTGGGCATCGGTCGTTCCCCCTACACAGGTTTCTGGGGCACCTTGTCATCAGAAGACAAGCAGATAGCCGAAGAAGCTATCCGCCAAGTAGGCATCACCCATCTCTCCCAGCGCAATATCCAGGAACTGAGCGATGGCGAGCGACAGAAGGTGATGCTTGCCAAGGCACTAGCCCAGCAAACCAGCCTCGTCATCCTAGATGAACCCACCGCCTTCCTCGATTTCCCGAGCAAGGTAGAGACGTTCCAGATGCTCCGCCGTCTGGCTCATGAGCAGCACAAGAGCATTCTCCTCTCCACCCATGATGTGGAGCTGGCCCTCCAACTCTCCGACCGCCTCTGGCTGATGGAGCCCAGCCATCTCACTATCGGCACGCCAAGAGAGCTATCCCAAGATGGCTCTCTCTCCCGCTTCATTGAGCGAGATGGCATCCGATATGACAAGGAGAGGATGAGGATAGAAATCCTTATTTAAAAAGTTAATAAGGAATAAAAAAGACCGCTTTCCACAAAAAAAACAAAAACAGCCACGATGCGTGAGCGTTTCGTGGCTGGTGGATGGAAAATGTATAAAATACAAGATTAGTTACCTCTTAAGTATTTATGTGTTAACCAGAATGTTGTGCTGCCATATCTAATACCTGTTGATAATCCTTTTAAAATGAAATATGTGGAGGCATTGAAATCTTTTGTGATACTGTAAGACGTAAAATCTTTGCTGAGCTCCTCAACATATTGCTTCGTGTATTTGTTGTCTATATACGCAAGGTCATTTTTAAGAGGAATCTTGTTGTTATATATAACATCTATGCAGGTTATGGTTCTGGAACTATTGTCATAATAATATTGCAACTCTGATGCATATGGCTCTGACGCTGGAGTCTTGTAATATATGGCAGTAATGTTATTTGAGCGATTAACTTTTCCATCTGGTGTTCCATGTTTTTTTATTATGTCATCAATAGAACAGTTTACCTCATTGGCATGGTCATCAACTCCATTTTTAACTACTACTTTGTAGGCTACTTTTTTTTCGCCATATTGTGCGATTAAAAAACTTTCTCCTATTCCTGTAGAAATTATAGAGCCATCATTTGATGGTGCTACGATAGATGCATTTGCTGTAATAATTTTATCTGGTTTTATCCCATTTGGATAATCTAAATTTATTATTTGAGAAACAAACACTTCATAAAAGTTTAATACTCTATAATAATAATCGTAGCAGTATAGTCTTTGATTCCACAAACATAGAGTTTGATCATCAACGTCTTTAACGTCATATCGCAACAATAGATCATAGTTGCTATCGGGTTTACGACTAACCCCATTAACAGATATTGTATTTGAGGATCTCATATATGTATAAGTTCCTATTCCAAGATTTCTTGGGTATGCAGTATCATTAGGGTTAATATATTCCTCATTGATAAATTTCATGCCATCTTTTAATTCCATATAAATGGCATTGTCTGGATAATTTTCATCGTAAAGATACCATGAACCTATAATCTTGTCGGTATTGATGGATACCTTTGCTATTTCATCATCATTACATGCAGATAATGAAATCAAGCTAATTAGAAAAATGAGATATTTTTTCATATGCCTAATACTTATTTAAAATTTCATATAAAAGACCTGCATTTCCATCATTATTAAAGACTCTTCTTGTAATGCCTACTAATGGTTCTGCATTCCACCAATCTTTACGATATACGTAATGATAGTCACCATTAATATTGACATTATAGTAATCTTTATTTAGCCAGGTCTCTAATTCTTCTTGTTGTAAATTTGAGCGTCCCTTTAATAGGATTTGGGTTATTTTGTTTGTTGTGGTGTCAAATCTTATCCAAAGACTTTTGTATTTGGTATTATTGTTTAATGATAAATAATATTCACCACTAGTTTCTTTTACCAAATTGGCATCACCATATTTTGTAATTTCTTGATAAGCAGAATCAGCTTTCATATAGATGAACTCATCAAAAAAGTTTAAATCATTTTTTTGGGCTTGATATGATATGGTATTGTCAATTGTATCAACATAACATCTTATTTCTTTATCATCTTTATATTTTTTAAAAATGTCCATCTCGTCGAAATTCCCTATATATTCATATTTTTCATTGAATGAATTTAAAATTCCCTTAAAATCATATTCTGGCCAATAGTATACGTCTATTTCGTTTACCTTATCTCTATGATCAAACCAGAAGGTTACGCTTCTAATTTCAGGGGCACTTATCAAGTAGGCAATCCCATTATTTTCCTTATCTTCTGCATAAATATTTCCAAAAGCCTTGACGATAGCTTGCTTATTCATCAAAGTTTCATTCATGAATTCAAGGGTCTCAAATCCTTTTTCTGAAACATGGATTCGGTATGCAACATATTCGTCTTCTGATAGATTAACTAAAACATATGCTACTCCATATTTGTTAGCAGTGATGTTACCTTTCTCATCAATAGAAGCTATAACTTCAGCTGTGGAAGAATATGATTTGCCAATAGTCGGAATGCTCTTGGTTTCTCCAACCTGCATGTTAATATCTCCTACGATTCGATGATAAGTCGTGTTGCTTAAGTCTTTAGTGCTTGTAATGGAAAGGCTGTTTGGATTGGGCATGCTTATAGTTTGGGCATATACCAATTTATAACCTCCGTTTTTCTCTTCTCCTAACCTTATGGTTGTACCATCAAAAGAAAAGACGCCATTACTTTCAGACTTATCGAACTCGTCTTTATTGTATGATGTTGTAATATAACTCCAAGTGAATTTTCCGTCAGATGTAAAGTTATATACTTCTTGTTTGAGTTCATCGCCATCAAAATTACTCATTAACCACTCTCCTTCAAGTTCATAAGCTCCTTTGGCAGTAGTGTATTGCTCTACAGATTCGCTACATGAAGAAAATGCCGTAATTAATAATGCGAGCACCCAAATGAATTTTATTTTATTTATCTTCATAATGCTGCGTATTTAATGTTAGTAACGAAGAATATACCCAAGTTTAATCTCCAAGGTATTTATCTTGAATTTATAACCGCTCATATTGTTGTCCCCTTTGGATAACAGGGCTGGAATCCTTGAAGACTCCCAGAAGTTTGCGTTAGCCATGTTGGACAACATAAGTTTGTAGTTTATTCCTAGTTGCATGCCTTTAATCTCGTATGTAATACCTGCTTTTAATCCATAGTTTAGATGCTTGAATGGCGTTCCTGCATTGTAGATGTAATCGTCACTATTACCCATGTCTCCTGCTTTGTATGTTTCTGTTAGCATATGCTGCTTTTTATACATATTTATGTTGGCTTCAACAATCGAATTCATATATAGATCGTCTCGTATCAATTGTCCTAGGGAATTTCCTTCTCGCTCAAATTGGCGTATAGGAGTATCTATACTGCCTGCCAATTTTAGTTTTGTTGAGAAGCCGTATGTTACGTAGCCACCTGCATTGATATGCAAACTTCCGGTTTTAGACAATACGAATCTATAAGATAGCAAGAGTGGTATTTCAATACTATGCATAGTATAGTTTTCTTTAAAATTAAAGTTTTGGTCGCCCATATTAATGAAAGATGCTGTGGATGAAACTACTTGATCGTAGAGAACACCACTTACCTCATTGCTCCACTTATAGTAGTTATAGTTCACACCACTCATCAAGTACAGATTCTTATACAATCTCAGGTCTGCCAGCAAACCTACCGTAAATCCGGCGCCGCTCTTGTAATCGGCATTCTCTTCACTGTTGCCCTTGCCATAATTGATGGCACTACCAGTGAAACCACCACCTGATGAGGCGGAAATCATTGGCATAGCATAACCTGCGGTGATACCGAAGGAGAGACGGCGACCACCGAGCTGGCGATTGTAGAAAAGACTATCGGAGAAAGAGGTCAGAGTGCAGGTGATGCGCTTGCTCTCTGCCTCGCGTACCCTAATCAGCGTGTCCACTGGATAAAATTTCTCCTTTACTATATGTACACGATAGTCACCTGGCTTCAATCTGCCGCTCTTATATGGAGACGTTCCTACATATTTCCCATTGATAGACACGTTGAAACCTTCTGCAGGAAGGGTAAAAAGATCAAAAGTACCAAACAAAGGACGGAGCTTGGCATCAAGACGAACCACATCGCTGCCCAGCTCAAATTCGCCTTCTTGTGGGGCATATTGCTGTGCTTCTACCTTATAAGTATGCTTGCCCTTGCTCATCATAGCTGCAAACACGCCGTTCTCGGTCTTCATCTCCATACCGTCGATGAATACGGAGGCATCATCGGGATTGTGGCTCAACACAAACATCTGAGTGTTGCTGCTGGCTGCTACAGCCTCGCCAGAAGCATAGTTCTTTAATCGCAACTCGTAAACTACACCCTCGTCGATGTTGTCTGTATATTGATACATCAATGGGAAGTAGCCGTCATGGCTGAAGGAGAGGCTGCGGGCGCCGTATGGCACATAGAGCCAGATTTCGCCATTGTGCTGCTCTTTCTTGATGATGCCTAGGGCATCGGCTCGTACATCGATGTCCTTGAGATTGGTGATGACACGGATGAGAGCGCAGAGTTTGCCTTCGTCATTATCCTTTACTGGTTTGGTAACTCTCGCTGTCAAGTCGTTGTCCAAACGGGTAAACTTACTTACGTCCATGGTGGATTGCGCCATGATGCTGGTAGCAATGAATGCTGCCACTAACAGAACGATTGTTCTTAGATATTTCATAATCGTTATTTTATTAGAGGATTAATACTTATTGTTTTTACAGTTGAAAATCTTGCATGCCGATGCGGCCGTCTCGTATGGTTGGGTCTTTGTCGGGTTGCCAAGTACGCACATGAATAATTGGCAATTTTGTGTTGGCAAAGTCAATGAGCAGGAAGAGATAGCCTGTGTCACCATAGGATGATGAATAGTAATCCTGCTTAATCTGGATGCCATAGATATTTGGATTGGAAGCCGAACGGCGGATGATGTTGTCGGCGAAGTGGATGTTTACGTATTCGTTGCTGGCGAAGCATGCCTTGAGGCTCTTCATGTATTGTGCCTTGGTTTGGCGAGTATACTTCACGTGCTTCAGATTGGTAGGACCCACTTCTTTGTTGCCAGTGCTTTTCACTATCGAGCCCGTAATGATGAGGGCATCATTAGAAAAAATGCTGCTGATATAATCGAGTCGCTTTAGGGCGTATGCCGTCTTGTAACTCTCTAGGAAATTGATCATCACTCGACGAGCCTCTTCGCTCCAAGCTCCTCGCTGCATGATGTCGTCTACGGCAGGCTTGTTGAGGCCGAAGGCTAGTTCTGTAATCTTGCCCTCCTTTGACAGATGGAACACCACGTCCTCTACAAAAGTGCGATGGTTGCCACTGAAGGAGAAACTCATTGGAAAACTTCTGCATACAATGTCATCATCGCCATTTTGGAAGGTGAGCACTGGGGCTCGGAGTAGTTTGGCTTTACCATAATGGATGAGTTTGTCGAACATCATGTATCCTTCTGGAGTGAAACAGTCCTTGATGCTGGCGTAGTTCTTTTGACGGATGGCCAGTTCCACCTTTTGCATAGTTGCCAGATAAGGGGATACCTCTTGACCTTGAAGGGTGGATGGGATGGCTTCAAGCTTGGCTGTGCTTTCCATTGCTGTGGATGCTACGGATAGGGTTGCCGAGGCAACGATGGCACGAGCTTCGTTGGTGACGGCACATTTAGCTTGGATTCCTTTGTCTTTCTCCAGCTTCAATCGGGCTGTGCGGAATGGCACGGCTGCCGTGTTGTCTATGACCTCTCTCAGTTCTCGGTCGTAGTTTGCCTCGTCTTCGCAGATATATTCCGCATGGATATCTAGTTTGCCGAGGCTGAGGTTGGATGGGATGGTGATGTCGCCAGTTCCATCTTTTGCGGAACATACGTCGGAACGATTGTTGCCATTATAATATGTATAGTTGAAGTTGACTGCCGGTTTTCCTTTGTAGAGCACATTGAGCAGGATGGTGCGCTCATCTCCATCATCTTCCATTGATTCGGTTTTGAGGGTGATATTGTTCAGAATATCGTTCACATTCTTCGAGATGAGTGGCATGAGCAGTTGTTCACCACTGAAACCGAGGCGTATTTTCAGTTCGCTTCCGTCTGGTAGACTTCTCAGCAATGCCAGTGCGGCATAATAGCTGCTCAGGGCATCTGCCACCTTTCCGTCTCGCTCATATCTCTCTGCATTGGAGGCGTATTCCATCACTTTCATCTTGCGCTGTTCGAAGATTTTGTCCAGTTCCGATTTCTTGATGTAGCGCAGCACGGTGGCATTTGGCTCATCTTCTATCACCAGTTCTGTGGTGTTTCTCAATGTGGTGTGTGAATAAGTCTTGATGATGTTGTTTACCTGTGCGGTGCTCTTTACTTCTTGTCCTTTTGTTTCTTGCTGTAGCAGGTAGTCGAAACTCGATTCCACTCTAGTGGAAATCTGGCTTGCCAAGGCTCCGAGGGCATTGTTGCTGGCTTGGCGGAGCGTGTTGCCATGTCCCAGGCCACAGATGTAGCTGTCGTCAGCTTGTAGTTGCTGTGCACGTTTGGCGTTTTCTTTGTTTACCTGTCCCATGGCTAGTAGGGTACAGAGTAATAGACTGATGATGCATATAACTTTCTTCATAGATGTTTATGTTTTATATTTTGCGGATGTTATTTTGTTGTGTTGTAACTTTTTTATTCTAGATGATTTTCTCAATGAATGCGTTCGGTATGTACGCCGTGCTGATGAGGCAGATGCCTTCGATTTCCACCACTACTCTCTGTTGTCCTGCCACTCGTGCCACTCTGCCTTCCACTCCCTTAAACTCTCCCTCGATAATTCTGACCATATCGCCGCTCTTATAGTGGCAGTTCTCTGGCTTCACCAGTTTGATGTGGCGATTGTCTATGCTTGCCACCTTGATGAAGTTCATCATCTGGTCGTATGGTACGGTGAGCGGAGGGTTCTTACCATCTTCATTTGTGGTGAAGTGGTCATAATAATAGGAGAGAAAGTGCAATTCGGGAGTATTCTTGATGCAATGATCTATGATCTCAGGACTTACGTAGACAAAGAGAAGGCTTGGAAGATAAGATTCGACGACAAACTGGCGCTTGCCTTGGATGTATTTCAGTGTGCGGTGCAGAGGCAGGAAACATTCTATACCTATATTAATAAGGTAGTCGTATGCTTTCTTCTCACGGTGGTAAGAGGCTCTCAATACAAACCATTTCTTATTTGGGTCTGGAACATATCTTACCGACACCCCATCATTGTGATTTCTGAGGGAGACGTTGGCGGCAAAGCCAACGTGAGGCTGAGGGTTCATGCCTCTTTCTGATGTCACATTAGACAATGTGCGCATAATAGTTCTTATTGTTAGTGCTTAGAAAGCGTTAAACTGGTGCAAATATACGCATTTTCTTCCAATCTCGCAACCCCTATTTCCGTGCTTTGGGGATAAGCGGTTGGGTTCTTAGAATATGCGGTTGTTTTTGGTGTATATGCGGTCGAAAATTGTTTTTCTTGACAAATGAGATACAAAACTCTATATAGAAAAAGAAAAGTTTGCAGAAATTGCTATCACTGCTATCACACTTTGAACAAAGATTCTATTTAAAGTATTGATATTTAGTTATAAGCAGATACTTGCTAAGTGTGATAGACAACCCCAAAATTGGAGTTGTCTATCACACTGCTATCACCTTGCTATCACCCTAACCAGATACTTCGTGCCTATTCGGGTGCGCTTGTACTTCAAGCCGGGCATCTGGGCAAGCTTTCTGCCAAATGGAGCTAAGGTATTCACCTTCAGACTACTACCTATGCGCTGCTTCAACTGATCGAAGATTTCGGCGGCAGTGAGATACTCACCTTGAGACTCATCTTCCGTTGGCTCAAAGCACATGCGGAAGTATTGCTCCACGGGGGTGATTACCTCAAACTGCTTGTTGCTTTCCATCAAGAGTTGGGTTTGCTGGGCATCGAAATAGCCCTTTTCGCCCTTGTCCAGTGCCGCTTGGGCTTGAGCATAAAGTTGGACATAATTAGGACGATAGTTCACATCTATCGGGCCTGTCAGTTCGATGCCAATGAAGCGTCGATTGCCTGATGGATCGCTCAAAATATCGTCCATATTGCTTGTGGCGATAAAGGAGGCGAGGCGTGGAAACTCCATGACATGACTGCCATACGGTGGTTTCAGCTTCACCGTAGGCAACTGGATGAGATTCTTCAGAAATCCCTGCTGCACTTGTGGGGAAATCTGGTTGAACTCGTCAAGATTGATGAGCATACACTGCGTCATCGCTTGGAATACTTGACGTTTTTCTGACAATGTGAGATTGTCTGAGTAGAATGACTGGAACTCTGGCGGCACTAAGCGGCGGCAGAAAGTACTCTTGTTATAGCCCTGCTTGGAGATGAGGAGAGGTGCCACCGAATTGCCATAAAGCCTGTGTGAAAAGCCCTTCCACTGGTCCACCATGCCCAAAAACCAGATGTAGAACCAGTCTTCCCAATGCTTGTTCTGGGTGGGCACGGTGCGAGCCAATGCTCGGATATGGTCCTTGCCGTCCCACTTGCCTCGGCAACTGAAGAGATAGTCGTCTATTGGATTGTAGTTGCGGATGAAGTCAGACTCCAGATAGTTTCTCACATCCTTGATGCTCACTCGGATGCCAGCCTTCTGCACCTCGATGGTCATGCGCTTCTGCACTCGGGAGTCGATGGGCAGAAAGCCCCACCAGTTCTTCTCCTTGGTGCGATATTCCGTGAATTTCATCACCGAGTTGTAGCGCAGTTCATATTTGTCTTGCAAGAATTGGATCATGCGCATCATCCTGTCCTGCAAGTCTTTATCAGCCTTTGCAGTATCGCTTTCAGCTTCTTTTTCAGCGATTGATGGCACATCTACAGCTTCGGCAGGTGCTTGCTGGGAAAGGGGCGACAATCTCAATGGGGCGGCTGTAGCATTATAATAAGGATGCTCATCGAGCGTGAACAGGAAGTCGGAGTGGAGTGAAGGGCTTGATTCATTCATCTTGCCATCTACCAGTGCCAAGTAGATGGGGGCAAAATTGTAAAAAGCTGAGAGATAGCTACTTTTGGCAGCCTGTTCATCATCGGGCAACTTGCCGTCGGCGAGCGTATATTTCACCAGCACATGCAGCATCTTGCCATCAGCACTCAGAAAGGCGGCTAGCGTGGATGGCAGCGCAGCCACCTTCTGCTTGGCTCCTTCCAGCCCAGCCTCGCCCTGTATCTCAGCCAGCGTAAACAGCAAGATGCCATTGTTGTGCTTCATCACAAGCGTGCCGTTCTCCGCCTTCTGAAATTCGGCGGCAGGCATCACATGCATCCACTTGGGCATGTCCTTGTAGCCATCGTAGCCGAGGGTCATATAAGGCACATAATTCCTAAACTGGGTAATGGTGCCCTTGGCATCGTCTTTGGTGATGCGCTCCATAAATTTATCCAGTGATTTCACACTCGTTACCAAGCGATTATTGCGCTCGGTATGCACGATAGTTAGTTTTTCTCCACTCATGATACTCTCTATTTTGTTTGGTTATTTTACTATTCTTGTACGACGTATTCCCGGAATCTAGACCCTCGTAGTAGCAAATGGTTTAAGGCGTGAAACCAAGAGTTTCATCTAGTGAAACTCGGAGTTTCTAGGCGAGAAACTTTTGGTTTCAATAAATGACTCGATTGGTTTCTACCCCATACTCATTTCCTTAATGCGTCATTCCGTGTAAAGAAAAGCGTCATTAGCCATTTCTATCTACGGGACTTACTTATCAGTGAATCCCACTTCCTCCTTATAATGATCAAAGCGAGGGGGCTGATAGCCATATTCGGCAAAGACGCGATTCACTTCTTGTTGCTTTTCGGGCGAAACGTGCATTTCCCCACGATACACTCTGTAATAGTTGGTCTTTCCGCCCAGTATGCCCATCACTCGACATCTCAGGTTGGCAGTATCCTTATGTTTCACGTTGTCATAGAGGCTCTTCATACCCCACGCCGCCATCATAATTCGAGCACGCTTAAAGTGGCTGCACTTGCCGTCACGTAAGGCATTGGGATAGATGGCATTGCCCCACTCCTTATCCTCGGGTATGAAGCGGGAGGAAATATAACAGATGCACTCTGCCGTGCGTGGACACTCGGCATTAAAACAATAACACCAGCTGGGGTAGATGATGCTATTCACGAACTCAGGATCGTCTAATCTTAACTCCATATTATTGATGGTTTAGAGATTTATAAATTTAAGGTTTCGCCAAGGTATCAGGTACCTAAGAGGAATCTTAGTCTTATCGAGCGCAAAGATAATGCAAACGAGCGCAATGAAAACTTGTTTTCAAATTGCCGAGTGCAGCTTATCTTCTGCAAATATACTATAATTTTCTGAAAGTCAGTAAGAACCGTCTCGCTTTTTGCGATTATTTAACTAATTAGTGATAGAAAAGTGATAGAAAAGTGAATAAAAACAGCCACGAAACGGTTTCAACATGCGTTTCGTGGCTGAGGGGAAAAACATCTTTTACTTCTGCTCTGGCAACAAGCAAGGACGAACCTTGGATGTTACACCTGCATTCTGATTCACGATGACAGTGAGCGGCTTGGCATCGGCAGCATTCTTAGCCACCATCACCTTATAGTCGCCAGCCTCTACCTGCCACTGGCTATCAGCCTCATTGAATGAAGCCAAGTTCTCGTATGGAATCTGGATGGTCACGGTCTCGCTCTCACCAGGCTGCAAAGACTTGGTCTTGGCAAAGCCACGGAGTTCCTTGGCAGGCTTTTCCATATCCTTGCCAGGAGCAGCCACATACACCTGAACCACTTCCTTACCAGCCATCTTGCCAGCGTTCTTCACTGCCACCTGCACCTGCACATTGCCTTGCGCATCCTTAGTAACTACAGGCTTGCCATACTTGAAGGTGGTATAGCTCATACCATAGCCGAAAGGATAAGCCACAGGCACGTTCTTGGTCTGGTAATAACGATAGCCCACATAGATGCCATCCTCATAATTCGTGTAATCCACATTCTTCACGTCGCCCTTGCTGCCAATGCCCTTGCCCATGAACATACCGATTACATCCTTTACCTTGACATCATCAGGATAAGGGAAATTGTCCTTGGAAGGAACATCATTGTAGCTAACAGGCCATGTCATAGGCAGACGACCAGAAGGATTCTCCTTACCCGTCAAGATGTCGGCAACGGAATTACCACCTTCCTGACCAGGCAACCAAGACAACAAGACTGCATCAGGAGCTGCCATCCAACTCTTGGTCTCGATTACACCACAAACATTCAAGATGACTGCCACCTTCTTGCCTGCCTTGTGGAAAGCATTGCAAACACCTGCTATCATATCTTTCTCTGCCTGGGTGAGATTGAAGTTGTCGGAGAGATGACGATCCAAGAACTCACCAGATGACTTACCAATGGTGATGATAGCCATGTCGTTGTTCTTCACGGCAGCAGCCATATCCAACTCAGCAAGGCTCATTTCCGGGATAAAATGTCCTGGAAGGAAAGCCTCCAATGGATTCTCAGGCTTAGGAAGAGACTCCTTTGCCTTAGGTGCATACTCCTCATAAGCTTTGCGGATAGCCTCATCCACCTGATAGCCAGCATTCTTCAAGCCATCCAAGAGACTTACCACATACGCATGGTTTACATTGCCAGAACCAGTACCGCCAGCGATGAAATCATAAGAGGTGTTACCAAAGAGGGCGATGTTCTTTACTTTCTGGATGATAGGTAAGGTATTCTTGTTGTTCTTGAGCAATACCATACCCTCGGTAGCAGCTTTGCGAGCCACCTCGGCATGTCCCTTCAAGTCTGGGTTGTTGTCAGCCACATACTGTTTGAATCTTGGGGTCTCCATGATATATTCCAGGATGTGACGCACGTTACGGTCGATGATTTCCAACGACAAGCGACCATTGAGCACCGCCTTGCGAATCTCGTCACATTGGTCTGCCTTTCCAGGCATCAAGAGGTCATTGCCTGCCTCCATCTGTGCCACGGCATTGATGCCACCAAACCAGTCGGTCATCACCATACCCTTGAAGCCCCACTCATGGCGAAGGATTTCTGTCACCAAGTCGCAACGCTCGCTCGACATCGTGCCATTGATGAGGTTATAGGAGGTCATGATGGTCCAAGGCTGAGACTCCTTCACCACAATCTCGAATGGCTTGAGATAGATTTCTCTAAAAGTACGAGGATTGCCGATGACATTGTTTCTCGTGCGATTGGTCTCCTGGTTATTCAAGGCAAAGTGCTTCACGGAAGTTCCCACGCCATTGCTCTCGATACCATTCACCATGGCTGCGCAAATCTTACCTGCCAACAATGGATCCTCTGAATAATACTCAAAGTTACGACCGCAAAGTGGGTTGCGCATGATGTTGGTGGCTGGAGCCAAAAGGACATCCACACCATAGTGCTTTACCTCGTCGCCCATAGAAGTACCCACAGAGTGAACCAAGTCGGCATTCCAGGTGGCACTCATCACGGTAGCCACAGGGAAATGAGTGCAGTAGAATGTCTTATTGGTATCCTTGCGCTTGGCATCGATACGCAGACCAGCAGGTCCATCTGCCACTACGGTAGTAGGAATACCAAGTCGCTCGATGCCATTCACTTGTCCTGCGGCACCAGGCACCAACTGACCTTGGTTGCCGATGGTAGCCGTCATGCTTGATTTTACTTTGCCAGTAGAACCCACCAACAGTTCTATCTTTTCATCAAGGGTCATAGCCCGGATGACATCCTCAATAGGAGAAACGCCTAACTTGGGTGTTGTCTGGGCTGGGCACAATGTAGTCGAAGCCAAGAACACACAAGTGGTAATCATTACTTTCTTAATTTTTATCATATTATCCAATCGTTTTTGTCGTTAGAAAATCTTTTGTGCAAACTCTGTGAGATAGACACGCCAGTTGCGCCAGATGTGGCCGCCCTCGGTCTCCATATAGGTATATTTATACCCCTTCTCATCGAAATAGCGACGCAAGCCGGCTGTACTCTTATACAAGAAGTCGGTCTTTCCCATACCTATCCAATACAATTTTGGCTTGTTCTTAAACAAGGTTGCCAACTGCTGCTTCGCCTCCTCGTCCTCTTGCAGCATCTTATAGAAATCGCTGCGAAAATCGCCAGTCTTTCCCACATGCAAACCAGCGGAGAAGAGACCAACGTAATCAAACTTATTAGGGAAACGGCGAGAGATGTCAAAGGAGTGTCCACCACCCATTGACAAACCGCAGATGGCACGATGCGCCTTATCCTTGCCCACCTTGTAATGGCTCTCCACATAGTTCATCACGTCAGGGAAGCTCTCATCCATCGTAGCCACCGCCTTGGCACCTTGGTAACCATAGAAAGAAGGCACATACATACCTGCCGACCATTCGCCAGGAGCAGCCTGACAGTTAGGGTTGCCATTGGTCATCACCACAACCATAGGCTTTGCCTTGCCTGTGGCTATCAAGTTGTCGAGAATCTGGGAGGCACGTCCCAAGGTTGTCCAAGCATCCTCATCACCACCTGCGCCATGAAGCAAGTAGAGCACTGGGTAATCCTTGCCCTTGTCGTAACCTGCTGGGGTATAGACGGTCATACGACGCTGCATCTTGAGCGTAGGACTGTCATACCAAACCTTCTGCACATTGCCATGAGGCACCTCATTGACGGTGTAGAGGTCACCACAGTCGCCTTTCTTGTCTGACAAGATAAAAATATTGGTTACCGAAGTGATGTCACGAGTGATATAGACGCTTCCAGGATCCACAATCTTCACACCATCCAAGAGGAGATTATAAGAATAAAGCTCAGGAGAAAGATTAGTGCTGGTAAAGCTCCATACTCCCTTGTCATCCTTCACCAAGTCTGCCACTCCCGGTGCATCATACTTTCCCACAGGGGTATCAATCTGCTTGGTAGGCAAGAAGTCGCCCGTAATCTGCACTTTCTGTGCATTGGGAGCCTTGAGACGGAAAGTAACTGTATGGTTGGCGTTTAACTCGGGAGAAACCACAGGTACGTTGTCGAACAAAGCTTGTTGTGCAAAGCTGCTCATACTCAAGAGCAAGGCTGTTGCCATAAATGTTATCTTTTTCATTGTAATGTTGTTTGAAGTTACTTAAAGATTTTCTGGGCAAACTCACCCAGGTAGATGCGCCAGTTGCGCCAGATATGTGGTATAGCTCCACACACCCTTATCGTCCTTGGTCAAGTCAGCCACACCTGGGGCATCAAACTTGCCCATCGGGGTATCAATCTTGCGAGTTGGCAAGAAATCGCCCGTAATCTGCACCTTTTGAGCACCAGGTGCCATACAGCGGAAAGTAACCGTCTTGTCGGCATGAATCTCAGGCGACTGTGGCATTTGCCCTCCGAAGAGGGCTTGCTGTGCTGAAGCACTGCCACATGTTATACATAATGCAATAACTAATAATGATAACTTTTTCATTGTCTTTACACCTTTGGTTTACTAGTATAAAAATGATAATTGTTCAAAATTGCGCTGCAAAGGTACGCACTTTTTCAATACACCCTTTTCTGAAATGTTTTCTTGTATTTTGATTTTGTTCAAAATGGGGTTTCCTATCTGTTCAAAAAGTTTCCTATTTGTTAAAAGTCCTTCATAAATTGTATATATCAGGGATTTATCGTATCTTTGCAAATAGAAAAATAACGAAATAGCTATGAGCAAAGAGAAAATACTTTTGTACGCCTTTCTAGGACTCATGCTGACACTATCAGCCTGCCAGCATCACGACACTACCGACGAGGAGAACACCTATGAGGGAAAAGAATGGGTGCTCTCTGACCAAATATCCAACAAGAAAGTAAAAAGCATCTGCGAGGACCAATACGGACAAATCTGGATTGGCACCTTCCGTGGTCTCAATAAGTATGACAGCAACAAGTACTACCAATACTTCTGCGTACACGACTCCGTGGGGCTGCCCGACAACAATATCAGCAGCATTTTCAGAGATTCCAAAAACCGACTGTGGATAACTACGGCCAATGGCATCTGCTACTACAATGAGCAGGGCAAATTTACGAGAATCCCCCTCACCATGCAAAATAAGAATTTTACGCAGATACTGGAAGACAAAGCCGGCAGAATGTTCTTTACCACGGGCTATACCTTCTATCAATATGACGAAAAGACTAACAAACTCGTGGTCAAGTTGAAACAACTGGAAGAAAGACCCACCTTCAACCTGACCTGCCACATCGACGACCGAGACATCATCTGGATACGTACACCACAAATCATCACCGGCTATCTCTCGGACACATTCCAGAAAGTGGCAGAAATCAAACTTTCAGGCCATTCCCAATATTCCTATCTGCAAGATGGACACAAGCTGTGGCTATCTGGCTATGACGGCATGCAAATCTTCGATACCCGCACCCGCCAATTCCAGGCACTGCCAGCCAGCCTCAAGTCTTGGTCATTGCCACACGACATGGTGAACATCGTGCATCCATACGGCAAGAATGGCATCTTGCTCAATACTACCAAGCATGGCTTGTGGTTGCTCGACAACCATCACAAACTCGTCCATCAAAGCGACAAGAACTTCCCATTTGACTTGGGCAATATGCAAGTAAGCCAAATCTTCACCGACTCAAAAGGCAACTTATGGCTCGGTTCAGAAGAGGATGGCGTGAAGACCATCTATCGTTATCAAGACATGTTCAACAGCAACCTTGCCTTGCAACGCTCCGTGGGCAAGCAAGCTGTACTCGCCATTGTACCAGACCACACGAACCATCTTTGGATTGCCACCAAGAAAGATGGCATCTATGTCTATGACTTGGAGAACAAGCAAATCAAAAAGATACCCAAGGTATATCAAAATAGGAATGATGATAAAAAGAACATCATCACCAACCTCTATGTAGATGCCAGAAATTATATCTGGCTTGCCGATGCGGAGAACGTCGCCAAGTGTAAGTATGAAAACGGAGAATTGCGTGTTGTAGATTCTTATCCCATTTTTATGCCTATGGAATTTGCACAAGACAAGCAGGGCAACATGTGGGTTTCCACAGCAGGTGTGGATATCTATCTCATTTCTCATCAAGATGGAACCATGACCAAGAAGCAGTTGTTCCCATCTACCTTTACTTTCATCCCAAGCATCATTTGCCTCAATAATGGCAATCTGCTCGTATCTGCTTTCTATAAGCCGATATTGGAAATAGATGGCAAGACGAAGGTCATCCGAGAGTTTAAGGTAAATCCCACTGATTGGAAGAAGTGTATCAAGCGGAGTGTCTATATCCCGACAAAGACGCTCCAAGATAGCAAGGGCAACATTTGGTTTGGCACCGTCACCAATGGGCTCTTAAAATATGATGCCAACACCCATCGAATGCAGCCTATCCCTGGATTGTCATGCTCTGACATCTCCAGCATCGAGGAAGACAAGAATGGCAACCTCTGGGTGAGTACCATGTATGGATTGAACAAGTTGGACATCAAAGCCCATAAGATAACCTCTTACAAGGAGGCTGATGGCATCGGTGGTTTCCAGTTCTACGACCGTGCCTCCTGCAAGTTGAAAGACGGCACACTTATCTTTGGTGGTACCCACGGTCTCACCATCTTCAACCCTCAGAACGTTACGACCAACCAGCCCATCAACTTGCTGTTTGAGAACCTAAAGGTGCATAACAATCTCGTACAAGCCAAGGAAAAAGGCAACATAGAGGAGAGCATGGAGCATTCTCCTCATATCCACCTGGGCTACAAGGAGAACAGCTTTAGCATCTCCTTTTCCGCCATCGACTACAGTGACTACAAGCGCATCCACTATTTCTACCAACTGGAAGGCTTTGACAAATCATGGGTCGATGCTGGCAGCAATACCGAGGCATATTATTCCAACCTGCCAGCTGGCTGCTATACCTTCAAGGTGAAGATCGTGGGCAACGACAACAACCACACCATCGCCGAAAAGTCCATCAAGGTATCTATCGCCCCAGAGCCATGGAACGCTTGGTGGGCATGGTGCCTCTATATCCTCTTGGCAACTGGCGCAGGCTATGCCTACATACGATTCAAGCAACGCATCAATATGGAAAAGGAAATGGCTAGGAAGGCTGAGGTAGAAAAGGAACAAGAACAGCGCATCAACAAGATGAACATGAGCTTCTTTGCCAACATCTCCCATGAGTTCCGCACACCTCTGACGATGATTTCAGGACCTGTGGAGCAACTCTGCGAGAGCACCGATATCAACAAGCACAACAAACAGTTGCTCAACATCATCAACAGAAGCGTGAACAGAATGCTCAAATTGGTAAACCAGTTGCTCGACTTCAACAAACTGGAGAACGACACGCTCCGATTACATGTCAAATTGTGTGACATCGTTACAGAGATGCAGCGCATCATAGACTTGTTTATCGTCAATGCCGAGGAAAAAGGCATCACACTCAACTGCCATGGCTTAGAAGGTTCTTATCTCATCTGGCTGGATGTTGACAAGTTGGAGAAAATCATCAACAACCTCATGTCAAATGCCATGAAGTTTACACCTCGTGGTGGAAAAATAGATGTCACCTTGGATTCGGAGATAGACAAGAAAGGGATGCAATGGGTCAAGATAACCGTTGCCGACACTGGCAAGGGAATACCAGAAAAGGAACTGGACAACATCTTCAAGCGCTATTATCAGTTGAACAACCAGTCGGCTAGTACCATCAACTGGGGTACTGGCATTGGCCTCTACTATGCCCGCAGCCTTGCCCTTCTCCATCATGGAAAGTTGTTTGCCAACAACCGCAAGGATTGCCAGGGAGCAGTCTTTACGCTTGCATTGCCAACCCATGAGGAAATCTATTCTGATGCCGAGAAGAGAAACTTGGAGGAAGAGCAAAAGATGGAACTTTCCGCCAAGAAAGATTCTATGATAGCCAATAAGATAGAGCAGGAAGATGGCAGCGACAACCGTCCAAAGGTTCTTATCGTAGATGATGACACCGAGGTGGTGCATTATCTTCGCACCTTGTTGGCAACAGACTATCACGTCATCTATCGCTTTGATGCGGAGAGTGCCCTGAAAGCCATCCGTGAGGAAGAGCCAAGCCTCATCCTGAGCGACGTGGTCATGCCAGGCATCAGTGGCTACGAACTGTGTAAAGCCATCAAGCAAGACATACAGCTATGCCACATCCCTGTGATTCTCGTTACCGCCAAGACCACCCCAGAGAACCAGGTGGAAGGACTGAACAGTGGCGCCGATGCCTATGTTACCAAGCCATTCACCCCTAAGGTGTTGCTGGCTATGATCAACTCCCTGCTCACCAACAGAGAGAAGGCAAAGACCATCCTGAACAACGCCACCCAAACCGACAAGAGCGTAGAGGAGGTGCTGTCGCCACAAGACAAAGCCTTCATGGACGAACTGTACAAAATCATGGAGCAAGAACTAGCCAACTCTGAACTAGATGTGAACAAGGCAACGGAACTGATGCACATATCTCGTACCAAACTATACTATAAGGTAAAAGGACTGACTGGCGAGAACCCTAGCGTCTTCTTCAAGACTTACAAGCTCAACCGTGCCGCCGCCCTGATAGTAGAGGGGAAATACAACATATCGGAGATAGCCTACATGACTGGATTCAACACCCTCTCCCACTTCTCCACCAGTTTCAAGAAACAGTTTGGCTGCACCCCGAGCGAATATAGCAAGAAGACGTACTAATTCATCGTTTGCGTCTTCTTATCCGCTATATACATACCCAAAAGGATGCAGGCGGCTCCTGCCAGGAAGTAAGGGGTAATCTTCTCGCCCAGCACCCATGAGGCGAATATCATGGTGGTGATAGGGTTGAAGTATACCCAGTTGGTGGCTTTCACCGCTCCCAGTTTGGCGATGCACCAGTTCCAGGTGAGGAAGCATATCATGGAAGCTAGACAACCCAGGAACAGCAGATTGCCGATGACCTGCGGACGGGCGAAGACCTCCAATGGTGGGAAACCCGGAATGATGAGATAATAAGGAATGATGGTGAGCACGCCATAGAAGAAGACCTTCCTCGTGATGAATGCCGCACTGTAATCGCCCGACACCGCCTTCATCAGCAGCGAATAGATGGCCCAACATATGCAAGCCGTAAATGCCAAGGCATCACCCACTGGCGAGAGATGGAGCACAAACCTGCCATTCAGCACCACGATGATCATGCCCACGAAGGCGAGCAAGGAACCCAAGAGCTGGATGCCATTGATGCGATTGGAGTCGCGATACACCAAGCGCACCAGTAGAGTGGCGAAGAGCGGACAGGAGCATACAATGAGCGAGGTATTGGTAGTGGTGGTATAGTTCATCGCCTCGTTCTCACTGAGGAAATAGAGCGAGCCGCCCGTGATGCCGAGCAGCGCCATCTTAACCTCATCCTTCCAGGAGTCGCAGAAGAGGCGGCGATGGTTGAAACAGAGCATCAACACATAGGCAATGGAGAAGCGCAGGGTAAAAATCTGCGCAGGCGAAAGTCCATTGAGCATCAGCACCTTGGTAGAAACAAAGGTGGTGCCCCAAATGGCTACCGTGACGAAAGCCACCAGATGATAAAAGAAGTTACTATTCTTGGTCATGTCTTTTTGCTATCTTATCGTTATTGTCTATAAAAGTTTCTGGATGCAAAGGTACTAAAAATTAGCCAAAAAACATACTTTTTCATTCAATAGAAGATAATTATTGAATATTTTTATTAACTTTGCAGCATGATATACCATCCAATAGACATCAACAGATATTCTGATATCAACATACCCGAGGGGATGAACAATCCGCTCGACTATGAGCCGCATCCTCTTTGCATCATGGTATGCAAGGAGCTGCAAGCGTATCTCGCGGAGCGAAAAGACTGGCGAGAGGAGATAGACAAGGGCAAAATGTTTGGCGTGCTCATCGTGGAAAAACAGCGAGAGATAGGCTATCTTGCTGCCTATAGCGGACAGATAGGGGGCAGGAGCGACTGGGAGGATTTCGTGCCTGCCGTATTCGACTACCTGCAACCCGATGGATACTTCAAGGTGCATGAGGCAGAAATCACGAATCTGAATCGTGCCATCGCCCGTTTATCTTCTGATGAAAAGATGAAGGAGGCAAAGCATATCATCCATGATTTGCAGCAAGAGCGACAACGCACCATCGCCGCCTATCAGGAGAAGATGAAGGAGGCGAAGGCGAAGCGAGATGCCCGCAGGCAAGAAGCCTTGCTTGCTGCCAAGGAAAATGGAGCAACAGATGGCTCAGGTTTATCCCCAGAGGAAGAACAGATGATGATCCAGGAAAGCCAATTTATGAAGGCAGAATTGAGAAGACTCAAGAAAGCGTTGTCAGAAAAGACGACGCTCGAAACGGAATATGCTGAATTTCAAGAGAATCTACAGCAGATGAAGCAACTGCGCAAGACATTATCCGATGCCTTGCAGCAATGGCTCTTCATGCAATTCCGTATGCTCAACTATCAAGGCGAGAGCAAGGACTTATTGGAGATATTTCGAGACGAGGCATTACTGGGCAATCAGAATATAATTACCAGCCGAGTGGCAGCCTTGAAGATGGTGCCTCCTGCTGGCAGTGGCGAATGCTGCGAGCCAAAACTCTTGCAGTATGCCTACCTGCATGGTTTGAAGCCACTGCAAATGGCGATGTTTTGGTGGGGCGAGAGCCCTAAGGAGGAGATTCGCCATCATCTGCAATATTATCCAGCATGCAATGGCAAGTGCAAGCCTATCCTCCACTGGATGTTGCCTGCCAGCATCTTTGAGTCATCCGCCTCTGACGCCCACATATATAATAAAGTAGAAATCTTATATGATGACCGTGAGCTAGCCGTTATCCACAAGCCTGAGGGGTTGCTGTCTGTACCTGGCAAGGACATTCATCAGCCTTCCATCTATGCTTGGGCAAGGAAGCAATATCCCGAAGCCGAAGGTCCACTTATCGTGCATCGCCTGGACATGTCAACAAGCGGCTTGATGATAATCGCCAAGACGGAGTTTGCCTATCACCGATTGCAGCAAGCCTTCCTGTATCATCACGTGCAGAAGAAATATGTGGCTATCGTATGCCCCAAAGATAAGGAAGCAGAAGAGCGAATACTTCGCTTGGCAAGCGGAGAGAACCATCGTGGCATTATCTCCCTCCCCCTGATGCCCAATTACCTCGACCGCCCTCGCCAAATCGTGAATCACGAGCAGGGCAAGGAGGCCATCACGGAGTATGAGGTGCTAGGGAGTGAAGAACGCCATCATCTTCGTTTGGCTCTATTTCCGAAGACTGGTCGCACCCATCAGCTTAGAGTGCATTGCGCCCATCACGAGGGTTTGAATGCCCCCATCCTTGGCGACCCACTCTATGGCAATGAGAAGGCACCTCGCCTCTACCTCCATGCCGAAGAAATCACATTCAAGCATCCATTGACGGGCAAGACAATGACCATCATGAGAAAGGCAGATTTTCCACTGTAACGCTGTAACGGTGTAACGCTACAACCGTTCGTTTATACAAAGAACATGATGATGACCTGGGCGATGATGACCCTCACAAACATACCTAATGGATAAACCGTGGCATAGCTGATGCTAGGGGTATCGCCATCCAGCGTATCGTTGGCGTAGGTCAGAGCCATCGGGTTGGCCATGCTGCCACAGAGGATGCCACAGATGCTACCGAAGTCGTACTTCTTCGTCTTCAGGATGATGAAACCTACGATGACCACTGGCACTACCGTGATGAGGAAGCCTATGCCTACCCACATCAAGCCCTCAGGGCGGATGACCGTCTCGAAGAACTGACCACCAGCCTCCAATCCCAGGCAACCGAGATAGAGCGAGAGCCCCAACTCTCTGAGCATCAAGCCAGCGCTGCGAGTCATATAAGAGATGAAATGCACTCTAGGACCTAGGGCACCTATCAGAATACCCATCACGATAGGACCACCGGCGATACCAAGTCGCACAGGGGCTGTCATGCCAGGGATATTCAATGGGATGGTACCAATGGCCAATCCCAAGATGATGCCGAGGAAGATGGCACCGAGGTTTGGCTCATTCAGCGTCTTCACCGCATTGCCGAGGAATTGCTCCACATGGTCGATGCTGGTAGGGTCGCCCACCACGGTGAGGCGATCACCATATTGCAATATCAAGTCATCGGTGGCAAGCAGGCGGATATCACCACGCAACACGCGACTCACATTCACACCATAACTATTACGCATCTGTAGATGCCCCAGTCGCTTACCATTCAATCCAGGGCGAGTAACCACGATGATGCGGCTCTCCACCTTGGCATCAATGGCATTCCAATCCACCTTCTCATTGTTCCACTCCTTGTCCACCTTCTTGCCAAAGAGTATCTGCATCGCCGAAGCCTCATCCTTATTGGTTACCACGAGCACATTATCTTTGGTATGGAGCACGGTATCTGCCTGAGGCACAATCACCTGATCGCCCCTCCACACTCGAGAGATGATAAACTTGCGATGGGTCATCATCGAGATTTCGGCGATAGTGCAGCCATTGAGGGCAGGATTCACAATCACATATTGTCCGATGGAGGTATGGTCGTCGTCATCGCCACGGCGTATCTCCAGGTCCTCTGGCTTCACAAAGAGTTTTCTCAAGAGCATCATCGCCAAGATAACGCCCACCACACCCAGGGGATAAGTGACAGCACATCCCAAAGCCGCACCGCCGCTAGGCATTCCTAGCTGCTGCAATGCCTGCTGCGCCGCACCCAGGGCAGGGGTATTGGTGGTGGCACCACAGAGAATGCCCACCATATCGGGCAAACTCACTGGCAATACATAGCACAACCCCAGGGAGAAGAGCGTGCCCACCAAGATGACAGCCATACTCCACAGATTGAGCGAGATGCCCTCATGGCGCATCGAACCGAAGAAGTTAGGACCTACATACAATCCCAATACATACACAAACATGGTGAGACCGAAGCTCTCGGCAAACTCCAGCATGTTATGGTCAATGGTAAGCCCCAAGTGACCTGCCACGATGCCCACAAAGAATACGAAGGCTATGCCAAGGGATATACCTTTGACATGAATCTTGCCAAGGGCAAGACCTAGGGTACATATCAATGAAAGGATGACGATGCCCTGCACCGCCGAATGCACGTTGATCAAATTATCAAACCACATAATACTGATATACGTTACTTATCTTTTTTCTCAAAATAATGTTCTAATTGTCTAAATCGAGTGCAAAGGTACACCATTTTGCGGACAAAACAAAATAAAATGCAGGAAATTCAAATTTACTTCAAAGTTTTTTAGTACCTTTGCATCCAAAATAAATAAAAAGAATGATAGATATTTGTTGTATAGGTCACATCACCAAGGACAAGATAGTGACCCCCAATCGCACCGTATACATGGCAGGTGGCACTTCATTTTACTTTGCCTATGCCATCAACCAACTGCCCAAGGACGTGAGTTTCTCACTGGTTACGGCTATGGACCCTACGGAGACAGAACCTGTGGAAAAGATGCGCCAGGCAGGCATCGACGTAACGCTGAATGCCTCTCGCAACACCGTATTCTTTGAGAACATCTATGGTGAGAACCAGAATGAGCGCAAGCAGCGAGTGCTAGCCAAGGCAGATCCATTCACCATCCAGCAGTTGGAGCATATCGATGCCAAGGTATATCACCTGGGTAGCCTCCTGAGCGATGATTTCTCTCCAGAAGTAGTGGAATATCTCTCTAAGAAGGGCCATGTATCCATTGATGTGCAGGGCTATCTGCGAGAGGTGAAGGACGAGAAGGTATACGCCATCGACTGGAAAGAGAAAAAAGAGGTGCTGAAGCATACCTACTATCTCAAGGTAAACGAGATAGAGATGGAGACCATCACGGGGGTAAAGGATGCCCACGAGGCAGCCAAGCTCATACACTCTTGGGGCGTAACCGAGGTAATTATCACGCTGGGCAGCGAGGGTTCGCTCATCTATGTGGACGATACCTTCTATGAGGTTCCTGCCTATGCCCCTCACGAGGTGGTGGATGCCACGGGGTGTGGCGACACTTACTCGGCTGGTTACCTGTACAAGCGATTGCAGGGAGCCACACCTACCGAGGCGGGCAAGTTTGCAGCAGCCATGTGTACCATCAAACTGGAGCACAACGGCCCATTCAATCGCACCATCGAAGACGTCAACGCCATCATCAAGAACTAGCGTATAAAATCAGGGAAATCACAGTTTGTGGTTTCCCTTTTTATGTTTTATAGCAATAAATCTACAGAAAAACGCACTAAAATCCTACTTTTTTCAAGAATGAACCATTATGAACTTGCAAGTTATAACTTTTTTATCTATCTTTGCAAATAAATTTATAACTAATAACAGAAGAGCGTATGGCTGATATGAAACATCTTACCATCGTGGCATGTGCATTGCTAGCACTTTGCGCATGCTCTGGAGGCGGGGGAAGCAATGACCCTGATCCGACGCCAACACCGACGCCGACTCCTACACCTACACCTACTCCGACACCTTCGGAGAAGTTACCTATCAACATCAGTACCACGATGAGCAGTCGTGCTACCGATTATGCCTTCGAAGCCGGAGACATGATTGGCGTGTACATCGTAAACCACAACGCAGATGGCTCGGCGGCAAGCCTGATGGCATCAGGCAACTATGTAGACAATAGCAAGTACACCTATACCAACGGCACATGGACACCTGCCACCCAATCCTATTGGAAAGACAACACCACCCATGCCGACTTCTATCTGTATTATCCATACGCAGCCAGTGTGGGCAGCGTGGAGGCAATGTCCTGGAGCGTGAAAGCCGACCAGAGCCAAGAAGCGAATTATAAGGCTGCCGACCTGCTGATAGGCAAGACCACCGACGTGGCTCCTACCGAGAATGCAGTGAAGGTAGATGCCAAGCACGTGATGAGCCAGATGGTCATCAAGCTAGTGGCAGGCAATGGCTTTACCGATGCGTCGCTCAAGGCAGCCAAGATCAGCGTGCTCATCAACCGACTCAAGACGAATGCCTCGGTCAATCTATCCACAGGCATAGCAACCGCCACTGGCGATGACCTCAACATCACGCCGCTGAAGGATGGCGACAATAACTATAAGGCAATCCTAGTGCCACAAGCTGTGGGCGAGGGCAATCTCATCACCGTCAATGTGGATGGCAAAGATTACAACTTAGCCAAGGATGCCAAGTTTACCGCCTTCGAAGCTGGCAAGAAATACCAGTTTACCGTTACCCTGAGCAAAACCAGCAATGGCGTGAACGTGAATATCACGAAGTGGGAGGACGACGGCATCGACTACGGAGGCACAGCCGAGTAAGCATCGAATGTGCATCGAATGTGCATCGAATGTGCATCGAATGAACTTTTCCTAAATATTCATCAGATATATGAAGTGATCATGAGAAAATTAAGATATACATTATTATATATGCTAGCCGTAGGAATGATGGTTCTTACGGGATGTAGCGACGACCTGTTTAATGGCAACAATGACCAACACGACAGCAATCGCATACAGCTCTCTGGCGACATCGACCAGCTAGCCGTTACCCGTGTCAACGACAACGGTTTCTGCAATGGCGACGTAATGGGTGTTTACATCGTAGATTACGATGGCAATACTCCTGGTACCCTGAAGGTTAGCGGCAACCGTGGCGATAATGTGCGCCACACCTTTGATGAGCCTAACTATAAATGGAGTTCAGCCTACGATCTTTTTTGGAAAGACAAGCATACTCATATTGATGTGTATGGCTACT
>OQWM01000299.1_pt1 | contig 30022 bp, 23 predicted proteins | sample 1691531 | NCBI WGS metagenome assembly OQWM01 (sample SAMN03418257, study PRJEB22391) | human gut metagenome | biome: human-gut; feature: organic feature; material: feces | host: Homo sapiens | place: Tanzania | collected 2013-01
GTTGTAGGAGCAGAAATACGATAGATACCCGTATCCGTATGGCAACGAACCCGATTAAGACCGTGCAACGTCTGCCTGATATGTGTTCCGGTACGCAGATGGGATTCGTTGTCGGTTATGGTGCAAACAGTCAAATCATCGTTGATTCATTGGAGTTCAGCAGGAGTGAGAAAGAACGATTTGAGGGTACTACATTTATCCCTGATGGTCCTAATTGTAGTCATTTATCTGAGAGTGGTTGCTTTAATGTTCCTGTAACGTTTGATAATTTCCCTTCGGGTTCTACTGTATCAAGTGTAGACGATATAATGTCTATTTGTATGAATGTAGAGCATTCATATTTAGGCGATTTGGAGATATCTATTGTATGCCCTAATGGACAGAGTGCGATTTTGAAATATTATGGCGGTGGTGGCGGTAATACATATTTGGGACAGCCAATAGATGATTCAGGTACGGATTGTTGTGACACCAATTGTGCTCCTATCGGAGTAGGTTGGACATACTGTTTTTCCAATCAATATTTAGACGGTCAAATGGGCGTTATCGGAACAAGAACTGCAACCAATTTGACTCCAACAAACATTGAAGATACGTCAGGTTATTTTCAAACTCCGATACAGCAAGGAGCTACAACCACGGCGGATAAACAGACTGTTGATTTGAATGGATTTCAAAGTTTGGTCGGTTGTCCTTTGAACGGTGAGTGGGCTATTATGATTTGCGACAGATTGAGTGTAGATAACGGTTATGTATTCTGGTGGGATTTGGAGTTGGGACAAAGCAGTGCCGCAAACTGGGATTACCAAGTGCCGATAGATACGGTAATATGGTCGGGTCCTACTTTCTTCAATCAACTTTCCAGCACGTCTGCGGCTATCGCCCCTCCTATCGACAGTGTCGGTGATTTTATCTTCAATGTGAAAATCATCGACGACTTCGGTTGCGAATGGGATACGGTTTCTCCTTTGACGGTTGTGCAAACACCGGTTGTGGATTTGGGTGAGGATATCGCTTTATGCGAGATGACGAGCGTGCAACTCGATGCGGGTAACGAAACACCCACTGCTACCTACGTATGGTCGCCTACGGGTGAAACGACGAGGGTGATAACGGCAGCGGCTCCCGAAAATTCTGCTTCCGAACTCACATATACCGTATTGGTTACTGAGTATAACGGTTCCATCTATTGTTACGGACAGGACGATATAAAACTGATTGTTCACCCTGCGGCAACGGCTGCATTCACTTCCGATACCTATCCGTTGGAAGGCTGTGAGCCGTTCTCGTTCCAACTAAGAAACACTGCCACGAGTGCAAATACGTTCGAGTGGACGGTTGGAGAGGAAACCTCTTCTTCGCCTGACCCTTCCTTTACTTTCCCTTACGGAACGTATGACGTGAAGTTGAAGGTTACATCCGAGTTCGGTTGTCAGGATTCCATATTCTATCCTGCCATGATAAACGTTTACAAGCACCCTGTTGCCGATTTCGGCTGGGAACCTACCAATCCGTATGCGTCCGACCCTACGGCGAACATCGTGAACCTTACAAAGCCTAACGACCCTACCAACAAGTATCATTGGACGATACAGACAAACCGAAACAACGCCTACGATGTGGATAACGTCTTCGGAGAAAATCCTTCTTACACATGGACGCCTCAATCCGGTCAAAGCGTGGCAGGAGATTATAACATTCACTTGGACGCGTACAGCGTCAACCTTGCCCCGAGCGGCTATGTTTACGAATGTCATGACACAATAACGCGAGTGATTACCATAATCAACGATAACCTTATCTTTCCGACGGTCGTAACGCCTAACGGAGACGGAGTGAACGACGTGTTCGTAATCCATAATCTTATAGAAGGACAAGCCTTTCCTGACAATGAGTTGGCTATATACAACCGTTACGGCAAAAGAATTTACTTCGTGCAGGATTTGAGACACGAATCCGAATTCTGGGACCCTGCTGCGACGAACACTCCTTCGGGAACGTACTTCTATCGTTTCATCGGACGAGGTCCTGTTAGGGATGTGGAATTCAAGGGTTCGATAGAGGTCATTCGATAAAAGAAACAATCCTTCGATACAAAGAGCGGGTCTTTCGATTCGCTCTTTTTTCGTTTCATATCGGGGCAGGCTCGTTGCTTTTTCGTACTTTTGCATATCATGAACAGAACAGCTTCATTTTTAATGGCACTTTGCTGCATGCTCACAGCTTTGCATGCACAGAATTCCGTTTTTTTGCAGAATGCGGAACAGGAGTTGAAAGAATTGCAAGACACGATGTTTCTTGCCGACAACGATAACGAACGATTCAATGCCAACGAACGTTTCAAGGAAAAACTCGGTAACTGTCTCGAAATGCCGAACAGTTTCTCCCATGCCTTTGCTTCGCTGAATAAAATCAGCGTTCTGACTTCGCAGGACAAGCGTTTCCGAATATTCACATGGGCAATCATATCCTCCGAAGGAAGCTACGATAATTTCGGGTTCATTCAGGCGAAGAACGAAGCCACGGACGAATATGAGGTTTATCCTTTGCTTGCCCGCAACAACGAAATCTATTCGCCGGAAGAGCAGAAGCTCTCCGATTCTTGTTGGTTCGGAGCGGTATATTACGAACTCATCACTTCCAAATACGAGAACATCACCTACTATACCCTTTTGGGCTGGGACGGAAAGGACATCTATTCCAAGAGAAAGGTCATAGAACCTGTAACTTTCAAACATAATAGCGGCAGACCTACTTTCGGAGCCTCGGTCTTCTATAAGCAGAAAGCCTTGAAGCGTATGATTTTCGAATATGCCCCCGACGTAAGTTTCAACCTTAAATACGACAATCAGTATTTTGAAATCGGTGGCGTAAAAAAGGCAAAGAAGAAACGCATAGGCAAGAACAAACCCTTTGAAGTGGAGGAAAAAAAGTTGGAACGTTCCAAGATGATTGTCTATGACGAATTGGAGTCCAAGACGGACGGCATCTCGGGCTTCAATCAACTGAACGTGCCGAGCGGAAAGGTCTTGGGTCTGACCTTCGAGCGGGGACGATGGAGAGCATTGGACAATCCCGTACCGCGAAACAAAAAGAAAAAAGACGAAGTGGATGAAGGCCGCTACGATTTCGGCAAAGAGAAACGTCTTTATTGATTTTCGAAAGGCATAAGCCAATCTACTTAAACCGATTTGCCTTTATGTTCAAATCTTATGAGGAAAGAGGAAAAACGAAACGCCCTTTCGTTGGTGCTGAAACGCCGAAAGAATTTGCCGAAACGCTGTTTTATTTTCGCGGAACGGCGTTTCGCCGAAGCGATGTTTCCCCGCTTGAAATCATGAGTGCATTTCCGGCTTTTCCTTACTTGAAAACAAAGCGGCATGAAACCCTCTGACAAAAAACAAATCCTCGTTGCCCTCAGGGTAATCGGCATACTGCTTACGATAGAAGCGGGATTTATGCTTTCGAGTCTCGTTCCGGCTTTCTATTATGCGGAAGGCGATGCCGCTGCCATATTGGTATCGGGACTTATTACGCTTTCCGTCGGTTTGACTTGCTATCTGAGCTGCCGAAAGGTCAGAGAAAACATCAATCGCAGGCTCGGCATTCTTATAGTCGCTTCCATCTGGATAATAATGACCGTTTTCGGCACACTGCCTTTCCTTCTCGGCGGATATATAAAGGATATAAGCTCGGCAGTTTTTGAAACCGTGTCAGGTTTCACCACAACGGGAGCAACCAACCTGCCGGACATAGAAGCCCTGCCCAAAGGCGTACTCTTCTGGAGAAGTCTGACGCATTGGATAGGCGGAGTGGGAATAGTTGTGATAGTCATCTCCTTTATTCCTTTCATAGGCGGCAGTGCCATGGCACTCTTCTCGGCAGAGAGTGCGGGACCCTCCAAAGCCAGAATATCGCCTCATATAGGCACAACGGGCAAAATCATCTGCGGAATTTATTTTGCCTTGACTGCAATCTGCTGTTTGGTATTCTATTTCTGCGGAATGAGTTTCTATGATGCCGTCAACCATGCCTTTTCCGCTATTGCCTCCGGCGGCTTCTCCACCAAAAACGCCTCGGCTGCAGCATTCTCGCCCCTCTTGCAATATATGATGATACTCTTCACCATTCCGGCAGGCATAAACTTCATTCTGATATATCATTGCGTCAGAGGAAAATTCCCGATGTTGAAAAAGAGCGAAGAATTCCGCGTTTATATGTTCGGCATTCTTGTTGCAACCGCCTTAATCTTCGTATTGATATTCCCGCAAAGCCAAAACATCGAACAAGCGTTCAGAAGCTCCCTCTTTCACGCCGTCAGCTTCTTCTCCTCCGCAGGATTTGTGGCAGATGACTACGTTCTGTGGACGAAACCCGCCGTTTTGGCATTGGTGTTGCTCATGATATCCGGAGCCATGAGCGGTTCCACATCCGGAGGCTTGAAATTGGTAAGAGTGATACTCCTTTACAAAAACGCAAAACACATCATTCGGCAAGGCGTTCACTCGAATGCCTGCATGCCCATCAAACTCGATGGCAAGATAGTCCCCGAAAACGTGATGAATAACGTCATGGCGGTCTTTCTTATGTTCATCATGCTGTTGCTCATTTGCGTACTCTCCCTCGTTTTCCTCGGAATGAATCCCGAAGAAGCCTTCGGAGCATCTATTTCCTGCATCTTCAACGCCGGTCCCGGCCTCGGAGCATACGGAGGCTTCGGAAGCTATGCCGACATTCCCGTTGCAGCCAAGTGGATACTCTCTGCCGCAATGTACCTCGGCAGACTGGAAATTGCAACCGTCCTCGCCGTCTTCATGCCCTCCTTTTGGAAAAACTGATAACAAAGTTTGGTCGTTACGATTTCAAGTCATACCTTTGCAAAGTTCGAACTTTTCGACATGTTTTGGCATAAAATGAAGTTGAATGAATAAAACGAATAAGCGAATATGGTTGTCGGGCTTTGCGATAATCGTATTCTTTGCGGCAGTCTTCGGTTTGCACAGGCTTTTGCAGGAACCGGCGGTGCATACTCCGCTGAGGCATGTTTTCAAGACCTACGACGTAAGCTCGGACGGGAACGGAGGCAAGTGCGTTAACAATTCCGATAAACCATTCGAGAGAATAGAAGTCGGAAAGATGAACTCATGGGACGCAGAACACTACAAGAGAATAAAGGAAACGCTTTATACGACGGAGCGAATAGAGTGTTGGGCTTTCTTCCCTTTGTTCTCGGTGCTTTGGAGGGCGACAGGCTTGGATAGTTTGGGTATAGGAATACTCAACTGCTTGTTGTTCGCAATCGGAATGCTGATAATGTTCAAGATATTCGGAAAAGAGTTGCCGCCATGGGCTTTTCTGCTCGTGCTTTGCGTTCCGTACCTCGTCATATTCATGATGCCATATACCGAAGCTCTCTTCTTCCTTTGCATAGCGGTGGGACTGTATGGAGTAATCAAAGAAAAATACGGTTTTTACTTTATCGGTTTTCTGCTTGCTTCGATGACGAAAGCCTCGGCTTCGATACTGATAGCCGTATTCCTGTTCGCAGAAATCATATCGCTGGCATATCATCGCAAACCCCTGCTTTTCCTCGCCCGATTCGGTAAAAGAATATTGCCGGTCGTCCTCGGTGTGTTGTGTGTCATGATATTCCAAGAATTAAGAGGTGCAGAAAATTTCCTTCAGTTCTTTATATCGCAGAAGATATGGGGAAAATACTTGTCGCTTCCCGAATTGCCGTTCTCGGATTGGTCATCGGAGGGTAAGAGCATAACAGACCCTTTTCTCTTGCTTTACTTTGTGCCGATGGTAGTTGTGTCGGTGAGAGCCTTTCTTGCAGGTATCGGACGAAAAGTGGAAAAGGAAATCACGACTTGGCAATATACGAGGTTGCTAAGCCTTCTCTTCCTGACGGGAAACATATTCACCGCACTCTTGACCCAACATGGCGGATTGTATTCCCTTGCCCGTTATCTGTTGGCAACACCTTTCTTCGTCTTTCTGCTGTTCGATACGGTGAAAAACCGAAGAAACAAAATGTGGGAGGCAGTCTATGCGGTTATAGGGCTGATCACCGTCGTATTGTGCAGACACAATTTCTTCAAAGCCGACTTCGCAGGAACATGGCTTGTCATGCTCGGCTCTTTGCTTGCGTTCTTCCATCGGAGATTTGGAAAACGTCTGCTTTACCCTGCACTTGTTGCATGCATACTGCTGAATATATGCTGGACAGCCTACATGTTCAACTGCTTTCTGCTGGATTCTTGGATTTTTACATAGGAAGAAGAAAATGAAACTTTGTTCCATCAAAACCGAAACGCCGAAAGAAAAAATTCTTTCGGCGTTTCAGTAAATTCTTTCGGCGTTTTATTTTTCCGGAACGCTGTTCGGTTTCGGATTAAAGGTCGAATGACAAGGATACTCTCAAAGTATTCTTCAACGGGTTGTTGTTCAAAGATGATGTGGAGATGAGGTAGCTGATGTCCAAGCCCATTACGTTGTAGCGTAGTCCTGCTCCGAGTGTAAGATACTTCCTTGCACCTTTGTTCTTTGCTTCATAGAAGTAACCGGCACGAACGGCAAGTATTTTATTGTACCAGTATTCCAAACCGAGAGACATGCTTATTTCCTGCAATTCCTCTTTGAGACCGTTGGGTGCGTCATAGAATGATTGGATTGCTCCTTGCAATACTCCCACGTTGGGGTCTTTGCCTGCGAATATGTTGCCTTCATCGTCGTAAACGGGAGGTGTCGGAACCAAAAGTTTATTGAAGTCCGCCATCACGGAGAGATTGTTGAATTGGTCGAAATCCATGCTGTACCTTCCGCCTATTCTCAAATTTGCGGGCAAAAAGGAACTCTCCATGTTGTCGGAATACGAAATCTTAGAGCCGAGGTTGGAAATCTGAACGCCGAAAGCGTACTGCGATGGCATTTCCAAGTCGATTTTGTTTTGGTAATACAATCCCAAATCGGCAGCTCCTGCATTGGCTGCATGCGTAGAGGTCGTTCCGACGTTCTGTCCCTGCGTCAAATCCGAACGAATATATCTTCCCGTCAAGGACATGGATAGATTCTCCGAGAGTTTCATCGAATAGGCTACGTCAAAGGCAAATTCGTTAGGCTTGTATGTTCCCGTTTGAAGACCGCCTTCATCGAAGAAATCTATGGAACCGAGTGAGAAATAAGTCAGGGAGGCTCCCAATGTGTTACGTTCGTCCAAGCGATAGTAACCGCTGAGATACATAAGCTTGATGTCTGAAACTATTTCCCTCAACCATGGAGTGTAAGTGAAAGAGAGTCCTGCTCGTTTCTCCATGAAAGAAAGTTTTGCGGCATTCCAGTGTATGGAATTGGCGTCCGGTCTGCTTGCTGCACCGACATCGCCCATTGCACCGCCTCTCGAATCCGGAGCAATTAGCAACAAGGGAACGCCTGTCGAGATTATACGATTACCGTCCAGTACCTTTCCTGTCAGCCTATCCACATTATCGTTAATGTTGCTCAACTGTGCAAAACCTGTTGACGCAAAAGTGGCAAGAAGTATTGCGATTAGTGTTTTCTTCATCTTGTTTATAGTTTTTATATGCTTGTTTGAAACGTGTGCGATATGCTTTTATTATTTCGAGCGACCGAAAATGACCATCTTTTGAGGCTCCGTATAAATTTCATCGGTGTTGGTTTTCAATCGCATCCTTGCAAAGAAAATGCCGTTGCCAGTTTGTCCGCCGCCGTTGGAAGTGCCGTCCCATTGTATCGGTCCCACGGTGTATGTGCTTATGTATGGCGTAACATCTTCTTGAAGAACCAATCTGCCGGTTCTGTCGAATATTTGCAATTCTGCCGAAAGTATGCTGTTCGCTTGGTTGTGTTCCAAAATTATTTCGGTGCTTTCGGAGAACGGATTGGGGTAATTCTTCAATTTCATTTGCTCTCCGCGTTTGGAAGACTTGACGACGAAAGTTATCTCGGCTTGTGAAGAAAAGTTGAAGATGTTCCAGACTCTTATGCTCAAAGTATGAGTTCCTTCCGTGAGGTCTGAGAGCGGGAAACGTATGATTCCTTGTGAGAAGTCTTCGCCCGATGGCTCGAAATAGTCGTTCAAGACGAATGTGTTTGCGGCGTTGTCCAATCGTGCCATGATGTCGTGCCCCAAACCTGTGCCAACTGTATTTATAGCTGTGGAATCGGAGATTATTGCAAAGAGTTGAGGGTTTTCATCCGTTATTCCGCCGTTGCGGAAGTTGGTATCGTTTATGAACAATCGCACATTCGGTCTGCTCTCCGTTATGTTTACCGTCGTGTCGATGCCGCCTATGATGAAGTTTGTGAAGTTTCCGGCTGCGTCGAGGCTGTCCGATTGGGCGTAATAGCTGATTTTGCCGTTTCCGTAGTTGTATGCAATATCCTTAGGCAGCATGAAACGGTATGCGAAGCGGCCGTTGGTTACAGTGGTTGTGCCTTTGTGAAGAATGTTCTTTTGTTGTTCAAACTCAATATCGGTATTCAGTCCCTCATTGTCCAAAGTCCTGTAATTGCTTGCCTTATCTAAAATGGTGATTTGCACTTTGCCGTTGAAATTTTCCACTCTCATTCCCGCTTCATCGGTTATTTCTCCCTCTATGTACATGTTTGATAATGCTCTTACGGTGTCTTGTACACCCGGGTCTTCGAGTGAGTTGTCGTTTATCTTCGTTGTCTTGATGTCGTACTGCGGAAGACTTATCCTTAACGCAGGGTCGCCGAACAATCCGAAGCTTCTCTCTTCCACAACCAGCGTTGTTGCGTTTTTTGCGTTCATGAAGACTTCGCCGAAGGTCAATCCCTGTCCGTTTTCTTTGATTACTGCAAATTTATGCAGGTTTTTGTTGATTTCGTTCCTCGAAGGGATTTTTCTCGAAGCCGATATGAGTGCTATTCCGCCGCCGTTTTCGGAAGATAGAACGAACTCTCCCGCCGATTGTTTATCGACTTGGTCGAATCGTGTGAACTCACATGTGGAGGTAATGAAAATCGGTAATGCGTTATAGTTCTTCCAACCGCTTATATCGGTGATGGTAATCAATCTTTCGCTCGAAAGGTGGTCGTCGGAGCCGTGTCCGACATAGTTGAACAGCAGACAACCTTTCTTCATTCTTTGATTGATGGCTTTCGATGCGTCAGGGTATGTGGCTCCTGCCGAAGAAGAGTATTGCTTGTAGGCATCGGAATAAATCTTCTCCACATTCAAATTAGGATTTGTTGCTTTTATTTCATAGTATATGTTTTCTGCGTTCTCGATGAAGTACCTCTCTCCCCACGTATCGGCATCGTCTGCCGTCAAAGTTACTGCGTTCCTCCAATCTCCCCAATCTCCGGCTTTGATGTCGGCTTTGCTTATATATCTTTCGCACTTGTTCACCATGTTTTGTGCTTCTGCGGGTGTGTTTACGGTAAATCGTCCCACTCCTATGCTCATTGTATCCCGTATGTTTCCGCTTGCGTATGGCGAAAGGTAGGTGAGAACGTCGTCCGTCGTGAAAGAAGAGCCTGCGTTTATCAAAGAGCTTTCCGCTTGGTAGGTGGGAATGAAATTGTTGTTGTATTTAAGGATATTCTTGTTGTCGAAAGTGCCATCGCCGAAAAGAAGCAGATTCTTCGGTGCCGAACCTGTCTCTACATATTTATTATATAGCATTCGCATCAACTCTCTTATGGCAAGGAAATCCTTTGTGCCGGAAGAGAATTCGTTATATACCTGCTGTGTCGTGGCGATTTTGACGTTTATTCCATCGTATGTGCGGTGTAATTCGGCAAGTCGTTCCGCCTGTTCCAAGAAAGCAGGGGCGGTAACGATGACAAAATCTGCTGCTTCCCACGCATGGAGATTTTGATTTTCTATTTTGCCTTTCAGAGTCGGTGTCGGGAAATTGCTGCCGCTGAACATGATGACGCTGCACACCGTGTCGGCTTTGATTTTCAGGTTGACCGTTTCGCCGTCCTGCGAATAGTCGTTTACCGAACAGGCATTGCCGTTTCGGATTTCCCATATTTGAAAGTTGTTTGCCTTGACGTTGCTTATTTGATAGCCGACTATATTATCGTTGCCTATGTTCTCTGTTGCATAAAAGCGTAGGGAGGCGTTGTTGTAGCGTAGTCTTTTGACGTAATCCGCTTTGACGTAATCAAGTCTGCCTTTGGAGGTTCCCTGTCCGTTGAAAGCGATTTTCAAAGTGCTGTTGTCGTTTGTTATTTTGGCGGAAAAGGTTTTGCTTCCGGCATAAGCGACGTAGTCGGTAGGCGTTTTGTTGACCGTTATGCTGCCGAGGGAGGTATTGTTCAGTTTGCAATCGAATGAAGATGGCGTTTCGCTTTGGTTGAGAACCTTGACGGTTATTTCGGTGCTTTGTTCGCTCGATACGTTTTGCAGGTTCAGAGGAATGGAGAGCTCCGGCGACCCTGCGGAAAAAGATTCCCCGACCCAGTTCCTGCCGCTGCCCAAAAGATTTGCCACTTCTCGTTTATGGATAAAGACATCGTGAGTGGTGGTCGCCTGATGTGTTGCAGCGGAATGTATTTCCTCTCGGGCGGAGATACGTTTTTTGCTTCCTATATTTGCATCGAATGTTATGAAATAGGTGGAAACATCGGAGTAAGGGTGTATGGAAAAGTCGAAACGGGAGTTTTCCGTATCGTAATCGAGAGACATGGTGTTCTCTGCATAGAAGAGTGCGTACTTTGAGGCAGGATTCACATAGATAGCATTTTCCATTATATCGGATTGGGTGTATTCCGAATTCTTTTCCGAAATCGCCTTGCCGGGACGTCCGAATATGGAAAGATTGTCGAAGTTTATATCCTCTTCCGGCACACCCAAGGACACGAAATCCGAATAGGTCAACTTATATATGCCGTTGGACGGAACGTTTACCGTGTACCATGAACCGTGTGCAAGAACGGAGGAGTCGGGGTAGGAGAGACCTTGTGCATTCAAGCCTATAAATCCCGCCAATGCCGTAAAAAAACAAATCAACTGTCGTCTCATGTGAAAATAATCTTCTGTTAAACCAATCAAACATGCTCCGAAAGAGCTAAGATAGAAACACCGAAAATCAGTATTTTATTGCATGGGAAACGAAATAGGGAAGGAAGAAAATGAAACGGCGAAAGAATTTTACGAAACGGCGTAATAATTTATCGGAACGGCGAAAGAGTTCGACGGATTGAAGATACGATTTTTTGCTTCATGAAATGGCGAAAATGAAACAAAAGACGGATTTTTGCGATATAAGAAAGAGAAGAGCAATAAGGGCGGGATTGTTTGGTTTTACTCTGAAAACACGGATAGTTAGCCCGAATGAGCAATATGCATCGAAGAAAAAAAACGAAGAAAGCGTTGATGTGTGAAGATTTTTTCGTAATATTGCCAATTCAAACAGAGTTAACAAGGTACAGTCTCAAAAAATGAGTAAGCAGAATATGAAGAAAAAAATACTGATTCTTGTGATTGCGTTTATGAGTGTGGGCTTAGGCTTACAGGCACAGGATCCTCACTTCTCGCAATTCTATGCCAATCCGCTATATACCAACCCTGCATTGGCAGGAACGGCTGTTTGCCCGAGGTTTTCCCTATCTTATAGAAACCAATGGCCGGGTTTGGACGCATTCAAGACCTTTACGGCGAGCTACGATCAATACTTCGACGCAATATCCGGCGGAGTCGGAGCTATGATTATGAGTGATGCTCAAAGCGATTTTTACAGGACTAACACTGCGGCGTTGATTTACTCCCTTCGATTGAAGGTTGCGAGAGATGTTTACGTCAATGTGGCGGCACAGGCGAGCCTTACGAACCGCAGTTTGGATTGGGACAAGTTGGCGTTTCCCGATATGATAGACCCGCGTTACGGATTTATTTATGGTACAATGGCGGAAAGACCCGATGATTTGTCGCATACATATTTCGATATAGCGGCAGGAGCAGTGGCATACGGAGAGAATTGGTTTGCGGGAGTGTCTGCGGCAAATCTTTTGAGGCCCGATGACGGCTTTATATCCTATAACAGAGTTCCTATAAGGTTTACTGCAAATGCCGGACTGAGATTTAATCTTGCAAGGGACAAACGAAGAACCAATGCTTTCTTCGGAGCTCCGATAATCTCGCCTAACATTATTTACAGCATGCAAGGAAAGTTCCAAATGATAAATTACGGACTTTATTTGGACTGGGAACCATTCATAGTCGGCACTTGGTTTCGTCAATCCATCAGTTTCGCCAATGCAGATGCCTTGGTGCTGATGTTCGGAGTGCAATACCAATCATTCAAGATAGGATATAGCTACGATATCACGGTATCCAAGTTGTCCAATGCTTCGGGCGGAGCTCATGAAGTAACCTTGGGGGCGCAACTTCCTTGCCCTGAAAAACGTAAAAAGGTAAAACCGATAAAGTGTCCTTCATTCTGATGACCTTTACTCGGCATAGCAGAACAATATAATGGTAGAACAATAAAACAACAGAGTAATATGAGAATAATCGGCAAAGTAATCCTTGGTTTAAGCGTTGCAGCCCTTTTCTTCGGTTGCAAGGGTAAGCAAACCTCTTCAACTACCGGTTGGAATTTGAACGATTCGAAATGGGGCGGATTTGAAGCTGCAAATGCAGAAGAGCAGATGACCCCTCCCGGAATGGTATTCATCGAGGGCGGAGCGTTCGTTATGGGTTCCATGACGGACAATGTGAGATACGAATGGCATAATCAACCGAAGAAAGCGACTGTTTCATCATTTTATATGGACGAATGCGAGGTAACGAATCTTGCATATAGGGAATACCTTTATTGGTTGAACAGAGTGTACGGCAATGATTATCCCGAGGTTTACCAAAGAGCTCTTCCCGATACCTTGGTTTGGAGATCGAAGTTAAGCTATAACGAACCTATGGTGGACTACTATTTCCGCCATCCGTCATGGGCAGAGTATCCTGTGGTCGGCGTAAGTTGGGTTCAGGCTTCCGAGTACTGTAATTGGAGAACGGATCGTGTCAATGAGAAGATTCTGATTGACGAAGGCATATTGGAATTCGATCCCGACCAACAAGGCGATAACGTATTCACGACAGACGCTTACCTTGCGGGACAATACGAAGGTTACGTGAAGAGAGACTTGGAGGATTTGGACCCTAACTCGCAAGGAACGCGTAAAGTAAGACCGGAGGACGGCATTTTGTTGCCACGTTTCCGCCTTCCGACGGAAGCAGAGTGGGAATACGCAGCTCTTTCCTTGGTCGGAAATACTGTTGACGAGCGTATAGTGGAGAGAAGAATTTATCCATGGAACGGACACATCACAAGGTCTGCAGAAAAGAAGTATTACGGCGAAATGTTGGCCAACTTCAAGAGAAGCCGTGGCGATGCAATGGGTGTTGCAAGTGCTTTGAACGACCATTGGGAATATACGGCACCGGTAATGTTCTATTTCCCTAATGATTTCGGTCTTTACAATATGGCAGGTAACGTTGCGGAATGGGTAATGGACGTTTACAGACCGAACACAGGCATAGATGCCGATGACATGAACCCGTTCAGAGGAAACGTTTACATGACCAAGGTAACGGATAGCGACGGTATGATAGCGGAAAAGGACTCTTTGGGAAGAATATCTTACAGAGCCGTAACCACAGAGGAATGTATCAACAGAATGAACTATCGTCAATCCGATAACATAAATTATTTGGACGGTGATTTGGCATCTCAACTTACCGATGCTTGGATAACCGACAACGGAGACGAGGAAGCAGCTCCTGCGGAAGACAATGGAGATGAGGAAATGAAGCCTGTATCGAGCGGAATGTACGATTTCGGAAATACTTCCATGGTCGATGACAAGGCAAGAGTGGTTAAAGGCGGTTCTTGGAAGGATAGAGCATTCTATCTAAGCCCCGGACAAAGGCGTTTCTTGGATCAGAATAAGAGTGCAAGTTGGATAGGCTTCCGTTGTGCCATGGACAGAATGGGTGCAAGGGAACAATAAACCTGAAATAAGTTTTCGTTTCACGGATTGCCGAAAAGGGACACTGCCGACGGCAGCCTCCGTCAATCCGCAAGAGAAAATTAAAAAGTAAAAGAAGAGTTCGGCTCGGTGTCGAACTCTTCTTTTTATCTATTCGGCCGTCAGCCGTGATTTTCCTGCGGTAATGCAATAACCTCGGTACGTTTTGCAATATCTTTTTCGCCTTGAAACTCTCCGAAGTCGCAATCCGGCAGGCTTTTTTGCATTAGGAATGGAAATTCTGCTTTCTGTCTTATTATCTTATTGCAATACTTACCCATATAAGAGGCTTGCCATACTTGTAACCGGTGTATGGAACTTGATTTATCATTCATTGATATATGTCGGTAAACCAATGAATTGGATAATATGCCTTTTCGATGGAAACAGAACGCCGATTCGTCGTGATGAAACGGCGTTACGGAAAATTCTTTCGGCGTTTTGATTTTGTGAAAGGGCGTTCGGTTGCTACCGGTGCTTATGGTGTTCGGTCGGAGGGCTTCGGGGGTAAAATATAGCAGGCTTCGGGTGCTGGGAAATGAAAATAATATTTACCTTTGCAGTATGATAGATAAGTTGTATTACAGCATAGCCGAGGTATCGGAGTGTTTGGGCGTGTCGCAACCCACTTTGCGTTTCTGGGAAAAGGAGTTCGGCAGTCTCAGACCTCAACGCACATCCAAGGGTTTGAGGCAATACAGCAAGAATGATGTGGCTTTTTTGAAGAAGTTGGTGTATCTGACAAGGGATTGCGGTTATACCTTGGACGGGGCGAAGAGAGTGTTGAGGCAACAGAGACAGGCGAAAACCGATGCGGCTGCCGAGGTGGCATTTACGCTGAACGAACTGAAAAAATTCCTCACCGACATGAAACAAAGCCTGTCCTCCATCGAGAAATCCATCGTTGAAAACGACAATACGCAAAATCACTAATCGCAATGAAAAAAAACATAGCATTGGTTGCAGGCGGATATTCGGGAGAGTTTGAAGTATCCGTTGCTTCCGCAAAACAGATTAAAGAAGACATCGACAAGGAAAAGTATAATGTTTATCTTATAATTCTTACCCGCCAATCGTGGTATTGCGAGCAAAACGGGGTAAGGACGGAAGTGGATAAGAACGATTTTTCTCTCCGTTTCGGTGCGGAGAAGGTGCTTTTCGATGCCGCCTACATAACCATACATGGAACACCGGGGGAAGACGGTTTGTTGCAAGGCTATTTCGATATGCTTCAAATCCCATATACAACCTGTTCGACCACTGTTTCTGCAATCACTTTCGACAAATCCGTATGCAATATCGTGGTAAGGAGTCTCGGCATCGTTAATGTGGCGAATAATGTCATCACAAGAAAAACGGCTCCTTTGAGTTCGGAGGAAATAATGCAGAGAGTGAAACTGCCGGTTTTCGTGAAGCCCAATGCCGGCGGTTCTTCAATCGGCATGAGCAAGGTTTGCAAGCAGGAGGACTTGCTTCCGGCTGTGGAGAAAGCCTTCGGAGTATGGCACGATGTGATGATAGAGGAGTTCATAGAGGGAAGAGAGTTCAGTTGCGGCGTAATGCAAATCGGCAATGAGGTTAAGGCTCTGCCTGTTACCGAAATCGTGCCGATGAACGAGTTCTTCGATTACGAGGCAAAGTACAAGGGTAAAAGCAAAGAACTGACACCTGCACCGATAAGCCCCGAACTCACCGAGAGAATACAACATCTGACCGAGGAAATCTACAAAGGATTGCATTGCAGCGGTGTTTGCCGAGCCGATTTCAGGTATGACGAAAAGCAGAACAAGATTTTCTTCTTGGAAATCAACACCACTCCCGGACAATCCGCCCAAAGCATAGTACCGCAGCAGGTAAGAGCAATGGGAAAGGACACCAAGTGGCTTTACAACACCATATTGGAACAACTGAATTTGTAAGAAAGATGAAAAAAACGGTCATTGTGTTCTTGCTTTCGGTGATGTGCCTTGTCGCATTCCCGCAACAGAAAGTCAAGAACGTCATATTGTTGATAGGAGACGGCATGGGCTTGGCTCAAAGTTATGCCGCATACATGGCAAACGGCGACTCCCTTGCAATGTTTTCAATGCCTGTTACGGGCTTTTCCATAACCACTTGTGCGGATAGAAAGGTTACCGATTCGGGAGCGGGCGGAACGGCGATTGCAACGGGACATAAGGCGAATTATCATGCCATAGGACTTGACGGGAACGGCTTCTCGCACCCCTCTATCTTGAAAATAGCGAAGCAATACGGCAAATCTACTGCCATTGTCTGCTCCTGCGACCTTACACACGCCACTCCGGCAAGTTTCGTCGCCAATGTGAAAGACCGTAAGTTGCAAGACGAGATAGCTTTGTGCTATTTGGATGGATATTGCGATGTTGCATTGGGCGGAGGCAGCAAAAGGTTTCTTTCCACAGGCCGAAAGGATAAACTGAACCTTGCGGACAGTTTGCGGGCAAGGGGTTACGACGTAGTATTCTCGCAACAGGAGTTGAGCAACAGCAGCAACAATAAAATCATCGGTCTCTTTGCCGATGAGCATTTGGCGGAAGCAGCCAAGCGGGGAGGCATAATGCAAAGCAATATGGCGAAAGCCTTGGAGGTAATCGGCAGAAACGAGAAAGGTTTCTTCATGATGTTGGAGGGAAGTAAGATAGACATGGAAGCACACTATAATAAGTACAAGCCGATGATTGATGAGGTGCTGGACTTCGACCGTTGCGTTGCCATGGCTTTGGACTTCGCCAAGCGAGACGGCAATACCCTCGTCATCGTTACAGCCGATCATGAAACCGGAGGGCTGACACTGCCTGCCGAGGGCAAGAAGACGAAAGACGTTTGGACTTCTTCGGATCACACGGGCGTGCCTGTGCCGGTTTATTCTTTCGGTCAGGGAGCGGAGAACTTCACGGGAGTGATGCAAAACACGGATATATTTTTCGAGATTTACAAATTGATGAATTAAACACGAAATACGATTTGATATGACGGACAATACATTGAATTATAAGGTCGCAGATATTTCCCTTGCAGAGTGGGGAAGAAAGGAAATAGAGATTTCCGAAAAGGAAATGCCGGGTTTGATGGCTTTGAGGGAGAAATACGGAAAGCAAAAGCCGTTGAAGGGAGCCAAAATCATGGGTTCGTTGCACATGACGATACAAACGGCAGTGTTAATCGAGACTTTGGTGGAATTGGGTGCCGATGTGAGGTGGTGTTCCTGCAATATATTCTCGACGCAAGACCATGCTGCGGCTGCCATTGCGGCAAGCGGTGTACCGGTGTTTGCTTGGAAGGGTGAGAGTTTGGAGGATTATTGGTGGTGTACGAACATGGCGTTGTCTTTTCCGCAGGGAGAGGGACCTGATTTGATTGTCGATGATGGCGGAGATGCCACTTTGCTGGTGCATAAGGGTTATGCGGCGGAGGATAATCCCGCTTTGCTCGATGCAGTTCCCGCTTCGACGGAAGAAAGCATAATATTGAAAACCTTGAAGGCAGTTCAATCGGAGGACAATCGCAAATGGCATAAGATAATGAAGCGTTTGAGGGGCGTGAGCGAGGAAACCACCACGGGCGTTCATCGTTTGTATCAGATGATGGAGCGTGGCGAATTGCTTATTCCGGCAATCAACGTGAATGATTCGGTAACGAAGAGCAAGTTCGATAACCTTTACGGTTGCAGAGAGTCGTTGGCAGACGGCATAAAGAGAGCCACGGATGTCATGATAGCGGGAAAGGTCGTTGTCGTGTGCGGTTACGGAGATGTGGGCAAGGGTTGTGCAAGGAGCATGAGGGGTTACGGAGCGAGAGTGCTGGTTACCGAAATCGATCCTATATGTGCGTTGCAGGCTGCGATGGAAGGCTTCGAGGTAACGACGCTTGAAGATGCTTTGCCGCAAGGAAACATTTACGTAACGACCACAGGAAATTGCGATGTCATCACTGCAGAGGATATGGCTCGCATGAAGTCGGAAGCCATAGTGTGCAACATCGGACACTTCGACAATGAGATACAGGTCGAAAGGCTCGAAAAGTGGGAGGGTATAAAGAAAGTGAACATAAAACCGCAGGTCGATAAGTACATTTACCCCGACGGACACTGCATTTACCTCTTGGCAGAGGGCAGGTTGGTGAACCTCGGTTGTGCAACGGGACATCCGTCCTTTGTTATGAGCAATTCGTTCACCAATCAGACACTTGCACAAATCGAACTTTGGACAAAGAAATACGAAGTGGGCGTTTATCGTCTGCCCAAGACCTTGGACGAAGAGGTTGCAAGGCTTCATCTTGCCAACATAGGTGTGAAGCTGACCAAGCTGACGCAAAAACAAGCCGATTACATAGGAGTAAGGGTTGAAGGTCCTTATAAGGCGGAGCACTATCGTTATTAGACGATTATGAAACGCCGTTTTAATTTGGCGAAACGCTGGAAGAAAAAATCGAAACGCCGATTCATTCCCGATGGAACGGCGTTTCGTTTCATCAAGATAAAAAGAAGCGGCTTTCATAAGGCAACAAGGCTTTTTGAACCAAAATCCGATTGAATGAAAAACGTATTCGAAATCATCAAAGGCATATCCAAGTACAAGAAAGAGGTCGTTCTGAATATTCTTTCCAACGCCGTGTATGTCTTTTTCTCTTTGTTCTCTTTCGTTGTGGTAATTCCGTTCGTTTCGGTTTTGTTCGGGATTACTTCGGCTCCGCCGCAATGCCCTGAGTTCGCTTTCGACAGGGACGTTATCTCGGATTATGTTTCATGGCACATAAATGCGTATAGCGAAAAGCACGGTATATATGCTTGTTTGTTCGCAATAAGTTCGGTATATCTCGTTTGCGTTTTCTTTTCGGCTCTTTTCCGTTATCTCGGCATGTATTTTCTTGCTCCGATTCGTAACGGAATAACACGTGATTTGAGAAACGCACTCTATTACAAGATGACCATATTGCCTGTCGGATTTTTCTCCAACCAAAAGAAAGGAGATTTGATTTCCCGCCTTACTTCCGATTTGGAGGAATTGGAATGGAGCGTTCTGAGCAGTTTGCAGATGTTGGTGAAAGACCCTTTGATGGTGTTGTTCTGCTTTGTTACTTTGTTGATTGTATCATGGAAGTTGGTGTTGTTGACCTTGCTTGTCGTGCCTGTCGCTTATTTTCTGATAAAAAAGGTGGGTGAGAGTTTGAAACGCAATTCCACCAAGGCTCAAAAGCGTATGGGCGTTTTGCTTTCGGTATGTGAGGAAAGCATATACGGTCTGCGGTTGATAAAGGCGTTCAATGCAGAGGATTTCGTGCTGAAAAAATTTTGCAAGGATAATGATGATTACACCAAAACGGCGATAAAGGTGTTGCGAAGAAGGGAATTGGCTTCGCCTTTGACAGAATTCCTCGCGATAGCCGCCCTTGTGTTCGTGGTGGTATTCGGAGGCGGTATGGTGTTGGAGGGAGAACTCGCTCCGGAAATGCTGATAGGCTTCACGCTTATCTTCGCACGTATCATCGCTCCTTTGCAAGCCGTTGCCACGGCTTTCTATAATTTGCAGCGTGCGGAGCCTTGTGCGGAGAGAGTGAACGAAATACTCGGTGCGGACGAGAGAATAAAGGAGCGAGAGAATGCGGAGGTTTTGCAGAAGTTTGAAAAGGAGATTGTGTTCAAGGGAGTTTGCTTCTCCTATTCGCAATCCGGAGAAGAGGTTCTGCATGATATAGATTTGGTGATTGAGAAAGGCAAAACCGTTGCGTTGGTAGGTGCTTCCGGAGCGGGCAAATCGACTCTTGTGGATTTGATTCCGCGTTTTGCAGACTGCACTTCGGGAGTGTTAAGCATAGACGGAAAGGATATAAAGAGTTTGAACATAAATTCTTTGAGGCGGAAGATAGGTTATGTGAGCCAACAGGCGATTTTATTCAACGATACAATATTCAATAACATTGCTTTCGCCAACCCGAATGTAAGTCGCAGAGAGGTGGAAGCGGCAGCACGTGCAGCGAATGCCCATGACTTCATAATGAAGTGCGAGAAGGGTTACGACACCCGCTTGGTCGATAGGGGAATGAGCCTTTCGGGAGGTGAGCGACAGAGACTTTGCATAGCGAGGGAACTGTTGAAAAATCCGGAAATACTGCTCTTGGACGAGGCGACTTCGGCACTCGATGCTCAAAGTGAGGAACTTGTCCGTAGGGCGATAGACGAATTGAGCAAGAGCAAGACTTGCATTGTCATAGCCCATAGACTGTCAACCATAACGACGGCTGATAAAATCGTTTGCATGGAAAAAGGTCGTATAATAGAGAGCGGCACATACGAGGAACTGATGAACATGAACGGACACTTTGCGAAAATGGCAGCAATGCAGACTTTGTGATGGCAATGAGGAAATATTCTGCGTCCGACAGGGCGGAGAAACAAACGAAATAAAGAGATAATTCATGAGAACGGCATATATTTTTCTTACTTACCTGAACGGCGTGGTCTTTTTCGGAATATTCAGACTTCTGTTGGTAATCGTGTATATGATGACGGCGGAGCATGAGGTCGCAATCGATGCTTTGTTGTTGAAAAGCTTTGCAATAGGTCTGCAATTCGACACATGCGTCAGTTGCTATTTGCTTGCGTTGCCTCTGTTGGCTGTATTGACAGGGTATTTCGCCAAGATAGAGAATAAGGTGTACTATAAGATTGTCCACATTTTCACTTGCACGGTGTTTTCTGTCGCTTTCCTGATTTCGGCTGCCGATATACCGTATTTCAATTACTTCTTCGCACATCTGAACGCCACGGTATTTTCTTATTTCTCCTCTTTCGGTTTTCTTGTCAAGATGATAGTGCAGGAACCGGCTTATTTGGTTTTCGCATTGCTGTTTGCGGTGGTTTGTGTTCTCTATGTGCTGTTGATGAATAGGTATTACAAGAAAGTGTTGTTGCAAAGGCGTAAAGATATACGGTATTTCAAGAGTGTGCCTTTTGCCTTGCTGTGCGTATTGCTTTGTTGTGTGGGAATGCGGGGCAGATTGGCTGCGAAAAGTCCGCTTAGGGTCGGAACGGCATACCATTGCGATAATGCTTTCCTCAATTATGTCGGTTTGAATCCCTCGTTTACACTTTTGAAAAGCGTTGAGGAATACAACAAAACGGCAAACAAACCTCTGCAACTGGTCGATGGCAAGACGGCAAACGAGGTTTGGGAGCGACAGATGAATGCCGAGAGAGAAAACAATCGGGCTTTGAAATTGAGGAAAGGCACGAATGTCATTGTTCTTATCATGGAATCCATGTCTGCGGATAAGGTCGGACATTTCAATGCGGAGAGTCGTTTGACGCCTTCCTTGGATGCTTTGATTGATGCTTCGTTGAGTTACGAGAGATGTTACACTGCGGGCATTCATACCTACAACGGTTTGTATTCGACGCTGTTTGCACACCCTGCTCTCTTTTCAAGGCATAGCATGAAGGCTACAATGATTCCGCAAATGTGCGGTTTGCCGAATAATTTTGCCGCAAGAGGGTATCAAACCTTTTATTTCACAACTCACGATGCCCAATTCGACAACATAGCAGGCTTTCTTCATGCCAACAAAGTTCAGAAAATCATATCGCAAAGCGACTATCCGTCCAAACAAATCAAGAGTACGCTCGGCGTGAGCGACCATGTGATGTATGAGAAAGCCGTCGAGACAATCAATAAGAGTGACAAGAGAAAGGCATTCTTCGCCTGCTTGCTGTCATCAAGCGATCACGGTCCCTATATCTTGCCGACAGACATCGCATTCAAGCCGAAGAGCAAAGAGTTGAAGCAACAGATGGTCGAGTATGCCGATTGGGCAATCGGTCATTTTATTTCGCTTGCACGCAAGCAGGATTGGTTCGAGAACACTCTCTTTGTGCTTGTGGCAGATCACGGTTACGCCAAGCCGGGTTCAAAGTATGAAATGCCATTGTCTTATCATCATACGCCTATGATACTGTATTGTCCCGCTCAAATACCGCCGCAAAAGGATAGTTGCCTCGCTTTACAGATAGATATTGCACCTACGGTACTTTCAATGCTGTTTGAAGATTACGGAAACAATACTTTGGGCGTGGATTTGCAAAGAGTGGTGCGACAATATGCCTATTTCAGTGCGGATGATAAACTCGGAGTTTTGGACGATGAGTATTTCTACATAAACGAACGCTCTGGCAAGGAAAAACTCTACCGATTGGATGATATTGAAAAGCGAAATCTGATAGGGATACACTCGTCGAAAGCTCGCGAAATGAGGATATATGCATTCTCGATGCTGCAAAAAAGCAGCGATATGCTGAAAGATGAAACCACTTCTTGCAAGTAGCAAAGCCTTTGGCTGTCAAAGTATTTTCCAAACGGGCGGAAAATATTTTTCGACGAAGTCTTGCGAATTTGTTTTTTTGTTGTACTTTTGCAATGGGTAAGTCTTGTACGACCAGCTCCCTTTGAATCTCCCCAGGGCGGGAACGCAGCAAGGTAAGAAGGTTGAGCGGTGCGATATAAGTAGCTTACCCTTTTTTATTTTATGCCTTCACGGTTAAGAGCCGCACGATACCTGTCCGCATTCGCATAATGCTCTGCCGAAGTCTCCGCAAAGTTATGATAACCCGAGAAATCGTCTTTCGCACAGAAGAAAACGTAATTGTGTTCCGCATATCCGAGGACTGCATTAAGGGAACTCTGTTCCGGTAAACAAATGGCTGTCGGAGGCAATCCCTTGTACATATAAGTATTATAGGGAGAGTCTGTTTGCAAATGCTTGTACATTACTCTTTTTATGGTGAAATCTCCCACTGCATACTTGACTGTGGGGTCTGCTTGCAGGAGCATGTCGCGACGAAGCCTGTTTACATAAACTCCTGCGATAATCGGTTTTTCCTCGTTCTTGTTCGTCTCTTCTTCAACGATTGAAGCAAGAACCACGGCTTCGTGTCTGCTTAGTCCGAGCCTCTTCAGTTGCTTGTCTTTACCGCTCCACCATTTATCACTCTCCCTTTTCAGTCTTTGCAACAGTTGTTCAGCTCCTATGTTCCAATAAACCTCGTATGTGTTCGGCACAATGTAGTCGAAGATGTTCGAACTGTTTTCCGTTTTGAGTATTGCATTACCAATGTCTGAGGAACTTATCATCAGTTGTTTTGCCATCTTCTCTGCAAGTTCCTCTTGCGTCCGGACTTTCCCTATAACCAACTTCACGGGAGTTTGCAAGCCTCTGACAAGTTGCTTTGCCAATTCCAGTTGGCTTGCTTTCGGTTGAACGGTATAGTGTCCGCTTCGGAAAGTCGCCTTATCCGAAAGAGCTTTCGTGAAGAAAGAGAATACCCCTGTACTTTCCAACACACCTTTCTCTTTTAATTGCTTCAATACTTCTTCGGAAGAACTTGCGGGATAGATATATAAATCCACCGCTTTATCGTTTTTGACTTTTGCGTTCAAGAGTAATGCAGATGTAATGCCGGTTGCAAAAAGCAGTACACCGCATACAATCAATATAATCGCCAATTTCTTTCTGTTTTTCATCTTAGCAAGTATTTTTTTCACCTTTTTGCGGGAAATATGCAATCTGGCCCGCGCCCCGCCGCAGGGACGCAGACGCGGGCCGGCAGGGTGTCAGCCGTTGCTTACCCGGCTGTCCCAATATTCCAGGATCTCGCCGCTGCGGGAATCCATGATCACCGACAGATAATCCACCATGCCCTCGTCATAGCCATGGCTGATATTGATATCCACGCGCCAGATGGTTTTGGCTGGATTAATGTTCTCATACCATTCCGCCGTTTCAAAGTAGAAATAGCACGGCAGGTTGGCAAGCTTCTCAAGTTTATCTCCCGTCTGTTCGACGGCGTAAGCCAGGGCGATTTCCTGCGCCTTTTTCTGCGGGATATCCTGCTTGGTCGGCAGGACAGCGTTGGCTTCGTGCGCCCACGATGCAGCTTCCGCCTTTTCCTCGACCGACCAGGTGTAGTACGGCCCGCGCAGGGCCTCCTCCTGCGCCATGCGCTTCGTCTTCTGGTCGAGCCAGGACGAGTAGTTGCCCTTCCAGGGGATGCCCTCGCCGCGGTCGAGCTCCAGAATCCACTCGCTCACGTCGTCGAGGAAATAGCGGTCGTGGGTGACGGCGATGACCGTGCCCTCATACTGCTGCAGGTGCTGGGCTTGGTCAGGAGCAGGCGGCACAGGGCCACACGGCGGCGCTCACCACCGGAGAGGTGGGTCACGGCGCTGTCGCCCGAGGGACAGTGGAGGGCGCTCATCGCACGCTCCAGGCGCGAGTCCATGTTCCAGGCGTCGGTGGAGTCGATGATGTCCTGGAGCTCAGCCTGGCGGGCCATGAGCTTGTCCATCTTGTCGGGGTCGCTGTAGTACTCCTCCTGGCCAAACTTCACGTTGATCTCGTCATACTCGCGCAGCGCGTCATAGACGCCGCTCACACCCTCGCGGATGTTCTCCAGCACGGTCTTCGACTCGTCGAGGGGCGGGTCCTGGGGCAGATAGCCCACGGAGTAGCCCGGGCTCCACACCACTTCGCCCTGCGTAGGCTCGACAAGGCCGGCGATGATCTTCATCAGCGTGGACTTACCCGCGCCGTTGAGACCGATGATGCCAATCTTCGCGCCATAGAAGAAGGAGAGATAGATGTTGTTGAGAATCCGCTTCTGGTTCTGGGGGATGATCTGCGAGACTCCCACCATGGAGAAAATGACTTTCTTGTCGTCGGTTGTTGCCATGTTCTTGTTGTCTTGTTGTATTGATAGATGGTGCAAAGTTACGAAATTATTTCCACCCAGAGAGGGGAGGGCAGAAAAAACCCTTTGGCCGTACCACCGGATCGCCCCAGGCGCGGGACAAGGAGGGGGTATCGCCAAAGGGCGACTTGCCAGCACAGGGACCCGGGAGACTGGGAGGGAGACGCCTTTGTCTCCCTCCAAGAGCGGATCCAACGTGCTCCTCGGCGCGATTAGTCTATCTCGCGGAGGATGGCCAGCATGTGATCCCAGACCATCTGCACGGTCGGGATGAGGAGACGCTCGTCCGGCGTATGGACGAAGCGGAGCGTCGGGCCGAAGCTGATCATGTCGATGCCGGGATACTTCTCGGAGAAGAGACCACACTCCAGGCCGGCGTGGATGCCGAGCACCTTCGGGTCGTGGCCGAAGAGCTTCTTATACTCCTGGATGGCGATGCGCTGGAGCTCAGAGTCGGCGTTCATCTTCCATGCGGGATAGCCGTCGTTCTGGATGACCTCGGCGCCGGCGAGCTCGAAGCAAGCCTTGACGGCGTTGGCCATGTTGCGCAGGTTGCTCATCACGCTGGAGCGCTGGCTGGAGACGAGCGTCACGGTGCTTTCGTCGCTCTGCACGCTGGCGATGTTGCTGGAGGTCTCTACGAGCCAAGCCAGCTCTTCCTCCTGGCAGTTGGTCAGCGGACCGTTGTCCACGGCCTGCAAGGCGAGGATGAGGTTGCGGGAGACGCTCTTCGGCATCACCTTCTGGGCCTCGCAGCTGTTGAGGGCCCACACCATCGTCGGATCCGTCACGTGGTACTCGTCCTCCACCTCGGGTGTGAACTTGTTCCAGTCGGCCTTCACCTCCTCCTTCTTGTCTACGGGCACGCAGAAGACGATCTTGCCGTCGCGGGGGATGGCGTTGTGCATCTTGCCCGAGTTCCACTGGGCCAGGCGCAGATCCATCTTGTCCTGCTCCATATAGAGGAAGCGGGCGAGGATCTTGATGGCGTTGGCGCGCTTCTTGTTGATATCGTCGCCGGAGTGGCCACCGACGAGACCCTTGAGGCAGCCCTCGAAGAAGAAGTAGCCCTCGGGAGCGTCCTCGCGCGTGAACTCATACTTGGCGGAGGTGTTGATACCGCCGGCGCAGCTGACGAAGATCTGACCCTCGTCCTCGCTATCGAGGTTGATGAGGTACTTGCCGCTCATGAAGCCCGGCTTCATGCCGAAGGCGCCAGTGAGACCCGTCTCCTCATCGACGGTGAAGACACACTCCACGGGACCGTGCTCGATGTCGTCGCTGTCCAGCAGGGCCAGCTCGATGGCACAGCCGATACCGTCGTCGGCGCCCAGCGTGGTGCCCTTGGCCTTCAGCCACTCACCGTCCACATAGGTCTGGATGGGATCGTTCTGGAAATCGATCTCCACATCGACGAGCTTGTCGCAGACCATGTCCATGTGGCTCTGCAGGATGACGCAGGGCTTGTTCTCCATGCCCGGCGTGGCGGGCTTGCGGATGATGACGTTGCCAGTCTCATCGACCTTGGTCTCCAGGCCGCGCTCCTGACCGAATGCTTTCAGGTACTCGATCATCTTCTCCTCGTGCTTGGAAGGACGGGGAATTGCGTTGATTTTTGCGAACTGCTCAAAGACGCGAGCAGGCTTTAATTCTACGTTTGCCATAATTTAGATTGCTTTTATTTTGGTTTCTAACCGAATTGTCGTAACTTTGCGGTCGTTTATCGACTGCAAAAGTAAGAAAAATGGTTGAGACTATCTTATATAGCATGTTAATAATTGCTATTGCGGTGCTCTTACTGTGCGTAAGAGTGCTTTTCGTCAAGGGTGGAAAGTTCCATTCCATGCATGTACACGACAATGCCTACCTCCGCAAGAAGGGCATCCACTGCGTCGTGGACCAGGACAAGGAGGCACGCCAGGCCAACAAAGCCTATTAACGCTGCCCACACACTACGACAACAACAAAACAAAAAAATAGATATGAAGAATGTTTTCAGCAAACTGGCCGTGGTGGCAATAGCCGCGACGGCGCTCATGTCGTGCAACAACCAGCCGAAGCAGAACGACTCCAAGGCTGAGCCCGCGACACAGAAAGAGGCCCAGGCCGGAGGCCAGCAGATCGCCTACGTGGAGATCGACTCCATCATGAGCCAATACACCTACTGGAAAGAGGTGACGAAGATCATGAAGGCCAAGGAGGCCAACATCAGCAAGACGCTCAACGGCAAGCAGCAGCAGCTGCAACAGGCCGCCGCCAACTTCCAGCAGAACGTCCAGGCCAACAAATACACGCAGGCCCAGGCACAGCAGATACAGGCCAGCATACAGAAGCAGGCCCAGGACGCCGAGGCCCTGCAGCAGCGTCTCGGAGCGGAGTATCAGAACGAGGTGGCCAAGTATAACAAGGCCCTCGCCGACAGCGTCCACAACTATCTCGCTCAGTTCAACAAGGACAAGAAGTATGCCATGATCCTGGCCAAGAGCGGCGACAACATCCTCTACGCCGACAAGTCGCTCGACATCACCAACGAGGTGATCAAGGGCATGAACAAGGCCTACAAGGGCATGAAGAAATAAGGATCACGCCGATCCGCCTCTACACAAGACACCCACGATAGCCAAATGGCCGTCGTGGGTGTCTTGTTTTATAGTTGTCGATCGCAGCTTCACCCACAGGGGCTGGCTACTGCACGATCTTGAAGCGGACACGAAACTCGCGCTTCTCCTCGTTCCAGTTGGTGCCCAAGAGTTCGAAGCGGCCTATCTGCGCCGTGGACCGCACGTGCTTGCCGATGCAGGGGCAGACGTCATAGTCGCCGATGCGCACCAGGCGGATGGCCTCGGAGGCATTGGCCGGCAGGCGGTCGGCATCGACGCCCTCGGGCAGGGGGTCGCGATCGGTAAACTCATAGCTGACGGGCATGTCGAGAGCGATGAGGCGGTTCATCTCCGTCTCGATCTCCTTCTCCTCCTTGCGCGTGGGCTTGTGGTCGAGCTTGTAGGTGATCTTGCTCTTCTTGCGCTCCACGTGGGCGTTGTTGCTTCTCTGCGTGCCAAAGAGGCGGATCATCAGTTGGTTGAGCAGGTGCTCGGCGGTATGAGCCGGCGGAAACTCCTCCTTGTTGTGCTCGTTGAGTATCGGTTCTTGTTGCATCATCATTTTTGTTATTTTATTATAGGTATGATTCTTGTTGTTGCCGACTGAACGCGGAGGCCTCCAGGGGGCTCATGCCCTCACCACGTCCACCACGTGGCTGCCTGCGCCGATAAGGTCGGGTCGCTCGGAGACGACCTTCTGATAGGCAAGGAAGTGGGCGAAGGTCTCGTCGCTCATCCTGTTGAGGCGCGTGCGCATATAGTCGGCAGGACCATCGGGCGAGAAGATCGTCACGCGCTCCAGTCCAGCCTGGCTGTCGAGGCGGTCTATGTCCTCCAGCCGCACATAGTCGTAGAGCTCGCCCTCCTGCGTCTGGATATGGAAGTCGTGGTCCACGATGCCGCGCGCCAGGAAGTCGCCGATACGTTCCTCGTCGAAGCAGTAGGAGAGGATGCTATACTCGTTCATCAGGTAGGCCACGAAGATCAGTCCGCCGGGCTTCGTCACCCGTCGGGCCTCGCGCAGCGCCTTGAGTTTCTCCTTCTCGCCGATGAGATGATAGAGCGGGCCCAGCAGGAGCGTGGCGTCGGCCGAGTCGGAGAGAATGAAGGACAGGTCCCTGGCGTCGCCCTGCACCACGTCGGCCTCGGGATCGCGCTGGCGAAAAACCTCGATGTTGCGGCGTACCAGCTCCACGGCCTTCACCTTGTAGCCCTCGGCCATGAGGGCGGAGGCATAGCGGCCCGTGCCCGCCCCGATGTCGAGCAGCAACATCCCCGGACGCAGCAGGCGGCGCAGGTGGTACATGGTGGTCTCAAACTCCACGATGCCGTGACGGCGCTGCAGGCGCAGGTCCTCGGGGTGCTTGTTGTAGTGCTTCTCTATGTTGGATAGTGCCATAATCAGCTTGTTGTCGTTGCGGCCTTGATGGTCCTCACCACGCGGGCCGGATTGCCCACGGCGACACTGTTGGAGGGAATATCCTTCACCACCACGCTCCCCGCCCCGATGGTCACGTTGTCGCCGATGGTCACGCCGGGCAGGATCGTGGAGCTTCCACCTATCCAGCAGTTGTCGCCGATGGTGACGGGCTCGGCCCACTCGCGTCTCGTGTTGCGCTCCACGGGGTCTGTACTGTGGCAAGCCGTGTAGATGCTCACGTTGGGACCGATAAAGCAGTCGTCGCCGATACTCACCCGTGCCTCGTCGAGCACGGTGAAGTTGAAATTGGAGAAGAAGCGCTTGCCCACGAAGATATGCTTGCCATAGTCGCAATGGAACGGCTGGTTGACGAAGGTATCCTCGTCAGCTCCGCCGAGTATCTCGCGGATCATCTCGTTGCGACGCCTGGCGTCGGTGGGGCAGAGGCGGTTGTACTCCCAGCACTTGTCCTGGCAGGCATGCAACTCCCTGAGGAGCGAGGGATCCGTGGCGAGATAGACCTCGCCACGCTGCATTTTCTCATATTCTGTCATCTTTGTTCTTCTGCTTGCTCTTGTGCTAATCGAAACTTATCTATTGAGGCTCTTAGCGCTCACACCTTGTAGCGGACGATGGTGGCGCCATAGCCCTGGGTGTGGAGCGTGATCTCTCCGTCTCGATCCCAGCGGTCCGTGCGGCACTGGCCCGTCAGGAGGTCAAGCCCCTCGTATTCACCCTCGCCGATATGGAAAAAGTCGAAGGCGTGGGCAGGTATCCGGATCTGCGTCGTCCGTTGGTCTGCCGAGAAATTGGCGTTGACGATCAGCAGTTCGTCATCCTTCTTGCGCAGGAAGGCATACTGCCGCTGCGGGTCGAAGCAGGGCGAAGGAGCGTTGGCGTACATCAAGTCGAACAACTCGCCCTCACGCAGCGCCTTCTCCTCGTTGGCAAGTCGCAGAATCTGCTGGTAGTCAGCCTCCAACTGCCGCTGGCCTTCACCAAGGCTCGAACGGTCGAAATAGCCCTGATAGACGGCCTGCACGGTCCAGTAGTCGAAGATCGTACTGCGTCCATCGACACCCGAGAAACCCTCGTGGTCCATGCCGCGTTCGCCCCACTCCTGTCCGGCATAGACCATCACGGGATTGGTGCGCAGCCAGGCGCTCACCATCATTGCGGGCAGGGCCTTGCGGGCGTCGCCACAGAAGAAGTCGG
>OQWM01000301.1_pt1 | contig 29960 bp, 21 predicted proteins | sample 1691531 | NCBI WGS metagenome assembly OQWM01 (sample SAMN03418257, study PRJEB22391) | human gut metagenome | biome: human-gut; feature: organic feature; material: feces | host: Homo sapiens | place: Tanzania | collected 2013-01
ACGCGCGCCAGCCACGCACTACCCTCTCCATTCTCCTCCCTACTCTCTACTTAATGTCATGTAAAGTTGAAAAACCAACACAGCAAAAAGAGTATTATGTTCAGCGAGAAGATGATATATGTGGCGATGCAGACTGGCCTGTATGTGTAGACCCCGCTCTGGCGCATCTTGCTGTGGGCGATTATCGCCAGAATCAGGCCCAGGCCGCCGCAGCAGAAGACTGTAATCACCAACCCACTAATAGCCAGGACTTTACAGTCATCGGCAGGAGGAGCGTAGCCACTATCGAACGCCCCGTTGCAGGCGACACGCGTCAATGGGGGGATCGTGAGCTTCTGGTGGCATGAGGGACAGGTGCTTTCCATCCCAGCCCATGCCTCCTCGACCTTGAGAAGCTCCTTGCAATGGGGACATTTGATGGTGTATGGCATCTTTCTGGAGTGTGTGGTGTGGAGCTGTGGATTGCAGGGGAAGGAGACGTGGGAATCCGCGCCTGAAGGCGACACATGCGCGGCATGCCTCCGACTACGGAACGAGGCAAGCGCAAGGCAGATTTCTGAGAATGGTGTAGATGGCGACCAGGACGAGAAGCACGATGACCGTGGGCTTCCATCCTCGCCATGCGGGCATCCAGGAATAGAGCCCGAGTACTACGAGCGCGACAGGAAGAAGAAGGTTGCACCTTAGCGCATAGAGGAATTGCCCGTGCGCGACTGCCTCGACGCACCTGGTGGCGCCGCAGCCAGGGCAAAGAAGCCCTGTCACCAGGTTGAAGACGCACTTTGGCCAGAGACCGCATTCACTTGTCGGAAAGAACCTCAGCAGGGCTCCAGCCGCTGCAAGCGTCGCCAGGGATGCAAGGAAGAGCATCCTTGGATTGTCGAAGATACTGGCGTGGCGAATATCCTTAATATGCATCCTGCAATCTCCTGCCCGGTTTTTACTGGAGGGAAAATGGTCATAAACGAAGAGGGCCGCCACTGGCGGTAGGATCCAGGGCGGCCTCTTTCGTGCGTGCTAGCAAGCTAGCGTGGGGATGTTACTCCTTGGTGCCATCGACCTCGAGGGTCTCGGGCTCGTTTGCGGTAAGGGCGGCGTCAAGAGCCGCTCCAAGGCCGCCAAGGCCGCTGACCTCGGGGGCGCTGGAGAAGGTCGCACCGGCGGTCGGACGCTCGGCGGACTCGGCGGCGGCATTGCCGCTCTTCATGGTCAGGCCAATGCGACGCTCGCCCTCGGAGATGTTCTTGACCTTCGCGGTGACAGTCTGCCCGACTGTGACGCAGTCCTTGACACGGGCGACGTGGTCGTCGGAGAGCTCGGAGATGTGGATCAGGCCGTCAATGCCGTCGTCAAGCTCGACAAATGCGCCGAAGGAGGCAACCTTCGTGATCTTGCCGGTGACAGTGTCGCCAACCTTGTACTTCTCCTGGATGTTCTGCCACGGATCATCCGTGAGCTTCTTCATGGAGAGGCTGATGCGCTGGTTCTCGACGTCCACGTCCAAAATGACAGCCTCGACCTCCTGGCCCTTCTGGAGCATTTCCGAAGGATGGTTGATCTTGCGGATCCAGCTCATGTCGGAGACGTGGATCATGCCGTCGATGTCGTCCTGGATCTGGACGAAGGCGCCGTAGCCGGTCATGTTGCGGACCTTGCCCTTGATGCGGGTGCCCTTCGGATACTTCTCCTTGATCAACTCCCAGGGATTCGGCTGGGCCTGGCGCAGGCCAAGGGAAATCTTGCGCTCGTCCTTGTGGACGGCCAGGACAACTGCGTCCACCTCGTCCCCAATGTTCAGCACGTCGCTGGCACGGTTGACCTTCTTGGTCCAGCTCATCTCAGTGACGTGGATGAGACCCTCGATGCCCTCCTCAAGCTCCACAAAGGCACCGTAGGGCATGACGTTGACGACCTTGCCGTGGACACGGCTGTTGACAGGATACTTGACGTCCGCGGTGTCCCAGGGATTGCCTTCCTTCTGCTTGAGGCCAAGGGAGACACGCTGGCGCTCCTTGTCCACCTCGAGGATCATGACCTCGAGTTCCTGGTCCTTGTGGACGATTGTGTGCGGGTCGGTGACGCGGCTCCAGCTCATGTCGGTGATGTGGAGCAGGCCATCCATGCCGTTGAGGTCGACGAATGCGCCAAAGTCGGTGATGTTCTTGACAACGCCCTTGCGGATCTGGCCGGGCTGGAGCTCCTCAAGCAGCTTTGCACGCTGGCGGGTGCGCTCCTCCTCGAGAATCTCCCTGCGGGAGAGGACGACGTTCTTGCGCTCGGTGTTGATCTTGATGATCTTGAACTCAAGCTCCTGGCCGACGTAGACGTCGAGGTCGCGGGGTGCCCCAATGTCCACCTGGGAACCGGGAAGGAAGGCCTCGATGCCCACATCCACGATGAGACCGCCCTTGACTCGCTGGGTGATCTTGCCGGTGATGAGGGAACCCTCGGTGTAATTGTTGACGATGTCATCCCATGCACGCTGGCTCTCGGCTTTCTTGACGGAGACCTGGGGCGCGCTGCCCTCGCCTTCAAGACGCTCCACGTAGACTTCGAGGGTGTCGCCCTCCTTCAAATCGTCGAAGTTCTTGAGATCGCTGCGGTCAATGAAGGACTCGGCCTTGCCGCCGACGTCCAGGAGGATTCCGCTCTCTTTCTTTCTGGCAATCTTGCCGACGACGATGGTGTTTTCCTGGATGGCATTTGCCTGGGAGGATGCTTCTCCTGCCAGCAACTCTTCCATCGACGGCATATTGTCTAGATCAATGTTACTCATACGCGAGGGTTGTGGATTGGTTTACTCTGTTTGGGATGGTATCGGCGCCTGTGGTTGAAAGACAACTGCTGGCCTGGCGCCACGAGAGGCCTCGAAAAGTTGCTTAATATAAGACGGAGAACCATTTCTGCAAGCATACAGAACGAAAAGGACGGGAGGGGGTTCTCCAAGTTGCGGAAGGACGGGAGACGGCGGCAAGCACAGCGATCCGGCGACAGGGTCCGGCTCTGCAACACCCCGCAAAAGTCGCATGGAAAACCGCTCATGCCATGTCTTGGTTTGCGCGCGGCTCGCGCGTACGTCCTATGGATGGAGGGTACTTGGGGCGGAAGGGAGGGGGGAGTATTCCCCCGACCGCCCGCCCCAAGATGCCGCCCCGGCCGCGTTTTTCAAGCAAACGGAAAGATAATCATCATAGTCATGGCCAGGGGGACAAGGGGGATTGAACACACGAAACACACGGAAAAAAACAGAACCACGAAGGGGCACGGAAAAACCTAAGAACCACTAATGGACACGAAGGGGCACGAATAAAAAATACAAAACCACGAAACACACGGAACACACGGAAAAACCTAAGAACCACGAATGGACACGAATGGGCACGAATAATAATTTCAAAACCACGAAACACACGGAACACACGGGGAAAAAACAGAACCACGAAGGGGCACGAATAATAATTTCAAAACCACGAAACACACGAAAAACACGAAAACAGGAGGCGGCGTGGGGTCAGAACCTCGGAAGGGCATCTTCTCGGGGAACGGGGTCATTGTTTCCGGACAAAGTCGGGCTGAGGCAATTCGTGTGCATACGCAGCTTGTCTCCCCTGCCGAGGGGGCGGAGCGTCCCTGGCAGTTTTGCGAGGATAGTGTCCGTGTGGCGTGCTTGACATCGTCGTTTGGATTAAGTTACGTGGCATGTCTTCGAAGTTGAATTCCTTGATAGTTTCCGCCGCGCTGGGCGAGGAGTGGCGGATTGCGGTCTCCCGTCTTCCTCAGGAGATGCGGGACTTGCTTGAGAAGCCCCTTTTTTCGGTCGTTCCCGGGCTGCGTGGGCGGTGGGGGCAGTGGCGTGGCGGGAGCATCCGCTGCATAGAATTGAAGGAGGAGCTTCTTCTGGAGCATCCGTGGTATGCGGTCGTCGACGTACTGCGTCACGAAACCGCCCACCAGATTGTGGACACACTCTATCCGGGGCTGGACGAGGGGGTCCACGGCGCGCATTTCCGCGACATCTGCCTTTTGATTGGCGCCCGTCCCCAGGCGTCGGGGGACTATCCCACCTTGGACCAGGCGGTATTTTCCGAGGAGGTGGATTCTGACGGGTCGTCTGCCGAGGGTGCTGTGACTCCCCAGTCCCGTCTTCTTTTGAAGATTCGGAAACTTCTTTCCCTTTCGGAGAGTGCCAACGAGCACGAGGCCCATGCGGCATTGTTGAAGGCCCGCGAGTTGGAGGCCCACTTTGTGGAGATGTATGGCGAGGCCTCCGCCTCCACCCCTGACAGGGATGAATTCTACACAATCGGGATTGGCCCGTTGCAGAGGCGTCTGACAGTCCGCGATTCCATCCTGGGTAGCATTCTGCAGGAGTTCTACCATGTCCGCGTCGTCTGGAACTGTGTTCCCGACATCGGGAGCAGGGCTCCTGGCAAATATCTGCGCCAGCTGAGCATCAGCGGCAGCCGCAGGAACATACAGATAGCCTCATACGTCCACGACTGCCTGTCCGCATACATTGTCCGTGCGATCCACGACCTTCCCTCCATGCTTCTGGGCAAGGTGCTCACCCAGAGCCGTGCGCGGCAGGACTTTGAAATCGGAGTCCTCACCGGCGTCAGAAACGCCCTGCGGGAGCAGAACCAGCGTCCCCAGATGCGTGCCCTTGTCAAGGTGGATGAGAAAGGCCTTGACGAATTCTGCAGATGGACCTATCCCCACATGCGCACCAGCAAGCGTGCCTGCTCCACCCACTCCCATGAGGCCCGTGCCGCCGGGGAGGTCGCGGGGCGCCGTTTCAAGCTCAAGAGGGGTGTCGAGCGTGGAAAACAGGGGCTTCTCGGAGAAGAGTAGGAGCTGTGCAACCGCCCAATGGATCCGATTACAAGAAAACGATTCCGGAGATTTCGCCAGCTGAAGCGCGGCTGGTGGAGCCTTGTCGTGCTTGTGCTCCTGTACCTGGTGACCCTTGGGGCGGAACTCTTCTGCAACAGCCGACCGCTGGTCCTGCGCCATGGCGGCCGCTGGTATTTTCCCGCATTCTTCTTCTATCCCGAGTCCTCGTTCGTCGAGGGAGGCTCTCCACAGCGTGCCGACTACCTGTCGCTGGATTGGCACGGCGCATTTGACGGGGATCTGGCCCTGTGGCCAATCTTCCGCAACGACCCCTACCGCATCGTCCCCAAGGAGGAGTTGCAGGAACATCTTCGCGAACTGGTGCGCGTATCCATTGAGCCGAGGGTGGCGAGCCTGACACTTTCCCATGGCCTCGTGATTTCAAAGGCCACATCCCTGGAGACACTGCTCGCCGAAGGGGGAAAAATGCCGGAGGAGACCAGAGGACGCACCCTCGAAGACTTCTGGACGATTCCAGAGGGCATGGAGGAGGCATTGCTTCCAAGATGGGAGGGCAATGCGGACGAATCAAGGTCATTCCGCCTGGTTCCAAAGGAGGGCTCCCCGTTCCTGGAGGTCAACCTCTCCTTTGCGGCGACAAACGCAAGGAACAACGGGCGAAGGACATTGCGCGCACGGGCTCTGGAGATACAGCCGGGCAACGCGGGAAAGCCCGAGAAGTGGACATTCCGCCCAGACAGCGATCTCCCGTCGGGGGGCGGCAGCCGCGCCGATGCCTTCGGAAGGCTTCCCGAGGGTGTCCGCGAGGCGATATCCGAGGGGCGGTCCGCCATCCATGCGGAGGACTCCCTGGGGCCTTGGGAGCACGAGACCATCTGTGACGGCAGATCCTACCGCATCTCCGTCGAGATGGAGAGCGTCAGATATCCCTTCCGGCCTGTCCCCGGACACGTCATGGGGCTCGACAGCGCGGGGCGCGACGTCTTCGCGAGAATCTTCTACGGCCTGAGGATTGCCCTCAACTTCGGCATGCTTCTCGTCTTCTTTTCGCTGGCAGGAGGCTCCTTCGCCGGAATCCTCCAGGGATACCGTGGCGGGAGGACAGACCTCCTCGGGCAGAGATTCACGGAGATTTGGAGCGCCCTGCCCTTCCTCTACATCATGATACTCATGGGCTCCATCTACGGCGCGGACTTCACGTTGCTGCTTGTCTGCTATGCGCTCTTCAACTGGATAGGAATCGCACAGTATATGCGTGCGGAGACCCTGCGGCTGCGGAGGCTTCCCTTCGTGGAGGCGGCAAGATGCCTGGGGCTATCGGGATGGCAAATCGCATTCCGGCACATTCTGCCCAACGCGCTTGTCCCCCTGATAACACTCTTTCCATTTTCGCTTGTAGGAGCAATCGGCTCCCTGGCGGCGCTCGACTACCTGGGGTTCGGACTTCCGGTGCCTACCCCCAGCCTCGGGGAACTGCTCGCACAGGCCCAGGCCGAAAGGAGCGCATGGTGGCTGACACTATTCCCCTCAACGGCACTCTTCATCGTCATGCTGCTCGGGGTGTTCGTGGGAGAAGGCATACGCAACGCCTTCGACCCCAAACGACGCCTCCACTACGAATAGAGAAGCCAAAGTCACCCCGGAACCACTAGCGGGCTGACGCCCTCTGGTCGCGGCATGCCTCCAGGTCAGCCAGAATCGAATCGGGCACATTCAGCTTCCCTGTCCCGACGCCAAGGCGGATACTCCGCGTTACCGCGCCGTGGAAGTCGGAGCCGCCCGAGGGCAGCAGCCCCACGTCCTCGCATATTTCCAGGGCATTCTTGACCTGGGTGACCGTATGGAGCGCATAGTAGGCCTCCATGCCGTCAAGCCCAATCCCCTTGAGGTGAACCGCCATCTCGTGTATCCTCCTCACAGTGTAGTTGCCCCTGGTGAACGGGTGGGCCCATATCGCAACGCCACCCATCGAATGTATCGCGGCAATGGCTGTCTCAGGCGAAGGAAGCCTCCTGCGGACGTATGCGGGCTTGCCGGATCCAAGATACCTGTCAAACGCACCCTGGATCGATGAAACGACGCCCCGGTTCACCAATGCCTGGGCAATGTGGGGACGCCCAATCACCTCACCCCCAGCCGCAGATTCCACCTCCGTAAGGGAAAGCTCGATTCCATGGTGTCTGAGACGCTCGAGTATTGCAAGATTGCGTGCCTCACGCGCCTCAATGCAACGCTGCATCAGCTCCTGCATCTCCTCGGATGCCTCCGCACCCAGAAACAGACCGACAATGTGGTAGCCCGCATAGGAATTCTCCGCATCCTGGGAGGCAAGCTCAATCCCCGGAATGCACTCGACCGGAGAATTCTCGCCTGCCCTGCGAAATTCCCCTAGGCCGTCAAGGGTGTCGTGGTCGGTGAGTGCAAGGGCCTTTAGGCCGCACTCCTCCGCTAGCGAAACCAACTGGGTGGGCGTGAAGGAGCCGTCGGATGCTGTGCTGTGGCAATGTAAATCAATCATGCGACAATGGACTGAGGCAAAGAAAAGGTGAATACCCGTGGCGACGCATCCACAGAAAAAAAGCACGGGACTACGCCAAAACCACGCCAAATCCTACAAAAGCGCAAATATAAGTCAATTTGAGTAGGGAGGAGGGAGAAGGGAGAAGAAGGTAGTGCGTGGCTGGCGCGCTTGAGCGCGCCTCAATGGATGCCCACTGCAAAGTGACCACGCACTACCCTCTCCATTCTTCTCCCTAATCTCTACTTCCCCTACTTTGGAAGCCCACTGCAAAGTGACCACGCACTGCCCTCTTCATTCTTCTCCCTAATCTCTACTCTGGAAGCCCACTGCAAAGTGACCACGCACTGCTCCCTCCATTCTTCTCTCTAATCTCTACTGCCTACTACTTTTATGACTTGTTTTCCGTTTTCTTGAAGTGGACTTTTGCCGCCTTATCCTATGCGTCATGGAAACGGAAGAAACCCGCATGAACCAGCCGTGCGAGACGCATCTCCGATTTTCCTGTTGCGACATAATCCAAACAAACCTGCTGGAAAAGGAGAATCCAAGTTCATGAAGAGACTGAATGTACTGTTGTTGGCATTGCTTCTGGGGTGTTCCCTCTTTGCGTTGCCCGCATCTGCCGCCGAGGGAGTCGGAGTCGCCGATGCGCCGAAGACCGAGGCCGTTTCCGAGGTTCCCACGGTCAAGCAGCTCCGTGGCAAGCTTCTCTACAAGCGCAACCAGATTCGAAAGCTGGAGAAGGCGGCTGTCAATTCCGACGCGTCCATCCAGGGCAAGGTGCATGCACTTGAGGAGCAGATCGAGGCGATCTATGTCGCTGCCGACCCGAAACTCGAGGCACTCTACAAGGCCGAAAAGGAACTCCTGAGACAAATCGAGGAGGCAACCCCAAAGAAGTAGCCAGACTCACACGCCAGCCCCATGAAGACCATGGCCAATCCAGGACACCCACGGGACTGGCAAAAACAAAAACCAATGAAAGACGGCGACTTTTCATTTAGCGGACGGAAGGAAAACCGGATTTCATTGGAAAGTAGGGAGGAGGGAAAAGAAAGGAGAAGGTAGTGCGTGGCTGGCGCGCTTGAGCGCGCCTCAATGGAAGCCCACTGCAAAGTGTCCACGCACTCCCCTCTTCTCCCTTTTCCCTCCTCCCTACTCTTGCTTTTCTCCCTCCTTTCTCCCCCCTTCTCCCTTAAATAGAGTTATCTTACAGACATGGCAAACTTCAACAAAATCTTTCTCATTGGTCGCCTGACGAAGGACCCGACGGTCAACACCTCCAAGAGCGGGCTTCGCGTCTGTCGTTTTTCCCTGGCAGTCAACCGCAGGTCGGTTGGAGCCGACGGCACCCAGAAGGAGGAGACCGAGTTCATCGACATCGCCGTGATGAACCGCAGTGCGGACAACTGCTTCCGTTTTCTGAAGAAGGGCCGTTCCGCATTTGTCGAAGGTCGCCTCCACATTGACACCTGGACTGACCAGAAGACCGGGGTCACCCGCAAGTCTCCTTTGGTGATTGCGGACTCGGTCAACTTCCTGGACCAGCCCCAGGGCTTCACCGCCCAGCCTGCCGTCGACCCAGATATTGACAGTGCCCTTGGGGGAAACGACCAGATGTTCTAGGCGCATGGCGGAGGCAGGGACCTCCCGCCACACATTTTCCGACCGCCGACAGATGCAAATACGCCGATTCTACGTTCCGGAATTCAACGAAGGAGACGAGCTTGTCGAGTTGCCCTCCTCCGAGGCATCGCATGCGTTGCGCGTCCTTCGCCTGCGGAATGGCGACAGGCTTCAGGTGATGAACGGACGGGGCGTGATTGCGGACGCGGAACTTGTTGTGGATGCGGATGGGCGTCGGCCAAGGGATGCCTCCTGCCGCATCCTCTCCTGCCAGGTCTTTTCCCGCAGGACTCCAGCCCTGACCCTCTGCGTGGCCCCTCCCCGCGGCAAGGCCTTCGACCTGGTTCTCAGGGAGGCTGTTGAACTTGGCTTCTCCGCCATCCAGCCAATCCTGTGCACATACGGCGTGGCGCGGTCCGAGGAGACAGGCTCCGGATGCCAGGAGACCCTTGTCGCGGCGTTGAAGCAGTCGTCCAACCCCTTTCTTCCCGAGATGCGCGCACCCGTGGGATTTGCGGAGTGCCTGGGGGAGCCCCCTTCCGATGGCGGTCTTCGCGCCTTTGGCGCATCCCCCCGTGCCGAGGCGACCGAACGCAGGGTGCTGACCCCGGGGAATGCCCGTCGAGTCACGCAGATATGGATTGGCCCCGAGGGCGGCTTCACCCGTGACGAGGAGGATGCGCTCCTTGAAGCTGGCGGGATCCCCGTCACCCTGGGTGAATGTGTCCTGCGCGTGGAGACGGCCGTCCCCGCGCTGGCGGGATGCGTCTACGGAGTCGCCGCCCTCCAGGGAGGCGGGGAATGAAGAAGATCCATCCGGGATTCTGGGCATTCGTCGGACATTGCCACAGGCGCATCACCAGACTCAAACCCCGCCTGAAGGAGACTCTCGGAGTGGCGATGATCTTCGCCAACGGGCCGCTTGGCTGGATAGGGGCGATTCTCTGCGTAATCATCGCGGAGCGCTGGAACATGCCCAGGATGCACTTTGCGGCTGCGATGGTCTATGGCGCCTCCTGGGTGATGCTCCTCACGGGAATATTCCTTGCGGGGCCTGAAATCTCCCGCAGGTGCAGGCAGATCGTCTCCTCGAGCTGGAAGGCGCTCAAGCGTCTTCGCAGGGGAGCGGAGGAGGCAAGATAGCCACCCTGGAAATCCCCTGGAATAGCGGGGAAGCCCCCGTTTTTTCCCGCCCCGCACGTCATTCTCAGGCAGACAAGTGTACATTTTTTCGTTTTTTCACTTGCAATCCACCTTGAATGCGCTATTTTAAGCCAAAATCGCAAATTTCAGGCGCAATTCCTGTGTTTTTTCAGTGGGTTCGCTTGAAAATGTTCTTGAAAGTTTGTAGAGTACCCTTTGTTCCCGTTTCTTCCACCTGAAATTGAGTGTGCGCCCAGTGCGTCCATCAAGGGCAAGTAGAAAGGAGTTAGGAGGTCTAGTCAAGTAAACAGGGTCCATAGAATTTTACAGCTTTAGATTTTTTTAGGTTTGTTTTTTTAGTTCCCCAACCAACAAGAACCCCAACAAGGAAAGAAAAATGAAGAAAACTCTCATTGCACTGTTTGTTGCAGCTTTCTGCTTCAGCAGCATGGCTCAGGTTCTGATCTACGACTACAGCGTCTCCTTCAAGCGCATCGATGTCAAGCAGGTCAAGACCACCTACAAGAACGACAACGTCAAGAAGACCGTCAAGCTCGACTCCCCGAAGGTCGTCAGCGACAAGTTCGTCGGCTACGTCGTGGTTGACGCTTGCACCAAGTGCGAAGGCCAGATGACCGAGTCCCTCGGCGAAGACAACACCGCCACCGTCCTCATCACCCGCAAGGGCGCAAAGAAGGCCGACAAGGAACTGTACATGGTTGAAAACGCAAAGTTCAAGGCTCTGATGTTCGGTGCCAAGACTGGTATCAGAACTGGCGACGAGGCTGACAAGATCAACTTCGACAAGTTCACCGATGCGGCAGCCTGGCTGGACTACGAGCTCTCCTGGGAAAAGAACAACAACAACGTTGGCTTCCTCGGCTTCGACAACTCCTCCAGCGACAAGATGGCCAAGCAGGCTGGCTACGGCAAGGTTACCAAGCGCTCCACGAAGGACAAGACCATCACCACACCTGGCGACTGCGAAGACACCACCGAGACCATCCCTGGCGTCACCTGCTGGATGGTGAAGAACATCGCCGGTTCCTTCCTGGCCGACACCACCTACACTGGCATCTGCAGCAACTTCCTCTTCGATGTCTGCGACCTGGAGACTCCTGGCACCACCACTGATGCTCCTCTCCCCGGCACCTTCACCCTGAAGCTGAACAACAGCCTCACCTTCAACAAGGGTGCTTTCAGATACACCAGCAAGAATGATGAGAAACTGCTCGCGGCCCTCAAGGCGAAGCTCGGTTTCTAATCACGAATCCCGCTGAAGTGCCAGTATCCTTCCTGTGAGGATTCTGGCATGGATAAAAAGAGAGAAGGAATTGCCTAGGTAGTTCCTTCTCTTTTTTTTGTATCATTTTCCGCAGAATTATTGGCAGCAAGGAACCTAGTGGAGGCTCTGTAGTCTTATTCCCCGCATTTTGTCTTAATAGGTTTTATTGCCTAATCGAATATCATTTAACAGCATTTCCCTCCTTCAGATGAACTTCTTCCTGTCCAGCCGTCTTGGCAAATCCATTCTCCTGGCGCTACCGATTATCGTCTTGGTTCTCCTCTTTGTCGTGCGTTTTGCAGTCTCTTCTCCTGTGGTGACTGACGGGGAGGGAGGAACAAAGGGGGATGTCATCGTGAATGGCGGCGAGGGTATGGAAAGCGATGGTGGCCTCCCGGAAGGAGGTGACGGTGCCGAAGGAGGCAGAATCATCACCACGCCAGTCCGTGACTGGGCAAGCGAGGAGTCTGGGGACTCCGAGGTCGTCCGTCTCAACGAGATTCTTGACACCAACAACAACGACGACATTCTGACCCAGGCGGAATTTCTGGCCAGCTCTGATTCCGATGTGCGCCGCCATTCTGTCTTGGCCGCATTGCAGTGGGTAGGGACACCAGAGGCCGCCAGATTGCTGATTCCGCTTCTGAACGACCCGAATGACGATATTTCCCAGGAGGCATACGAGACTCTGAACAGCATCCTGGACGCATTCCTCTTCCAGATTTCGGATGACTCGGAGGCGGGTGAACTGGTTACGGAGGATGGACTGGATGTCAACGACATCTACGATGTCTGCAAGGACGCGCTTTTGAATTCCGCCAACGAGGACCGCTGCGATGATTTGATGATGCGCATATCCGCCCTGGATGTGAAGATTGGCCTGCCTATCATGGTGGAGGTGCTCGAAAACGGGCAGCCATGGCAGAAAAAGATGGCTGCGGAATACATTGACACCATGACCAACAGCGACGGAGTCACCAACCGCGAAGAAGCAATTATCTGGTTGCAGCGGGATCAGACGCAGCAGCATTGAGTCAACAGACACTTGTCCAACTCAATCGATTTCCAACCCGCATTTTCAAGAGGCTCAGCATTATGAAACCACTACGCCGACATGCACTACTGCTCCTTGTGACGACCATTCTGGCAGTCGTCTCCCTCTGCCCAGGATGCTCGAAGAAGCCCGCCGACGGGGATGACGGCCAGGGGGCGGCTACCGTGCCAGTGGAACTCTCCTCCGCAGGGATGGCAAAGCGTTCATCGGGTGATCTTGCCTTCAGGTATCGTGACTTGCGCGTCTCCTGGGGTGAGCTGGAAGGCTTCCTGAAGGACAAGGGAGTGATATACCGCCCCGCCCCCATCGCCCAGCCGAATGCCCCGCAGCCAGAAGAGGTAAAGACAAATGGCCTGACTGCAAAAGAACAGAAGGCTGCCTTCTTCTATCTCCGCGGCATCATCCAGCAGCAGGCGCTCCTGGCAATGGCCAGGGAAGCCGGCACCACGGTCACCGAGGAGGACAAACTCTACTTCGCAAAACGCTGGGAGGAGGATAATCCGGGCAGTAAATTCGACGCATATCTGTCGCGCTTCAAGGCCAAGCCCGAATCCCGCCTGGACTTGAGCCAGGATGACATGTTCCTGCTCCTTAAGTTCATGGACGAAAACCTCAAGAATATCAAGGTTCCGGAAAACGAGCTGAATGACGAGTTGTCACGCGTTAAACTGATGCGAAATGCACTCGAGGATGAACTGGCCAAGTCCCGAAAGGAGTTCGAACAAATCCCATCAATGGATGGCTTCCAGACTGACGAGGGATTCAAACGACTCGCCAGGGAACTCTCCGATGGAATCGAATCCGACAGGGGAGGCGTAATCGATGAACCAATGACACGGCAGGAAATCGCAGAATGCAATGACGGACAGCCCTTCCTCTGCAACGTGGGGGAAAGCAGTGGCCTCATTGAAACTGAGACCTCTCTGCGATACATCCGTGTGCTGAAGGAGATTCCAGGCGTCCGCGCCGGCGAGCCTGAAAAGCTGGAAATCGCGCAAATCCTCTATGCAAAGCGCGAGATCGAGGGGCTTCCCTCCGAGGAGAAGATCAAGAAGGATCTCCAGAATAAGCACTATAACCTCTGGGCAATCAAGGCAATGTCTAAGTCTCTGTATTCCAATGACTTCGAATGCCCAATCTTTCCCAATATCCTCACAGGATGGATTAGTAAGTAGGGAGAAGGGAGGAGGGAGGAGAAGGTAGTGCGTGGACACTTTGCAGTGGGCTTCCGTTGAGGAGGGAGGAGGGAAAGGGGAGGAGGGAGGAGAAGGTAGTGCGTGGATGGCGCGCGTGGGCGCGCCCGCGCAGCAATTCTGCCACGCGTCCATTGGGTAGGGATGAACCACGAAAAGCACGAAAGGCACGAAAGGGGGAATAATAGAACCACGAATGCACACGAAGGGACACGAATAAAACATTCAAAACCACGAAAAGCACGAAAGGCACGAAAATAAAAAACGTTGTCCGGTGGGGCATAGAACCACGAATGGACACGAATTGAGAAGAACCACAAATTGAACCACGGAATACAGGGGATCGGGTTCAGACGGGGGTTTCATCTTCCCATTGCGTCTATGGGAGTGCCATCCACAGCATCATTACAGCCATGGCGAGGAATAGAATTGCCATGGCTATTTTTGTAGTCAGGACGTGTTTTTTTGCGTATGCGGCGAGTCTATTTGCGCCCGTTCCCGCGTATGCTGCGACAGTCACCAGAATCAGTGGCAGGATGAAGGCCGCATTATATAGGAGCAGCATCTGGAATGCCCTGAAGTTGAATCCCGACTCCATGATTGCCGCGATGACAGGCAGATAGACCTGTCCTGTGCATGCCAGCTCCATTCCCGAGATTACGCATCCCAGGATGGTAGCGGCTGGAATTGCCAGCCATGGGGGGAGTTTTGCCCAGGAGTGGATTTTGTCGTGGATTTTACGATGGGTCTGTGCATTGAGCCCCATCTCCATGTCGGAGACCTTTCCCGACCGCTTGAAGCGGATTGCATCCCGCAGGTGAAGCAGGAATAGGACGAATCCCGCAATTGCAAAGCCACCATAGATGCAGATCTTCAGCCAGCGGAAGGAGCTGAGCTTGGCCACCACGACCCCGAGGGAGACTCCATAGAGGAAATACGAGAGGAAGACTCCTATGCAGAAGAAGATTCCCACCAGGAGGACGAAGCGGCGCTCCCTCTTGAGATAGAGGAGATACCCGACCAGGAAGATGATTGTCGCGAATGCGCACGGATTAATTCCGTCCAGGAGTCCTGCCCCCAGGATAAGCGTCCATGTGAGTTGCGAGAGGATTTTTCGTCCGTATGCCTCGACCTCCTGCAGTTCCTCCTCCGTGGCCTGCCTTGTCCACCAGAGTTCGGAGGAGTCCCTGTCTTCGAGGAGTGCCTTCTCGAGCTCCTGGGATGTGGCCATGCGTCCTGTCACATACCCGTTTCGCCAGGCGACGATTGGCGTCAGGTTTTCGGTCGTTTCCGGGATTCCGAAGTGTTCCCGGATTCTCTGCATATAGAGTTGTCCTTCCTCTGTCGTATAGTCATAATGGTCGAGCTGGAGTGCCGGCATCCTCTGCCTTAGGATTTCCAGTTCCCTCTCCTGGCGTCCGCACTTCTGGCATCCCGGCGAGGAAATATATAGAAGTCGCATTGCTGTCGTGGGCGCGGCTTCGGCGGGAGCCTGTGTCGCATCATTTCCGGAAGCACTCCTGGCGGTGCAATCCCAGGCGAAGAACCTGGATTCGGACGCATCCACTGCGGCGTCCAGTTCTGCGAGAATTGGGAGTGTCGGCCGGTTTTCCCGGGCGAGCCACTCCTCCTGGAACTCATTCCAGAATGGCTCCACACCTGCGACAAAGTGCCTTCCCGCCAGGAGCAGCGGGAAGGACGAGGATGGGCGTTCCACTCCGAGTTGTGCCTCCACCTCTCCCAGGAACCGGTAGTTTTCATCACGGTCGATGCAGACATAGACGAGAACCGGATCCTCTTCGGTGGCCTGTTCCTTCCAAAGCGTCTTGAACAAATCGCAGTCGCTGCAGGAATCCGACCCGAAGAGAATCAGATACGGGGTCTTTGATGCGGCATTGAGCTGGCATGGCGTGAAGATGGCGCCTGCCAGAAGAAGAACCATAATAAGGAGGACGCGGCGTCCTCCGTTTGCCGCGCAGTCTAGAATATCAACCCTGCCCATTGCCTGGCTTCCTCATCTCCTCATGCACGGGATTCTACTCCACCACATTGATTTTGATGGAGGAGCAGAGATTCGCCCCCCGGTGTGGGACGATTTCTATTTCGTCTGAGGAGTCGAATGACTTCGGCGTCACGGTGATGCGCAGTTCGATTCCCTGTGGATGCCTGATCTTCTCGAAACCGACATCTTCCGGAACCTTGAATTCGAGATTTGCGAAGAGGTCATCCCAGTCGTGGTGTTCCTTGACGAACCGGAGGGGAACCGCGTTGTGTTGGCGGAGGAGCCTGGCATTCATCATATTGCGTGTATCCGAGGAAATGTCGCCCTTTCCGCGCTCCTCCTGGAGTCCCGGCACCTCGCCATAGGCGAAGCGTTCCGTGAAGGAACCCGCCTCCTCCAACTTCGACCTCACAATACTCCACTTGTCCGGCGCAAAAACCACCGCTTCTCCCACCTGGGCATTGAAGTTGATGACGATGCTATCTGCGGCGGTGGGGGCTGTGACAGGAATCAGCAGGGGGAATACGGCGCTTCGAATATACGGGAATGGGGCCTTGGAATTGACCACCAGGTCGTATTCGCCCTCCCCTGTCTTCGTAAGGATTGTCTTCATGAATCCATTTTCCCGCGGTTCTCCAAGGACAAGAGTCTCCGGGGAATCCGGATTCGAAGAGATATGGAAACTCCTGCTCCAGGGCTGGGCGGGATTCTTCATCATCCCGAGCTCGACATCATCGGATGGGGTTATGACAGCCGGATTGAGGATGTAGCCGCCTATGTATGCCTTGAAGGACTTGCCATTCAGGATGTCGAACTGCACCTCCCGGCGGAAGGATGTGGCATGGACAGTGGAGGCATCCATCGTCAGGCCGACCTCCACCTCCTCGCCAGGCTGGACAATGCGGCGGCGAATTGGCGCATCCAGGATGATGCAGTCGCAGGTCGGGAACGCCTCCAGAATCGTCTTGGGTTCGCCTGTGACATTCTTGACTGTGAATGTGGCGTGACGCTTCTCACGCGCATAGACATTGCCCAGCATAAGAGTCTTTCCATCGTAGCTGAACTGGAAGGGGGCCTTATGGTCCGCGTCCTCCCCGTGCGAGTGTGACGAACACTTTGCGGATTCCCCGGAGGCGCCCTGCGCACCGTCCCCGGCGGGCTTTTCCTCGGCCGCGGGCTTCCGTGAACACCCCGCAAGGATCAACGCGATACAAAGTAGAGGCAGAATGGCAAAAAGTAGCGTATGTCTTCTCATCATGCAATGAAGCGTAAGGCGGTTTTATGCCCGCGTGCAGGCATCGTGCGGTGAGTGGCGCACGACACATGCACACCGGAAACTTACTCGGCGGTCTTCCTGACCCAGACTCCGTGGCGGAAGCCCTCCTGGGAGTCGCCTGGCTGGGTAGTGGAGAATCGCCCGCTGGACGCATCCCAGAACCAGACTGTCGCCGCCCCCATGGAGGCATCGTATGGCAGGAACTGGAATGTAGAGGCGCTGGTGGTGCCGCCCTCCCCCGTGGCCTCTCCGACCAGCACCCCTCCAGGGATGGTGGCGCTCGTCCCCGCCTCTCCGTATGCGAAGAACGTTTCGGGGAAGACTGCACCATCTTCAATCTTGTTGAAGACCTTTTGCCTCGCATCGTATTCGTAGCAGACGAAGGAGGGCTGGAAGCCTGATGCGACGCGGTAGTTCTCGGGAAGCGCGAGGGCGAGCCACGCGGAGGCGTTTGCCTCACCGGGGACACTCCCCTCGGAGGAGAACTCGATGGTGACGGGCTGGTATGCGAAGGCAGAGACTGGCTTAGCCATCATTCCGAAACGCGAAGTGACTGCCGAAAGCCTGTCGGCGGCGGCGAGGTCAAGCGATGCGGCCTCCCCTGGCTTCTTCACGATGGTTTTCCTGACCGCGCCAGACTCCTCCAGGAAGAGGACAAGCATGCCGTCGGCGGCGCCGTCGGCGACGACCCTGGTCGTCTCGCCCTCTGTCTCCAGGCCAAGTGCGAGGCTCTTGACGGGGGCGAAGTCCGCCGTAGGCGCATCCGGGATGATTCGGGCTGGATAGGATTTGCCGTTGTAGTCGAACCTTCCGTATGCGATTGCATCGGGTCCTGCGGAGCAGCAGCTGGCGGGGACGGGAATCACGATTCCCCTGAAGTTGACCGTCACAGGGGAGGCGTCCGTAGCGGCAAGCATAGTGAAATCTCCCGTGACGACTCCCTCCTTGCTGACAAGGAGCCTGCCACCGGTTCCGAAGAGCCCGGGGAAGGTGGTGTAGCCGTCAATCTCCTTCGGGGCGAATATTGAACCCGTGGCTGGGTCATAGCTTTCCTCTTCAAGGGTGATTCCCGCGGGGATGCTCTGCGGGAGAATCCCCTCTGGAAGAGCGGTATTGCCATTGGGGACCTCCGCATCTTCGAAGTTCTCGAAGATTGCGTAGAAATCAAGGGTCGCATACTCGCCTGTGCCCCGGAGCTGGCTGGTGATGCTCCTGCCCCTGTTGAAGTCGGTGCCGCAGGCACCCACGGAGATAGCGCCAGTGCCGGCATTGGGGGCCACCAGGTAGAAGTCTGTGCAGGCGGAGACGCGCGGCACGGATATTTCGCCCTGGCGCCCTGGAGAGACGAAGAGCATCCCTCCAAACTCACGCAGGGAGGAGACGCCAACCAAGGCGTGGACATAGATGATTGCAGCACCGTCGGCACCGCCGCCCGCAAGGGAGACACTCTGCTCGGGAATCACCGTCCCGTCGCCAAGTTCGCCATGGTATGTGACCGTGCCGTCTTCGGCAATCTCTGCAATGATGAATCCGAATCCTGCATTGGCCTGCTGGAGGGAGACATTGAATGTTCCGGCAAAGTCGTCTGCCGTGAGAGCCGTCAGATTTGGGGTGAATTCCAGTTTGAACTCCTCGCTTCTACGCTTGAGGGTGCCATTCCCCTTGCCTCCGGAGGTGAGCGTCACATTGACCTTGCCGTCTGCACTGGTGGATGCCACCATGCCGTTGTTGTCCTGTAGTGTCCAGTCTGGAAGTGCAAAGGGGATTTCCACTCCTGCAATTTTCGCGGTTGCGTTTAGCTTGTGGGCGGCCTTGTCCCTCGTGAGGGTGAAGATTCCCACGGTATAGTCGACATTTCCCTTTCGGATGACGCGCCCAGTGTAGTTCGTCGTATTTGCGGCGAACTGGTTCTTGTCAACCAACGGGGTGATTGTGAACTCAAGTGTGATTGTCGCGCCAGATGCGCCTGTTGTCCTGGCAAGCGTGATTGTGGCGGACTTGCTTCCGTTTTCGAGGGGAGTTCCCGAGACGACGACGTTTCCGTCCTGGATTATGGCAGTGATTCCCTGGGGGAGGTTGCTTGCGTCGAGTGTCGTATCGTTCGTGGCGGAGAGGAACGGAAGCGTGACAGGCGTCATAGGCCTGCTCTCGACCAGGGCTATTTCCTTCGTTGCGCCATTGTCGTACTCCTGGAATGCAGGAAGCGTGAAGACCTTCAGCAGGGTCTGCGAGGGCGTGGCGAGGCGGCAGTTCTCGACTGCCTCGAGTCCGATGGTGAACTCCGCGGGGGTGGTTGCCTCCGGAGCCGCGAGTCCCGAAACCTGCACCGTTTCAACGCCCTGCTGTCCTGCGGACGGGCCGCCGAAGGAGACCGTGTCCCCGCCGTCGGCGGTGACGCCCTCGGGAAGGACGAGCCTGACTGTCGCCGTGGTGCCGGGCGTATCCTCCAGGAGGCTCCTCCAGGCGAGGTCCAACGAATAGGACGGTGCGCCGCCGGCAAGGCAGTATTCCGCAGAGGAGAAGGCGACCTCGTATGGGGAGGACATGACATCGCCGACAAGCGAATAGGGGACCGTCCTCTTCTGCCCAGTGACCTTGACCATAATCATCACTGTGCTTCCCGCCGATGCGCTGTAATTGATTGCGGGTGGGTCATCCCAGGTGCCCGTCTTGCCGGCCTTGAGGTTATTACCCGTCTCGTCACGCAGCTCGAGAGTCACCGCCGCGTCCGTGTCGAAGTCGCTGCCTGTGCCGTTTTTAGCGACAGTGAACTTCCAGTTTGACGGTGCGGAGAATGTGACCTTCCGCCAGTCCTCCCCGTCAAGGCCGCCGATGAATGCGGGGTAGCTGACATCCTCCGAGGAGAGCGCAAGGACCGCCGTGGTCGTAGCCTTGTCATTGTCCTTTTCCTCGGTCAGGTCCTCCTGGAGGTCAGTCATCGCCGAAACCACCTCCTGGGCAAATTGGTTGAAGTCCACGCCGACAGGGTAGTCCTCGGGGGATTGGCGGACCACTACGCGCATATTTCCATTGCCGTCGGAGACGCATAGCATCAGCGTAGGATACCCAATGGTATTCCCACTGAGCGCATGCTGTGCCTCGAAGGCGTGGTTTGCGCTGAGTTTCGGCTCGATGAGCGATGTTGCAATCTCTATCGAGTCAGGGATTCCCAGTGCGCTGCGGATATATGCCTGGTATGTCGGAGAGTAGAGGAGAGTCGGGCCGCCGCTGTTGTTCCTCATGCGGTTGTCAACGAGGACGAGGGGGTAGTTGGCCGTGGCGTTGGCAAATCCCGTAGTATCAAGAAGGAGATTTTCCATCGGGATGCAGAATGGGCACCATTCGCTTCCGGAGAAGAGGAGAATGAACGGGGTTTCCGTGCCGCTGTTGAGGACTGCGTGGTAGTCCATCGTCCACTTTCCCTTTTCGAATCCCGCCCAGAGCGGTGTGTCGATTGCGCCCGGGGTTCCGGTGTATCTGGCGGAATGAAACTTCAGGGCGAAGGGAAGGTTTGCGCTGGGGGCGGCCGAGAGTGCGAGCGTCAAGACATACGACCCGTCCTCGGCAGGCTCGAAGAAGACTCCCCGGTCCAGTGGCGTGAAGCCCATCCCAACCGACTGTACAAGAGTCGCGCCGGGCTTTCCAAGCTTGTAGATTGTGGCGGTCATGTAGCCCGAATGCGCAAGAAGGGCAGACCAGTCCGGAGCATTGGAGGCGGCGTGGTTCTTCATGCCGGTGAAGACATACCTGCGACCAGACTTCGCACTGAAGGTGAACTTCAACTCCTTCGTATTCTTCTCAAAGGCGGTGTTCACATAGCGGACGCTGGCCGTGCCGTTGTAGAGCAGCGTCCCGTCACTCCCCGGGCGCGTTCCAAGCTCGTCCGGATTTCCCTCCCAGACTGCAATGGTGGTCCCCTCAGGCTCGCTGGAACTGAACGCATTCTGGAATGCATCCGAATCCATCATCTTGTTCAGCCACTTCTTGAAATTACTTTGAGTGTAGGCACCTCTGCCTAGCTTTGACGTGGCGCCGAAGACAGCCTCGACATCCGTGGCAATGTCGATGCTTCCCGAGCCGGTTGTCTTGAATTTGGCAAAGAACATCTTCGGGGCAAAATTGCCGACTTTGCCGCCACCGAATATCTCATCCTCGTAGACGATGCCAAATAATGTCCTAAGGGGTGTGAGGAGATTGTCGCAGAATTTGTTTTCATCGCTCTTGAAGCCAAGGATTTCCTTCTCCTCCATGTAGGCAAGGAATTCCTTGCCCTCGGCATGGAGATACTCCTTGTCATTGTAGATATGATTGCAGTTGCTGCAACCTTCTCTTCCTGCGAAGACGAATACGGGGCGGCCGGTGGCGGCGACGGCGGCGCGAAGCTCGTCTGGATCCGTATACCAGCGATAGACGGACGAGGCCTGCGCGACGAGTGGGAGCGCATACAGAGCGAGGCAGAGGAGTGCGGCTACGGGCGCGGCAGTCAGTTTCTTCATATATATCTACTTGATTTGCAAGAGGTTATACAAAACACAGGAGAACCATTCAGGCATAAATGGGAATTATTGTGCCGGGGTGGCAATCGACTCGGGATTAATGTAATTGGGGAAGCGTATTCAGGGGACGTCCCGGCATACGGAAATCCCCTATGGCGCCCGCTTTTTGGGGGAATTAGGAGCGAGGGGGGACGGGGCATTTGCCAAGACAGTGTATTGTCTGGGGATGTTCCCGCGGGAGTGCGCGTTTTTGTGCCTCGTGCCCTTCCCTGTCGTCCTAGATATTCAGATCGAGTTTCACATTTGGGAATGCGACGAGCCGCAGGAGAACCATAAACTCGAAGTCGTTGTCATCCCATGCGAAGCCCGTTGAGAGCGTCCAGCAGTGCAGCTGTCGTGTCAGATAGTAGTGGTGTTCTTCCAGCTTGTTCTTTTCGAAGTCGTATTCCGCGCCGATTTCGAGGCTGGTGATTGAATTGAGCGGGATATTCACCTGTGCGGAGAGTGTGTCCGCCTTTCGGAAGTGCCTCTTCAGGTAGCTTGACTCGCCGGTGAAATCCGCCAGGGACGAGCCCATGGAGTAGACCGAGCGGGAAAGATGGTCGTTGCGGTAGACGTACTTCAGCCGGAAGTTCCACCACTCCTCGCTTCCGAAGCGGACTCCTGCCTCGCCACGCTGGATGTCCCCCGCTCCGATGTCATAGAGAAGCGTCGACCAGAGCTTGAGGTCTGGTCTTGGGTGGAAGGCGAGCCGTGTTCCGAAGTCGCCCCAGTGGCGTCCGGTCTCGACTCCCTCGTCGTGATGGACATCCAGGTAGTTTTCCAGTGAGAGAAGCGTTCGTGCCTCTCCCTTGTCGTCCCGTGCGAGCAGCCGTTGTTCGATTCCGAGGCGGAGGAAGTTCTGCCGTTGGAGGCGGTCGATTTCGTCAAAGAAGTAGAGTCTGTCCCGGTCGACGGTTGGGGCTCCTGCGTATGTATAGTTGAAGTATGGTTCCACAACATGCCTGAGCGCCTTGACATTCAGGAAGTCGTTTTCGTATTCACTCCAGTCCCCCATGAGCCTGGAACGTCCTTCGATGCCGACTTCGGTGGCGATGCGGACGCGGGAGCCGCCCCTGCTGTCGTATCGTCCTTCGACGGGGCTTTCGCCGTCCGGGTTGTCTGGGTTGTCCGCGTCGATCCAGTCTGCCAGGTTTTTCTCGGTGATTCGTCTTGAGCTGCTGCGGGAGTATGCCGTGGCCCGGATGCTTGCGCGGGGTGTGATTGTGATGATGTCCCCCAAGTCGAGTGGCGCCTGGATTGTATGGAGCGTATCTGCGCGGAAGGCCCGGTAGTCCGACGGGTCGCCGTGGATTCTGGAATCGAAGTCATCGGGATTGATGAGTGCGCTGCGTGGGCGGTCGAAGTCTCGCCACTTCATCGTGTAGTAACCCGCCGAGGAGTGGGATGAGTAGACGAGCGGGAGGTCCAGGAGCGGCATCCTCGGGATGTCGAAGGTCGCCTCCGGCAAGGACTCGCCAACCGTATAGAAGGAGTTGAGCCTTGGGCGCACCTGGAGTCCGGCGTGGAACCAGCCGCCATCGTAGTCGGCTGACGCGAAGGACTTTGGCTGTCCCCAGTGGCGCCAGTCGCGTCGGAACCAGTCGTCAAGCATCGAGATGTCCGAGAGGAGGTCTGCATTGATCCGAAGCGTCAACTGGCTGGTGACATCCTCCCGCCAGTAGAGCTTGAGCCGGAACCTGTCATCCTGGGAGTCGAAGCGGCGGTCGTAGTGCCTTTCGGTTTCGGCGGGATCCAGGTCGTGGATGGCGTAGAGATTCGTGACCACGTCCCGGCCTTCCGTATGGTATTCGGTCTTTTCGCCGAGGCCGATGCCGCGCTTGGTCATGCCGTCGACGAAAACCTGCGTGTCCCCCGCGTCGCCGTGTTGCCAGACGCGGCCAAGACGGAGATAGCCACCCTTGCTGCCAGAATACCCCGGCCGGATGATGAGGCCCGCCGAATTGTCCGTCGAACCGGCAAGGTATGGGAAGTAGAAGACTGGGATGTCCCCCACCCGGACCGTCGCATGCTTTGCGACGAATGTCTTGCTGTCGGGGGTGTACCGGATTTCCTTGGCCTGGATGCGATAGTGTGGGGAGCTCCTGTCGCAGGTGCTCATCCATCCTTCGGAGAGGTGCTGGCTTCCGTCCGCCAGCGTGTCCCCGCTGTCGCCGCCTGCGTGCCACACCTCCGTGTCCAGCCGGAATGGGCCGAACTCAATCGCCTTGGACGCAAGATTGCCGTGGAGCGCATCCGCCTTCCAGGACCCCTTTCCGGCCATCGTGACCTCCACGTTGCCATGCGCCGAAAAATTCATCGTCTTCTGGTTGATGCTCGCCTTGTCGCAGGTCAGGCGCAAGTCGCCGTAGACGATTTCGACGGCGCCCTCGCCCCTGGCCATGGCGGAGCCCACCCCGTATTCGACGCGGTCGGCGGCGATCTGCAATTGTGCAGACGGCGTAACCTCCTCCTGTGCAGATAGATATGCCGTCAGAAAAAGAAGTGCGGCGACAATGCGCGCCGTATGGATGCAGTTCTTCGTATGTTCCATGGTGGCTAATATACTGCCAGTGTCATGGGCAGAAGACCTTATATTATGAAACTAATGCAATGAAGGGGTTGGGCCGTGCCCTTCCCCAGAGCCTTCCGCCCCTCCCGTGCCTTTTTTCCTTTCGGGAGGCATGGATTCGGGAGGCATCCTTCCCCTGTCACTGGCCCTGTTGCGCGCCGCGTTCCAACCGCATTCGTTGGCGTGTGCGGCGTCGGGTCCATCGTACCAGAGTCATATAGATGTTCAGCGAAAGAGACTACTATCGGAATCCTGAACCGCGCCGTCGTGGATTTGCGGGCATGTCAGGCACAGGGACTCTCATCCTCATCAACATTGCCTGCTTTGCCCTGGCGAATCTTTCGGATTATTTCCTTAACAAGACATTTCTGGCGGCCGATGCGCCCCTCCAGGTCTGGCGGCTTTTCACCTACCAGTTCGTCCATAAGGAGTTTTGGCATATCTTCCTGAACATGTATGGATTGTGGCTCTTCGGCCGTTACCTTGAGGGTCTGATTGGAAAGGCCCGCCTTATCATCCTGTACCTCTTCTGCGGCGTCCTGGGCGGCATCTTCTTCCTGATTGCCAACTGGGGCACCCCGGCCGGATGCATCGGGGCGTCCGGCGCCGAGTTCGGAATCATGGTGGCCACGGCGATTGCATTCCCCAAGGTCACCTTCTTCCTGATCTTCCCGCCCTTGCCCGTGAAGCTCTGGGTGCTGGCGCTGGTCTACGTCGGCCTTGAACTCATCGCAAACTTCAATGGAGCGCAGGACGGGATTGCCCACATGGCGCACCTGGGCGGCGCGCTGGGTGGCCTGCTCTACATGAAACGCCTCATCGCCAGCGCAATGGGGAGTGCGCCGCGCACACGGCGCACAGCCCCCAGGCCAACCCCCGAACCCACGACCGCCTACGACGACAGCGAGCCATACGCCTTCGACCAGAAGGAGCTTGACAGAATCCTGGACAAGATGTCGCGCCAGGGATATGGTCAGTTGACCGAGCGCGAGAGGAATTCCCTTAGGCGATTCTCAGAGGAACTCAAGAAAAGGCAATAGCCATTCTGCAAGATGAAAGACAACGTCACGGAAATCCTGGACAGGCTTGTCGAAAACCACCCGGCGTTGGAGTGCTGCCGCGAGTCAATCCTCGCCGCAATCGAACTCATCTGCCAGGCATTCGAGTCCCGCGGCACCCTCTTTACAGTGGGCAACGGCGGCTCCTCCGCCGACGCGGACCATATTTCCGGCGAGATGCTCAAGGGATTTCTTAGGCGCCGTCCGCTCCCGGAAAAGGCCGCCGGATGCCTGAAGTCCATCGACCCCGTGGACGGCGAGTTGCTTGCCGCCAGGCTCCAGGAGGGGTTGCCCTGCATTCCGCTGGGGGCGTTTTCGTCCCTTCTCAGCGCTGCAAGAAACGACTTGGACGGGCAGCTGGACTATGCGCAGGTGCTCAACGCCCTTGGGAGGCCAGGTGATGTCCTGATTGCCATCTCGACCTCCGGCAACTCGCGCAATGTGCACCTGGCAGTATCGGTCGCCAGGTCGAAGAATATCAAGGTGGTGGGTCTGACTGGAATTGGCGGGGGTCGTCTCTCCGACGAGGCCGACGTTGTAATCAAGGCACCCGCCAGAGAGACCTATCGCATCCAGGAATACCACCTCCCGGTCTACCACGCCATTTGCGCCGCCGTGGAGGCACGCTTCTTTAATTCCTGACTGCGACTGCCTTCGGCTTCCCGAAGAGAAGGCCCCCGAAGGCAGCCAACGCAAATGCGACTATGATGGAAGCCATGGTCGCGCCTATTGGAGACAACCGCGGGAAGGCAAGGCAGCCTTGATATGTGGCAAAGCCAGCGACATACGCGACGGCATTCGCGATAATGCTTGGCTTCCTCGGCAACAGGTAGCTCGTCAGCATGACAACCGCCATTGGGGCAAGCAGCGACGAAATCAGGTAGAGGAAGTTGATGTAGTGGCCCATGATGCCCCACACCGAAAGTCCGACGCCCAGAACGCAGACGGCCACGCCGACCAGCTTGGGATTCAACCTGCCGACCAGGGTCTTGGAGGATTCACCGGCGCTGTATGCGTCAAGAAAGGTGGTTGTCGTAGTGGAGATGAGGACGATGAGCAGCGCGCCCACCCCAAGTCCCATGCTCTTGATGCCCACGGCGATGTTGTCCTGCCCCAGGGAGGCAAGCCCGATGCCCAGCATATACATCCAGACGCTTCCGATTGTATAGACGATTGCGGAGGTGGCCGATGCCGTGATTGGTGCCCTCGACTCCTTGGTGTAGTCGGAAATCAACGGCAGCCACGACAGAGGCATGGCAAGTGACATCTCGAAGATTGCCCAGAAGTCCGATGTCTCCTCCCCGCCATCCACAATGGGCATCACCGGATTTGAAGTGGCGATTCTGACTGACAGTATCGCCACCAGCACCAGCAGCAGAACAATCGAGCATGCGGAGACAATCGAGAAGGAACGGAGTCCGATGAATATCCAGATTGCCACGAGGATTCCAAGGATTGCGGCGAGGCTCCACAGGGGCATCGAGGGGATGATCTCGTGGGCTGCGTCAGCCCCCTGGGAGATCATGACAGCCGTCCAGCCGATCAGCTGTAGGACATTCACGACCGCAAAGAAGCGCATTCCGAGCGTCCCGAAGAACGCCTTTGTGCACTCCATGCCATTCTGGCGTGTGCGGGCGCCTATCAATCCCGCCAGGAAGAGCATCGCGCCGCCCAGCAGGTGTCCCAATATCACTGCGGAAAGCGAGCCGCGGCAGTAGAGGCCAGCCTCAATCTCCGCCAGCGAAATCGCCGCGCCAAACCAAATCAAACCATACTTGCGCCCTTCCAGGACGCGCTCATTAATGCTCGCTTCCATTTGCATTCCCTCCGACGGCATTATCCGTATCAGGTTCTTCGGGTCTCGTCTCAGCAAATCCCAGCGTCCGCTGGGCAGCACCCCGTGTCAAAAGACATAATATACATATTCCAGAGATTAGGGAGAAGAATGGAGGGAGAAGTGCGTGGACACTATGCAGTGGGCTTCCATTGTAGGTCGCGTGGCGCATCTGCCGCGCGAGGCGCGCCCAAGCGCGCCAGCCACGCACTACCTTCTACCCTCTTCTCCCTAATCTCTACTGTCCGCAGTGGGCTTCCATTGTAGGACGCACGGCAGAATCGCCGTGCGGGCGCGCTCGAGCGCGCCAGCCACGCACTACCCTCTACCCTCTTCTCCCTAATCTCTACTTACACATGCACATCCGTGACGGCCCGTCCTGACGGTTCGTTCATGTGTTTGAACGCCTCGTCCCATTCCAGTGCCTTAGCGGTCGAGCATGCGACCGACGCCTCGTGTGGGACGCATGCCGCGGCCGACTCTGACGGGAAGAATTCCGCGAAGATGCTTCGGTAGTAGTATTCCTCCTTTGTGGCGGGGGTGTTGAGTGGGAACCGTTTTGCGGCCTGTGCGAATTGTGCGTCGGTGACTTCGCGTGCAGTCATCTCCTTGAGCGTATCGATCCAGGAGTAGCCCACTCCGTCGGAGAACTGCTCCTTCTGCCGCCATGCGACCGAGGGTGGCAGGATGTCGTGGAACGCCTCTCTGAGAATCCACTTTTCGATATGGGAGTCGCCGTGGTCTCCCGTGGTTGGCGGCAGAATTCTTCCCTGGCACATCTTGTCGGCGGGGTTGAGCCTCATTGCCACATCCAGGAACTCCTTGTCGAGGAACGGGACGCGTCCTTCGACTCCCCATGCGGCGAGTGACTTGTTTGCGCGAAGGCAGTCGTAGAGGTGGAGTTTTCCCAGCTTTCGGACGGTCTCCTCATGGAACTCCTTGGCGTTTGGCGCCTTGTGGAAGTAGAGATAACCGCCGAAGATTTCATCGGCTCCCTCTCCTGAGAGCACCATCTTGATGCCCATTGCCTTGATTGCCCGTGCCATCAGGAACATAGGGGTTGAGGCCCGCACCGTTGTGATGTCGTAGGTTTCCAGGTGGTATATCACATCCGGCAGTGCATCAAGGGCCTCCTGGATTGTGAAGTGGATTTCGTGGTGGACAGTTCCGATGAAGTCGGCGGCCTTTCTGGCGGCCTCCAGATCCGGGGAGCCATCCAGTCCGATTGCAAAGGAATGGAGCCGTGGATACCAGGCCTCCTGTGTGTCGCCTGACTCCACGCGGCGGCGTGCGAACTTTGCGGCGATTGCGGTGATGACCGTGGAGTCAAGGCCGCCGGAGAGCAGGACACCGTAGGGGACGTCGCTCATCATCTGGCGTTTCACGGCCGCCTCCAATGCGCTGCGAAGCTCCGGAATCGACGACTTGTTGTCCTTGACTGCGGAATACTCGAACCAGTCCCGCCTGTACCAGCGTTTCGGCGCATCGTCGCCTGATGCGAGGCAGTGCCCTGGCTGGAACTCCTGGACCATGCAGCAGAATCCCTCCAGCGCCTTCAGCTCCGAGGCGACGTAGTAGTGTCCGTCGGCATCCCAGCCCTGGTAAAGGGGGATGACTCCGATTGGGTCCCGTCCCACGAGATACCTGTCCTCCTTTGTATCGTAGAGTGCGAAGGCGAAGATTCCGTTCAGCATGTCGAGGAATCCGTCGCCGTACTTGATGTACAGCGGGATGAGGACCTCGCAGTCAGACTTAGTCTGGAACTCGTATTCGTCTGCAAGCGACTTCCGGAGCTCCTCGTGGTTGTAGATTTCGCCGTTGACGGCGAGGACGTAGCGTCCGTCGGGGCTGTAGAGGGGCTGCTTGCCCGACAGCGGGTCGATGATTGCCAGGCGTTCATGGGAGATGAGCGCCTTGTCGCCCTCGAAGACGCCGGACCAGTCCGGTCCGCGGTGGCGAATCCTCCGCGACATCTGGAGTAGTTGCTTTCGCAGGGCGGGCGCCTTGCCGTCCTTTACGTCGAATATGCCAACAAAGCCGCACATGGTAGTTCAGTGGAGTGGTGGGATGAAGATGGTGAAGAAGTGGTTTTGGCGACAGTGCGCTACAGGAGTTCGCGGGCGCATTTGATGCCGTCGGCGATTGCCCGGACAACCAGGGAGGGGCCGGACGCCGCGTCCCCGGCAATTGCGATGTTCGGGGAGTCGGGAAGCCCCAGGGACTCGAGGACTTGCTGGCGCGTCTGGCGAAGGAACCCCATCGCCAGCACAACCATGTCGCAGGGAATCACCCGAGAAGGACCCGACGGGGCGAATTTCACAGGACGCCCGGTGGCGGAATCGATCTCCCAGGAGACGGGGACCACCTCCGCGCTGGTGACGCGCCCGTCCTCGCCGAGGAACCGAAGCGTATTGAGGCTCCAGAAGCGTTCCAGACCCTCCTCCACCGCGTAGGAGGAGCGGAGCATGTATGGCCAAAGTGGCCACGGGGTATGTTCCGAGCGCTCCGCCGGCGGCTTTGGCATGACATCTATTGACAACGCCGACAGCGCCCCCTGGCGGATGGAGGTTCCAGCGCAGTCGTTGCCGGTATCGCCGCCGCCGATGACGAGGACTCGCCGTCCCTTTGCGGAGAGAGGCGTCCCGTCGGTTTCGCCCGTGGTTGCGCGGTTTTGGCCTCCGAGGAACTCCAGTGCCTGGTGGATTCCCCTGAGTTCCCGTCCTGGCACCTTGAGGTCCCTTGGGATTGGGGTGCCGTATGCGACCACGACTGCGTCATGGTGTTTAAGGAGGTATGCGCCGGAGATGTCCTTTCCGATTTCGGCTCCACCCACGAAGGAGATTCCCTCCTTCTGCATGAGGTTCCATCGACGGTCGATGACCGCCTTGTCGAGCTTGAAGCATGGGATTCCGTAGCGCAGGAGCCCTCCGGGGCGTTCGTTCTTGTCGTAGATTGTGACGAGTGCGCCGGCGCGGTTGAGCATTTCGGCGGCCGCCAGCCCTGCCGG